>Ga0181557_1000218_pt1 | contig 75057 bp, 47 predicted proteins | sample 011ome_23_FD_148632 | JGI IMG/M metagenome (GOLD analysis project Ga0181557, IMG submission 148632) | Coastal salt marsh microbial communities from the Groves Creek Marsh, Skidaway Island, Georgia - 011506CT metaG (spades assembly) | ecosystem: Environmental > Aquatic > Marine > Intertidal zone... | reverse complement strand
GCAGACGCGGCGCATCGGCGTCGCGCGCGACGTCGAGATTGGTGCGCGCGCGTGCACGGTGCTCGATGGCGATGGCGTCGTCGTCGTCGTCGTCGTGGGCGCGCCGGACGCGCGCGCGCGTGACCACGCACGTGGTGTCCGCGGAGGACGCGCGCGAGGGCGCGGAGGCGTTAGCGCGGGCGATGAGTGCGTGCGAAGGGGCGGGGAGCGCGTGGGACGCGAAGGCGTTGGAGCGCGCGTTGCGGGCGCCCGAGACGCAACGCGTGTTCGTGTGCGCGAGGGATGGGTCTGGGGAAGTTGTGGCGTATGCGTACGCGGCGAGTGATGGGTCGATGGTGGCGACGGTGGAGAGGGTGTGCGTGAGGGAGGATTTGAGGAGGCGAGGCGTGGGGACGCGGACGGCGCGCGCGCTCGGCGACGCGCTCGCCGCGAGGGAGATTTATGACGTCGGTGCGCGCGTTCCGGGGGGGCTGAGGATATTTTTTGAGGGCATGGATTACGATGACGACGAGTCGGGGGCGACGTACATGCGGTGGATGCCTGGCGAGGGCGCCGGGACGTAGTAGAGAATAAAATAGTCTGTTGTTGTACGCATATATCAAAACCGTAGAGTGAGTTTTCATTTCATTCCGAGCTCGGCAGCGAGCGAGCCTTCGGCAGCCATTTCCAAAATGATGTCGCACCCACCGATGAGCTCGGATTTGTAAAAGCATTGTGGGTACGTTGGCCATTGCGAATATTCTTTGAGCCCTTGTCGTATGGGCTCGTCTTGAAGAATATCAAACGTCGCGTATTCGACGCCGATGGCGTCCAAGGCTTGCACAACCTTGGCGGAGAACCCGCATCGAGGCTCGGTGCGCGTGCCTTTCATGAACAAAATCACATCCTGCGCGGCTAACATGGATTTGATTCTATCGTTTATCGCGTTTTGTACTTTAGACTCCTTGGACGAGCACGCCTCCTTCAGTTCGCCCGCTTCGGCGAGCTCTAAAATAATGTCGCAACCACCGACGAGTTCGCCGTCAACGTACACCTGCGGGTAGCTTGGCCATGAACTATACACCTTGAGCCCTTCTCTAACGTCGTTATCGGCTAGAATGTTGAACGACCCAAACTTGACGCCCGCCGTCTTGAGCGCTTCGACGACTTTACGGCTAAATCCACACTTGGGCTCGTCGGGGTGACCTTTCATGAACACCACCACCGGCTGACTTTCAATCAGGCTCTTCAAACGCGCGTTGAGTGCATCGTTCGTGGCTGTCGTCGTCGTCGTCGTCACTGTCGTCGCCATCGTCGCCGTAGCCGCCGTTCGAGGAAAGAATTGCTTTGTCTTATTCGTCACCACCGCCGCGTCCGCGCCCTCGTGTGCATCCACCCGCCTTCCATCGCGCGTGAACACAAAGTACGGCACGCTTGACACCCCCTCTCGCTCGCACACGTCCTCCACCGCTTCCGCATCGCACCGCGCGAACGACGCCGAGCCCGCGTGCGCCTTGGCCAGCTCAGTCATCAGCGCATCCATCGCCGCGCACGGCTCGCACCACGACGCGTAAAAGTGCACCACCCCCGACGGATTCGCGCGCATCCATGCATCGTACGCCTCGGCGGACGTGATTTCGATCAGCGCCGTCGACATCGCGGTCGGTGCGCGTGGGACTATGACGATGCCGGATGCGGTCACGCACCGCACACGCCGACGCCCAATCGCACAGACGCGCGCACCGACCGCGATGTCGCGCATCCCGGACGCGGACGACGTCACGCCTAAAGTCGCGGGCGTGCCCGTGGACGACCCGGACGTGAGCTCGGTGCTGTACGACGCGAATATGATTGAAGGCGCGCTCGAGCAGCTCGCGGCGCTCGTGGTGTCGCACCTGGGTGACTTTGAAGTGTTCGTGCCCGTGACCACGGGGGCGATGATGTTCGCGAGCGATCTCGTGCGCAGCGTGTATACGATGGAGCGCATGCTGCGCGAGGAGCTGCGGCGGGGGTATAAGCGGATGGTGATTTCGTGCGCGACGTGCGCGTCGTACGGGGCTGGGACGACGAGCGACGCGAACGCGGAGGTGGAGGTACGATTGCCGTCGTGCGATGTGAAGGGGAAGCGGGTCTGTATTTTGGAGGATATCATTGATACTGGGCGTACGGTTATGGCGCTGACGAAGGCGTTGTACGCCGCGGGTGCGGAAGAAGTCGCGCTCATAGCTTTGATGGATAAGTCGGCGAGACGAGACGCCGAGGCGACAAAGTACTTTGAAGAGAAGAATATGAAGATTGCGTGCGCATTCATGTGCCCTGATGAGTTCGTAGTGGGATACGGGTTGGATTACGGCGGTCGGTATCGCGAGTTGCCGTTCATTGGCGTGTTGAAACCGGAGTTGATCGCCGCGAGCGCCGAGAAAAAGTAGAAAATTTTTTAACGACGAAAGACCTTTTCACATCGACTGTTTGATTTCTCTTTAAAACTGATATCACAACATTATGACGCCCCTATGACACAACATAAAATGCCCCTATGATGACGCCTTGACGACGGGGCGAACTGAGTCCTTGCCGTAGTGCGTGCCGAATCCCGAGCCGGTCGGGCACCACGCGCCCGCTTCAGTGCCGCTCGGCGTCGGAAACTGCAGGCCCGTGGCGATGTCCATCGTGCACTTACTCAGCCTTGCGCGCTCTCCAAAGATAAATAAGTTTTGAAAATGACTGGTTTGGACTTTGATTTCCTCGATTGATTTCGTTATGTTCCCATCGTCGTCCTCAATCGCCTTGCACAGGTGGTCGTTCCAAGCGACGAATTTCTGCTGAAGATACGAACGCGGCGGACCGATCCATTTGTTCTTTTTCCACTTGCCTCGCGAGCACACAGCTTTGGTCGGTATCAAATATTTGTGCTTGCCAATAGGTGGGAAATAATCAGTGCGATATGTCCATGAAAAGTCTGGCAAGCAGCACGGTTTGAGAATCAAGTGCTGCGTGTTCGGATGGTTGTTAAACATCTCGACGGCTTTGATGCTCAACGTGCCGCACAAATGAATTCCGAGCACGATGAATGGGCCGTTCCAACGATTAAAAATATGCATCGCCAACTGATTAACCGCGGCGTGATCTTTCAAATCAACCTTGCGCGTGGTCATCTCGATCGGCCAGGCGTATTTCCAATCGCCGACGCCGTACACGTGCTCCCAGTTGATGTGATGCGGCTTTGGCTGCTTCCCGAACATCGACCACATTTTATCCACTAAAATAATCTCCCGCACCTTATCAGCGGGAAGCATCTCGCTCAAGAACATCGCGAGGTAACCAAATCCCGAGCACAAATCTATTATCACCGCACGTTCGGCTGGAGACTGAACTTCAATCGCTGAGATGTACTTCATGGTCTTTTCAATCACTGGAGCCGACTCGTTAAGTTCTTTCGCCAATCTATCTCCCTTCACCACGCGTAACCACACTTTTTGAGGAAACTCGCGCTTCCACTTTTGCATCACGCGCACGCATTCGTCGATAATGTGCGGATAATCGCGCGATATCGGCAACTCAGCCAACTGTCCACGGAGCCACGCCCCGGCGTCCTCAACGGCGGCGTCCAAGTCATACTCCTCATCGTTTCTATTCGCCACCTCGAACGTCGGGCGCGGCATCGGGTCCGGCGCGCCGTTCGCGTCGTCGCTCGCCTTTGACGTCGTCGTCGTCGTCGCCACGCCACTGTCCCCAAGTTTTGCTGGCGCACAGTCCGCCGCCAGCGCTGACGGCGCCGACGCCGGCGCCCGGTCGTCGATCGCGTCGCCCGTCATCGTCGTCGCCGCGGCGTCGCGCGCGTCGCGCGTCGGTTTCCCGTTCGCCCCGCCCATCGCGCGTCGTCGCGCACGGCGCGCTGCGGCGGTGAGTGACACCAACTGTCTGCCGATGGCGGCTCAAAAAGAGATTTCACGGCGGCGCGTCTCGATGACAATACAAATGACTACGGTCTAGGTTCAGGATCGAATGGGATCCCGAGCGCGGCGGTGTAACGCACGAGCCGTTCCTCGTATGATGCGAGAAGCATGTCTTGCGCGGTGACGCGACGTTTGAGGGTGATGGATTCTTCGAAGAGCTCGGGATCGACGGCGTCGAGTTCTCGACGGAGCTTGGCGTTCTCGCGACGCAACGTCGATGCGACGGATTGGAGCTCGTCTAGGGCGTTGACATCGCATGTGTTGTGAATGGCGATGGCATCGTGCGTCGGTGACGGTGCGGCGGTGGTGGGTGCGCCGTCGAACGCGCGCGCGACGGCGGATGAGGACGAGGACGCGGCGTTGATTTGCTCCTGGAGCGCCCGGATTATGCTGTCCTTTTCCGCGTGCACGGCTTCGAGCGTCGCATGCTGCGCCAAAGTTCGCTTCAAATTTTCAATTGTGACATCGCGCGAATCAAGCTCGGCCCTGAGATCGCGAATTGTTGCTCGTAATGACGCGATGGACTCCCTCGCCAGTCGACGATCGACGCTTCGATTCGCCTGCGCCGAAGCCACCGCGACTGGAGCGCTCTCGCGCAGCGCATCTAGTTCTTCACGCAACGCGAGAATTTCATTCTCACTATGAGCGAATCCACTTTTTTCTGATTCCTTCAACGCGTCGACGAGCGCGTGTAACTCTTCGTTCTCGGCGCGAAGCGCGCTCTGGGCATCTTCGCCTCTTTGGCTAAATTCAATCCAATCCCTCTCGAGCGCATCGATGGTTTCGCTCGTTGTCCGCAGTTTCTTCTTCAACGCATCGCGCTCTTGCGTGATGTTAAATAACTCTTCAGCTCTCTCTGTCGCCAGGGATTCAAGCTTGGCGTTCACGGCGGCGCTCACATCGAGCTTTTTCGTCATCGTCGCCAATTCGCGGCGCGCTGTCATCAAATCCGCAGCTGTCGACGACGACCCGTGCGATTGCGCGCGCTCGCGTGCGCGCGCGCGATCGAGTTCTTCGGCGTAGCGCTGCACCGCGGCGCGCGCTTCTCGAAGTTCGTCTCTGAGCGCTACTTTTTCTCGAGCCGACGTCGTCTCGAATGTTTTGAGCGCGTCTCGCATCGCGCGCGCACCATCTTCCGCGGCACTCGCCCGTGCCTGCGCGCGCTCTAATTCCGCATGCATAGAACGAGTAGCGCCGTTGTCCTCATCGCGCGCGGCACCACCCTCAACGTCCACCGCGCGCGCCGCATTCTCTTCCTCTGACGATTTCTTCAGCGACGCCACCAACGCCTCCATTTTAAACAACTCCAAATCCCTCGCCGCAATCGCGCGCTCGTACGCCTCCACACGCGCATCGGTAGATTTCGCATCCAACACCACTCGATCGAGCGCATCTTTCGCCTCACGCATCTCTCGCGCGGCATCACGCTCAGCCTTTGCCGCGCGCGACGTCGCCTCCGCGCGACGTCTCGTCAACGCATCCGACGCCGCATCGATCGCCGCACCGATCGGCGACCGCGGCACAGCGTCGTCATCCCCGAAATCAAACCCTTTCGACGCGATGGCGTCGGACTCGGACTCGTCGTCGCTCGTCCGCGCGCGTACGTCGCCATCGAGCTCGTCGCGGATGATATCGCGCAATAATCCATTCGCGCGCGCCAAGCTCCGCGGCGCCGACATCGCGCGCGCGGTCGACGCGGACTATAGGACGCCGCGCGCGCTGAATCCGCGCGCTGAATCCGCGCCGCGCTGCGTCGAGCCGCGCCGAGCCGCGCGCGTGGCGTCAACGAATGGCGACGACGGTTGCGTCAGAACTCGCCTCTCGCGAGCACCGACGTCGACGACGACGACGACGTCGACGACGCGCGCGACGCGCGCGACGGGGGCGCGTGAACGCGTCGCGTGCGCGCCGCGGCGACGAACGACAACGTCGTCGTCGTCGTCGTCGTCGTCGTCAACGTCGCAGAGACGAGACGCCATCGTCATGCGTGCGGCTCGACATCGTGACGAACACCGCCGTGCGGCGACGACGGTGAGGCGCACGCCGCTCGGGACGTTCGTGCGCGAGGCGCGCGAGGCGTACGTCGCCGCGCGTGGGGATGTGCGCGTGGTTGTCGGGAACGAGGCGTGCGATTTGGATAGCGTGGCGTGCGCCGTGGCGTACGCGTACGTCGAAAGCGCGTCGTCGGCGTCGTCAGCGATGGTTGTTCCGATCGTGAGTTGCGCGAGGGAAGACATATACTTGCGCCCTGACGTCGTGTATGCCTTGCGAGAGGTTGGCGTGGAGATTGAAGATGTGTTGTGCTTGGACGACGTCGTCGGCGCGGATGTGGCGACGCCGAAAAGTATATGTTTAGTCGATCACAACGCGTTGAGCGCGCGAATATTTCCACGTGCGTGGGGCGATCGGGTGCGGCGAATTATCGACCACCACGAAGACGCGCGCGCACACGACCAGGGCGAGTGTGATAAGGTTATTGAGCTCATCGGGTCGTGCGCGAGTTTGGTGCATCGCGACGTCGTCGCTGCTAAACGCGAGGCGCTCGACGCATCGGGCGCGCGCGACGTGGCCAGGCTACTGCTCGGTGCCGTCGTGCTCGATACTAGATTTTTAGATGCATCGACCACGCGCGCGTCGGCGATCGATTTCGAAACCGCGGACGCGCTTCGAGCGACGCTGGATTGGGACGAAGACGCCGCCAGACGAGAGTACGAGACGCTCTCCGCGGCGCGTCACGACCAGAGCGCGTTCACGTGCGCACAGCTTTTAGCGAAAGATTACAAACAATGGACCATGGGCGCGTACGAAATCGGTGTCGCATCGTTCGGCGTGCGCTTGCAGGATTTGGCGGCGAGGCAAGACGCTTCGTCCATCGACGCCGAATGCGACGCCTTCATGGCGTCCAGACGCGTGCACGCGTTATTCATGATGACGTCTTTCGAAGACGCAGACGCGGGCGGGGCGTACACGCGTCAGATAGCTGTCACGCGCCCAGTAGAGGGTGTGCTCGATTGCGCGGACGTTATGCGTCGCGTGAATGAGCGCACGCCCGTGTCGCCGTTTGACGTCGACTCAAACGCGTCCACGACGGCGTCGCGCGCGTTGCGTGCATCGTACGCCATGGCGGACGTCAAGGCGAGTCGTAAAAAGGTACAACCGATTTTAGTAGACGTCTTCACCGCGTTGTCGGCGGAGACGCAATCGTAGCGATATATATATATAGCATTTGCGCTCAAAGAGCGTCTTTGTCCCGAGCCGTCGCTCCACAGCGAGTCTCATGCCTTCAGCGATAGATGCCCTCGAAGCCGCTGTCGATGCGTACGAAAACGAACGTCTCGAATCAAGCGACGACGCATCGACGTCATTTCGTCACCTCGCGCGCGCGCGACACCTTGTCAAGCGTCTCGAAAAGCTCATCCCTCTCACCGTGTCGCGCGACGGCTGCGCGAGCGACTCCAGCGACAGCGCGTTTGACTTTTCCAAGTACGCCACGCGCGTGATCGCACTGCATATCGCATACGCGGGGTGGGCATATCACGGCTTCGCCAGCCAGGGCGCGCGCGGCAAACCGACGGTGGAGCAGTTTGTGTTTGACGCCTTGGCGCGCACGCGGCTCGTGTCGTCCAGCGAAGACGTCTTCAAAACGCACGACTACGCGCGATGCGGTCGCACGGACAAGGGCGTGAGTGGCTTGGGGCAAATTATCACCCTGCGCGTGCGTTCGAATGGGGTGGATGACGTCAACTTGGAGCACGAGATTGACTACGTGAGCGTGCTCAACCGAGCCTTACCAGACGACATCCGCGCGTTGGGATGGCGACCCGTCGACGACGGCTTGAGCGCGCGTTTCGACTGCAAATGGCGCGAGTACAAGTACTTTTTCGACCACGCCGACGGGTTGGATTTGGACGCCATGCGTGAAGCCGCGCGGGCATTCGAAGGCGTGCACGATTTTAGAAACTTTTGCAAAATGGACGCCGAAAACGTCAAGAGTTACACTCGAGGCGTGTTCGAATGCCGAATCGAGCTCGACGGCGTGCGACGCATGCACTACATACGCGTGCGCGGAAGCGCGTTCTTGTGGCATCAAGTGCGATGCATGGCATCGGTGTTATTTATGGTTGGGCTCGGGCGCGAGTCGCCGAGTGTCGTCGCCGAAATGCTCGACGTCGCCGGCGCGACGCCGAGAAAGCCTCAATACCCGATGGCCCCCGACGCATGTCTGCTGCTGTGGCGCAGCGGATACGACCCTGATCGGTTAGACGTGAGCGACATGTTCATCACTGAGCGCGCGCTCTCGCAGCTCGAGACGCACGTGTCCCAACAAGTGCACCGATGTCGCGTTCGCGCGGCGGTGTGGGACGAAACGTGGGAGCACGTCGTCGAAGCGAGGCGCAAACGCGGTGGTGACGCCGCGGCGCTTGCCAAAGATTTTGCCGCGGTGAATTGCGCTGGAAACATTAGCGTCGCTAGAGCGCCGCACGTTCCGCTGAAAAATAGACCCACAGAGGATACGTACGACGAACGCGTGGCAAAAATCGCGGCGGCTAAATTCGCCAAATTAGACTCCTAAAACGGGCGTCGCCTGAGGCGCGCATCGTCGACCGCGGTCGCCCATTCTCTAGCACTAGCACATCTTTCTACTATAAAAACATTCTACAACGCGTTTGGATCTTCGTACGTGTACATCCCTAAACATCCCGCGCCCGAACGCGCTCGAGCGCCAAGGCGACGTTCGCGCGCGTCGCCGCCAATCGCCTCGCCTGCACGTCATCATCCTCTACATCCGCCTCCTCCTCCGCATCATCGCCGTCACTACCACGAAATCTCCGCCACGTACGCCGCCGAATCGCCCATCGCGCGCGCGCATCCTCCAACATTTGAACGTCACGCGCTCGAGAACGCACGTCGTCGACGCCTCGTTCATCCTCCGTCGCCGTCGCGAGCAACGCGCTCGCGCGCTCCCTCGCCGCGAGCTCCATCGAGCGTCCGCGCGTCGACACATCCACGCATGCGCTGATCACGCCCGCGGCGATGAGCGCCTCGCGCGCGCGCGCGACGTCGCCGAGCCACCATAACGCGCGCGCGCGCTCGACGCCAGTGCGGCTCAAGAATCCATCATTCGACCGCACCAGCGCCGCGCACGACCGCGCCGAGCCGTCGACGAGGAGCGGCACGGTGAAATATGAAATATACGCCCCCGCGCATGCGGTGGTGAGGGCGAGGAGCGTCCGGCGCGTCGCACGTTGGGACGATGTTAACGCATCTATGGATTCTGAAGCATACGTACGACATCTTTCAACGCCTGCGACTCGCGACGCGGTCGATGCGGTCGACGTGGCGACGACGCGACCGCGGCGATGCGCGATCGCACCGAGCACGCGCGCGCCCGCGTCGCGAAGCATCGCGACGCAAAGTGCGGTTGACTTTGTGATGTTTTCAAAATACTCGTCGAGCTGTCGGCACTTCTCGTCGCACAGCGCGGCGCGTCGAACGGCGCACGGGGCGTGCGGTGGAGAGATAATCAAATCGTACACGCCAAAACATCGCATCGGTGCCATGACGACGTCGACGTCGCGAACGCTCGCGACGTTTGTGGGCGTGCCAGAGATGTCTCGTCAGTGGCTCGAAGCCATCGACGCGGCGCATCCGTCCGCGGACGCGCGCACCGTGGCCGCGGCGGTGCTCGCGAGCGACTTTAACGCGTGCGCGCGAGGTGGCGCGCTGGCGAGCGCGACGCGAGGCGCCATCGCGCGAGGCGCGCACGTGGTGCAGCTGGATGAGTGGTTGAACGCGCGCGCGCCGTCAGACGCGCGATACGACGAAGGCGCGTGTCGCGCGCCCGGGAGCGGTGCGCGGTGCCTGAAAATGCGTCTCACTGATGGTGCGCGGACGTATGTGGCGTATGAGTACGATGCGTGCGGGGCGTTGAGCGGAGGGGCGATGAAGGCGGGGATGAAGGTGCGGTTGACGCACCCGTACGTCGCGGAGGACGGCGCGTTGTGGTTACGGGATGAGAACGTGTGCGTGCTGGGGGGCGAAGTAAGAGCGTTGGAGCGCGCGCGCGAAAGGGTGGTGGGCGTGTTCGCGCGGGCGAATCGGCCGGGGGTGATGAAGCGAGAAGAGGAGGCGATGAAGGCGGCGTGGGGCGTCCAGGCGGAGTCGAGGATACGAACAGACGCGAGCACGGACGCGTCGGCGCGACCGCGCGGCGATGGAGGACGCGCGCCAGCCGCGGCATCGAAGGTCGCGTCGGTAACAAGTGCTGTACCAGTGCGTGCGACGACTGCGGCGCTTGAGGCTTCAACGGTGGTGCGCGAAACGCAAATCGTCGAGGTGCTCGAAATCGACGACGACGAGGACGCGCGAGACGTCGAGGATGCCCACGAACCGATCGTCGACCCCAAGCCTTCGGAGCGCGTTACGCGTAATAGCCAGCGCGTTCGAGATTCGTTGCCGTCGTCGAGCGGTGGTGTTACTAGAGGAACGCCAGTGGTAGGCGCCAACGCGCGCTACGTAGCAGAGCGCCTCAACGCCACCGGCGTGCGCGGCGCGTGGACGTACATCGCCGCTCTCAAAGCCGTCCGCGACGACTTAGCTGACGACGACAAACCCGTAATTCATGGATGGATTTCAAAAGTAGGCGCGATTGAGTTGCAAACTGCGGGTTCGGCGCCGAAATGGCGCGCGCGCGTACAAATTTCAGATTCCACGGGGTACGTCAACGCATGGATGCGTTCCAGCGTGCTCGAACTCGCGGCGGGCGTCACCATATCGCAATACATCGCGGCATCGATCGATGAGCGCAAGAGCATCATGGACGCGTTAGGTGCGCGCCTCGGAACGTTTTGTGGACGCATCAAGCTATCAGACTTTAAATCCAAGAATGTCGTCGTGTTCAAATTGGACCAACAACCGACGAAGTTCGCATCGGGCGTGGGCAAGGCGCTTGAGGAACGCCGCGCCGAATTTGCGCGCATGCGTCACAACACTCGATGATTCCTTGACATATCCCGGTAGATACGTACAACAGTAGCTCAGAAATGAACGTTTTAGCGCGCAGACGCTTGTAACCAACGCCAGACGGTGCCTCTCGCTCTTTCACCCATGTCCGATGGCGGCGTCGCCGCCATCTTCGCCGTGCTCGGTATCGGTGGCTTACGCGTCATACACACCGCGCTCGCGCTCGTCGCGCGCGTGCTCGCGCTTGTGTTTGAGAGCGTGTTCGGAGTCGCACGCTCGCTGTCCTCAGGCGACTGGAAGCCCGCGAGCGGCTCCACCTCGTCTCGCCGCCCGAATGCGCCGCTGTCCGATGACGATGTGCGTGAAATTCCCATACGCATATTGAATTCCACGACCTCGCGCGAGCGAGCGATGGAAAAGTTCGCGAGCTATCGCGAGTGGAGCGCGCGGTTTCGCTTGCACGAGCTCTTGCGCACACCGAAACCATACTTTGACGTTATTAAAGCGCACTACCCGCAAGTCATGCATCACACGACGGATAAAGAAGACTTTGTCATCATCATGGAGAAACCCGGCCACGTGCCCGAGCTTTTACGCGCCGTGCGCGAGACGGCGTACGCGTTGGGGCGCGACGACGACGACGCCACCGAAGTCGTGCTCGAGCACTTCGCCTTTGTGAGCACGTACATGTACGAGCGCGTGGACGCTCGTGAGCACCCGTACGGGAAGATTGTACAAATTATAGATTTAAGCGCTGTGGGTATGAGTGACGTGCTCGGGATCGAGGTGTTTGGTTTTTTACGCGAGTATTCGGCGAGCGCGAAAATCGCCAACATCGAGCGCGTGCATCGCGTCTTTATTGTAAATCCGCCGCCTGGGTTTACGTTCGTGTTTAACGCGTGCAAGCCGTTGATTTCGACGAAAACCTTGAAACAAATCGTGGTGTGCGCGAGCGTAGACGACGCTCGACGCGAGATGTCCAAGGTGATGTCGCTCGACAAAGTGCCCAAAGAGTACGGAGGTGCGTGTGCGTGCGGCCGATGTTGGCGAGGCGACGCGAACGAGGACGCGCTGCACGCGTACGTGCACGAGTTGAATCATCGACGCGAGTAGAAACAATGCAGCATCTGCGTAGTAGTAGTCACATGATCATAGATTCCCTAGAACGTATTGAAATTACAAACATCAAACATCCGGCGATGGTCTAAAATTTCGCCGACGTCTTCCACGTCAACTTCCCTTTACCCTTATACGCCTCTTCGTGCGCCAAAATCTCCTCCGGTGACATCCCATCGTACACGTCACCACTCTCCCCAGCTTGCGCCTTGACCAACGCCTCGATCTCCGCCGGGGATAATCCTTCAAAAGGATCGCCTCCTGTTTCATCCTCTTCGTCCCCGTCCCCGTGCGCTATAAAACTTTTCCCCTCCAGCGCCGCCGCCAGCGCGCGCTTATTATTCTCCATCGCGCGTATCCTATCCTCATCCGTCCCCATGTCATCATAATACCTCTTCGCGCGCGATCCGACGACGAAGGCGACGCCGAGCCCGAACGCGAGCCAATACGCCTTTTGCCACGGCTTGAGCTCGCCCACCCACCGTTCGCTATCCAGCACCGCGCGCTCCCACGGGAACATCACCGACGCGAGAGGATTATCTGGCGCGCCCGCAGACGCCGCGCGCGCCTCGGCGGCGTCGGCGGCGGCGTCTTTCGCCGCAGCGGCGGCATCGGTGTCGGTGCGCTTGCCTCTCGTGCGCTGTCCAACCACACGCGCACCGGGCGCGCGCGCGCGTGACGCCGACGCGACGGCCGAGGACGACGAGGACGACGAGGACGCGACCGCGCGGTGCGCGCCTTCCGTCGCCGCCATCACGAGCACGCGAGCGCACCGACGAAACATGAGGTGACGACGCGCACAGGTGGTCACACTGTGACGCCTCGAATCGGGATTCGCGCGCGCCATGGCGGACGGCGCCGCGCCTCCGCCGCCACCGGCGCCGGCGCGCGCATCGCTCGATAATCTCGCCACCACGCCCCTCTACGAGCGCTCGTTCGAAGACCTCGAGGCGCTGGCGAACGGGGCGAGCGGGACCACGGTTCGTTCGAATATTTCTCGGGCGCAGCAGCGCGCGAAAGATTTGCGCGTGTTCGAGTACGACACCGACCATAGGGGGGTGCGGATCACGTCCAGCGCGAGGCCGTTTTCTATGCGCGCGACGCACCGCGAGATTGGGTGCACTAGCACGAGCTTGGCGTTGTTTTTGAATGCAGCCGCGCAGCTGGGCGTGTTGGCGTTGGCGTTGGCGTTGGCGAGTTTGTATTCATTGGTGGTGAACGTGATCGATAATCAGTTTACGTCGACGTACGTGGTGAGTGGTACGACTGCGGCGGGGTTGGCGACGAATGTGACGTGTTCGAGGCCGTATACGACGCATGGACCGGTGCTGCGGTCGAGCCAGGGGTCGAGGTGCGCCATCGGGGACTTGGAAAGTTTTTTCAATTGTCCGATGACGTGCGTGGTGGATTCGAACGTGGCGTTCGAGACGAGCGAGACGTGCGAGACGCATTATCCGTGCCAGCTCAAGGATGTGCTCACAAATGCGCAATATGCAAAGTGCTGTATGGAAGTGTTGGAGAATACGGCGACGTCGACGCCCAAGGAGTTTCAAGGCATTCAAACGGTGGTGACGATTTTGTTCTTATTGTTTGAGTTTTTCTATACGCGAAATCAGCAAGAAACGGCGACTAGTATTATCTCAGCCACGGTGACGGCGGGGGATTATTCAGTGTACGTGGATGGGTTTGGCAAGGGAAACGTGTGGTCGCGTCGAGAGGTGGCTGATTTCTTTGCGCATTACGGCGAAGTCGTCTCGGTGTGTCACTTGACAAATACGCATAAAATCGTCATTTTAGAACGTAAGATTCAAACGCTGTTGAATATTCGAAACGAGCTCGAAACTAGAATGTTCGACGAATATGAGCAGCGGGAAAAATCATCGAGGCTGGGATTCCTTCGCGAATGGTTGTTTCGAATGATCGTCCTTCGCGGAATGAAGGCCAACGAAGAATCTATTGATAATATTGAACGCAAAATTGCCCTGGCGAAACGAGAAATAGCCAAGTTTGATGGCGACAACTCAAAGAGCGTGCACCTAGGAATGGCGGTGGTTACTTTCAATTATGAGCAACACGCCACGAATTGTTGCGACGACCACGAGAGTGACAACTGGGAAAGACTTTCGCGATTCTTCACGGGCAGATATCCACCAGACTTTAGAGGCCGTAAATTATTAGTGCGACGAGCACCAGAGCCAAGTGATATCAATTGGCAACATTTACGCGCGCGCCGAAGTAAGTCTCGAATTATCATGTGGGAAATCGCGTCGTATCTCACTCTAGGCGCGGCGTTGACGGTCGGCGGTCTCGTTCAGTATTATTTTGAACGCATACGATTTGTTGAGCTGGCGGTGATTAATCAAGAAGTGGCTCTTACTTCCGCGGCATCTTTTGCATCGCAGGTGCATTTACAAGTGCTGACAGCCGGGGCGTCTGTGGTGACTGTTTTCATCAACTATGTTCTCGATTCGCTCACGATATTCCTCACCAGTCGTGAAACGCACATCACCAAGACTGACGCAAACAATGTGTTGCTCATAAAGATTACTGTCGTGCAGTTGCTCAACTATGTTGTGGTTCCTATCCTCACAAATCGGTGTTCTACTCAAGTAGATGGCGCCTGCAACTGGTACACCCCTGGTGGTTTGATTGAGTTCGCGTTTTACTTGCAACTGTTCAACATTCTCGCGTTGCCAGTGCGAATGATGCAGTTGGGCAATAAATTCTTCACTTATGTGCTCGCTCCGCGGGCGAGAACGTTCTGGCTTCAAGAGAAAATGTACGAACCCAAAGAATTCGACTTGTCGCGACAGTACTCCGAGCTGTTGAAAATCATCGGCCTCGCCGCGATTTACGGGCCGGCACTTCCGGTGAGTTACGCGCTCGCAGTCATTGGTATTGTTGTCTGCTATTGGTGCAACAAGTACAGCGGTCTGAGAATGACCAAACCACCTCCAAAACTTCACCACAGTGTTTTCGGGGTGAAGTTTGCCATTCGCATCATCTCCTTGCTGCAAATTCTGTTTGGATGTTTAGTGTTTTACAAATTTGACTCTGAAGTCACGGTGACGCTCTGGGTGAATTTGGGTATTTGGATCTTTGCGTTGATGCCGATTCGAAGACTCATGGGATTTTGGCGACCCCCTGAGCTCACTGCGCAATCCACCGGAAACGTATCTTTCGTGAATAACGCAGGATTGTGCGATAGCCATGGGCGATTGCGAAGTATGCAAGACAGAAAATCTGTCGTCGAGATGCCAGAGCTGCGCGAAAATGAAGTTGAAACTGTTCCCGAATCTCGCTCAGAAGCGGTACAGAAGGCATTTTTGGCGAGAATGTACAAATGTCTACCGAATGAGCTACATAAAGGGCGCCTGAACTTGTATCATCCACCCGTGCCTACGCACGCCGCACCAAAGCAGCTCGAAGCAATATTGAAACAATATGAGCCTTTTGAAGAAGTGATACCGGCAAATCCGTATTATTTACCGGGTCAGCTGGAACACACAGGCGGGAAGCACACTGAAGAACCGTCAAAACACGCGAAATCAGAGAAGATGAAGCTCAATATTCTCCAATCGTTCAACAGACGCCGCGTCGCCATGGAGACGCAGAGCGGCGACGGCGATGCATAGACGTGCGTGTTGTTTGAGGAACGTACAAAGTATCAGCGTTTGTTCATCGCGCTACCGGCGCCGCCAGCGTACATGTAATATCGAATAACGTTCCAAGACGTGTAATTTACAATAGTTTTAATATTTCTCCCCAACGTGCGACTTCGTTTTCAGAAAGAGTTTGCACGCCCTCTCGAGCGCGTACGCGGGCAATTTGGACGCAATCGTGTTCGCTAGCCCCTTTACCCAAACCCAAAGCATCTAACGCTCTAAAGCATCCCTCGGGAGTACTAAATAAAATCCCTACACCGTGAAGTTCCCATCCGTCACCTTTCATTGGCTCTGCCGTGGATGGACCAAGCGTCGCGAGCGCTCGTGCTTCGCACAAATCAAACAGATGTCTATTCCCAGGATTGTCCCGAGCGAACACCAGCGTTCCGAGCATCATCGCTTCGGCTATCGTACCGCTTTGACCTTCTGAAACAGATGTATTCAATAGGATTTTGGCGTCAGCGATGTATCTTAAGACGACTTCACGATCGAGCCCTGGTAATAACGTGGCGTCAACTCTCTGATACTCGGCCCGGACATCTTTGGCGTACTTTGCATCTATCTCTGGACCGCACGCAGTCATGTGCACCCGAGTATCACTCGAATTGTACGCGGCGAATGCGCGCGATAAATAGCACACATCCTTCACCGGACGTAATCCGCCAGGAAGAAACATTATTGGCACGTCCTCGTCGACGCCAGCGTCGACGCGCAATGACTCTCCACGCTTGCGCTTTGTCAATTGTCTGGCAAGAGTGGGCAACATGTGCACGCCTTGCGGTATGAGCTGACACTTGGCGTTAATGTCACTTTCTTCAAACTTCAGAGAATCTTTTGGGGCGGCAGCAATCATGGATAGCGAGAAAGATACAACTTTTGTTGCGATGTCGACGCGTTCTCGAAACAAGCGGTCCGACATGTCTGAAGATTTTGCATCCACGTTGACATCTGTGCCGCCGAGGATCAGAATAACTGGCGGGAGCTTTAAATTTTTGAATTCCCCAACCGCATCAATCACAGCACCGCATTTGAAAGCGTGCAAGACGATGATGAAATCGACGTGCATCGCCTTGAGTATGTTCGCCATGTCTTGCGAAGAACGCGGAAGTTCCTGTATCGAGCGCGTGAACGCGTCGATGCCGTTCGCTTTGAGGTGTTCACTGATGCGCTCCATGGTCACCACGTTTCCACACTTTGCGCCTGAACGATGCAACTGGGGCACGACGAGCAACGCGCGCTTTTTTAACCCATCCGCCGCGCCAAGTGCGACGCGGAATCCGCTAAACGTGTGATGCATATCTGGCCAAAACGAGTGGCGATAGCCGGCGCGCGCGATCGGTGCGCTCGTAGCCCAGCACCCACCTTTCACGACTTTGCGATAGCCGAACCATGGACAGCTATTTTCTCTGTATGGGAAGTCCATTTGGAATCCAGGAAATGGTAAAAACGCACTCGCCGTCCATTCCCACACGTTGCCAATCATGTGACGACACCCGTACGCGCTCTCGCCCTCCTCCAAGCCATCGACGTCCACGGTTCCATTGCGATGGATGTCTAAGTTTGCAAACGTCTCGCTGGGCGGGGTTTCGCCCCACGGATACGTACGCCGCGGTTTTCCAACTGCATAGTCTTTGCTCGTCCTCGCCGCGGCTTCCCATTCGAGCTCCGTCGGCAGACGCCCTCCAATCCAGTTGCAATATGCCTCCGCCTCATACCACGTTACGTGGCACACTGGACGTTGAGGGCGTAGTGGCGCTGGAGTATTATCAAACTGTGTCACGCGCCAGGCGGTATACGCCGGGGCGTTCCCGTCGGCTAAAGCTTCACCAAATGGAAACGGCGCCCATCCCAACGGTCCGACGCGTTTATCGTGATCGTTTTTCAACCGCGTCAACCACCGCCAACCTTCATGACTCCACATCGAGCGATTCTCATATCCACCGCACTGTATGAACGCCGCGAACTGTGCATTCGTGCAACACGTTTGAGCGATTGCAAACTTTGGCGCCGGCAAGTCGTGCGCCCAACGCTCGGCGTCGAATACCCAAGCGTCATCCTTTTCCGCACCCATGCGATACGCCCCGACGTCAACCACGCCGTATCCGAGCATGGTTATGACATCATTCGATCTCTTGTCATCCAACGATTTGATGGCCTTCTGTGACACGGTGTACGTACCCCCGCGCACGTCGGCTGGATACGTCCCCCGAGCCGCCCAAACGCCCCCGTCGCCCTGCGTATGAACCGGAGACGAATAACACAACGTATTCCGCGCCTGTACGTAATCCTCCACGTGCCAATGTTCGTGAAGCACCGCGTACGTGTGCAAGTACGTCTCCACCGCGCCCATGAGGCGCGAATCATCATCCCCGAGCAAGCGTTCGCACCACCCGGCGGCGGCGGCCCGGTACCTCGCGCACGCGTTCCCGCCCGGATCATGCCCCACCACGGTCTCCGGTCGCCATCGATCGGCGTGATCCGCTCGAAAACTATCGAACAACGCGTGCACGTCGCATGTCTCACCGATCGCCTCGCACTCGTCGTCGACATCCAACGCGAGCAGTCGAGCGCACATGAATTCGTAAAAGTGCGCGCAGTGGCCGTCGGACCAATCGAACGGGTTCACCCCGCCCGTGCGCGCCGCGCGTCGCTGAAATGCGTTCAAATCGTCGACGACGAACGCGCGTCGGGCGCGCACGTCGGCATAGAGCGCGCGCATGTGTTTCACGGTGAGCCGGTGATGCTTTTCAGCGAGCGAGCCGTACGCGTCGAGCGTCGCGAGCGTCGCTTCATCGCGCGTGCGCGGCGCCGCCGCGGTGGTGGCGTGCGCATGCGCTGACGCGAGCGGTGCGTGCGTCAGCGCGCCGTGTATACCGTGGAACGCGCGATCGCGCGACGTCATGACGGCGTCGCGCACTGAGGACTACACTGGTTTGTAACTAACTTCAACATAAAAAGTCTAGAAATCCCGAATCGACACCGCACGCGCGCGATCGACGATGCGCCACGCCGGCGTGGCTCTTCGCACATTTTTCAGCGTCAGCACGCTATCAACGCGATCGAACACAGACGGTTCGCGCTCGAGCTCTTCGAGAGCCGCGAGCGCGCGAAGCTCGCACGAAGCCGTCGGCGCCGTCGCGCGCGCCATCGACACGTGCACGTGACGAGGTTTCAATCGCTCCGCTGCGCGCGCGAGTCGTTCGTCCCGTGCCTTCTTGTTTATATTTTCCCTAAGCACCGCTTCGCGGCGTCTGTATACGTGATCGGCGTCGCGAGCCTGCGCGAGAAGAACGAGCGCCTCGTTAGACACCAACCGTCACACGGAAAAACATCACGCACGCGTACCGCGCACGCGCACACGCGAGCACATGCACACACACACACACACACACCTGGAACATTTCAATCACATCCATGCTCGCTCGCCCGAATCGTCGCGCGAGCTCGTCGTCCCTCTCTCGCGCGCGCGTCGCCGCCTCGGCCCGTTTCCTTCGCGCCCGGCGCTCTATCCTCTCCTCCCGCGCCGCGCGCTCGCGCTCAACCTCCGCCTTGACGCGCAGCGCGTCGACATACACCCGCGCCGCGTGTTCCGTCGCCTCCTCGCGCGCTCGCGCCGCGTTCGCCGCTCTCCATGCCTCTGTCTGTCGCGAGAGCGCCTTTTGACGCCTTCTCAACTCCGCGCGCGCCGCAACCTCCAGCGCGGCGTCCTCCCACGCCTCGCGCGATGCGAGCGCCACGGATGCGCACGATGTCGTCGCGAGGTGTTCCGCCGCGCGCGCGCGCTGCGCGGCGATGCGCGACGCGATGACGTCGTCGTGCGTCATTGTCTGACGCACAACGGTCGGCGCGTTCCATGTCCGCGAGCGACGCGCCGAACGCGCTGGCGCGCACGCTCGCGCACGTGCGCTCGGCGGTGACGTACGCGCTCGCGTTTCGCGTCGTGCGAAGCTTGACGGCGACGACGGCGACGACGGCGACGACGACGGCGGCGCGCGGCAACGTTGTGGCCGCGACGACGACATCATCATCATCGGCATCTTTCGCCGACGTCGTCGCGCGCAACCTGTATGTGCGCGGGGAAAGGGTTGATTTGAGGCTCTATGCCACCACTGCGCGCGACGTGAGTGGCGACTTTGACGATGACGCGCTGCACGCGCCGGTGTTCGCGCGACGCGACTTGAGGTTGGCTGTCGACGGCGTGGACGCGACGACACTCGATTTCGCGTCGAATGCAGAGGTGACGCGCGCGATATCGCAGAATGTGACGGTGATGTTGCATGCGGTGCTGACGCGCGTGCGTAGTCGCCGTGGGAGGGCGTTCGGGGCGGCGAATGCGACGGACGCGTTGCGGGCGTCGGTGGCGTTGACGACGCATCGACGGGTGAAAAAGCGTCGAGCGGCGAGGCATTTGCTCGCGAGATCGCGCGGTGACGACGATGGTGGAGTCGCGGCGACGAACGCGAATGAGAGTGGTGATGCGAGAGACGTCGTCGAGGACGACGAGGCGTGGGTGACGTATTTTAAACCAAATATGACGCTGTCCATCGTGGATGATTTCAACGCGTATCGAGCGGCAACGATTCCTGACGTCTTATCGCAGCGCATGCGATTTGCCGACGATGCGCGTTCGGCGTATTATCCCACGGTGTATTTTAACGAGTTTTGGCTGCTAGAGTCGTACTTGCGGCGCATAGGAGATGGCGAGGGCGGAGAAGATGAATTAAAGTTGAAATTTGACGTCGCCCCGTTGCACATGGTGAAATGGCAAATGCAAGAGACGACGACGCGAACGTGGCAGCAACAGCGTGATTTCGGTGTTTCCGGCGCAAACGATGCCGACCAGATGAAGAAAATGTTTTTAGAGGGTAATCCAGTGTTGCTTGCGGTGACCGCGGTGGTGTCTCTGTTGCATACGTTGTTTGACATTTTGGCATTTAAGAATGACGTGTCGTTTTGGAAGTCAAACAAGAGCATGGAAGGCTTGAGCGCGCGTTCGGTGTCCTTGAATGCAGTCATGCAATTGATCATATTATTGTACCTGCTCGACAACGACACGTCGTGGATGATTTTGTTTTCCTCCTTTACGGGCACGGTGATTGAGTTTTGGAAGGTGACGAAAGCCATGGATGTCTCCGTCGAGCGCGGCGGGATTTTAGGATTTTTACCACGCGTACGCATCGCTCCCAAAGCGAGCGCGTTGAAGAGCGAAACCGCCAAGCACGACGCGGATGCGATGCGATTCTTATCGTATGCGTTGTACCCAATGTGCGCGGCGTACGCATTGTACGATTTGTACCATAACGAACATCGCGGCTGGTGGTCGTGGATCATTTCATCCCTCGTCGGCTCGATTTACGTCTTTGGTTTCATCTCCATGACCCCGCAGCTGTACATCAACTACAAGCTCAAGAGCGTCGCCGCCATGCCGTGGAAGCAAATGTCGTACAAATTTTTAAACACCATCATCGATGATCTGTTTGCGTTTGTCATTAAAATGCCTACGCTGCACCGGTTATCCGTATTCAGAGACGATATTATTTTCATCGCATTTTTATACCAGCGGCGAATTTACCGCGTGGACTCGACGAGAGTCAACGAGTTTGGGTACAGCGGCGACATCGCCGCTACCGCTGCCAACGACGACGATGCCAACGACGACGAAACCAAAAAAGATAGATAGATAGTCGACATTTTTCATTCTAATTCTCTGCAGGGCTGAGGGACTTGCGCAAGACTGTTTCAACACTAATCCATTCTTCGCTCTCCCTACATCGCGGCGCGCGACGCGCGCGATGCCGACGCCCGAAGAAAACGAGCACGCCGAAAAAGCGCGGCGCTATCGCAAGGCGCGCGAAGAACGCAAAGCGCGCGAAGAACGACGCGCTGCGCGACGCGAACGTCGCTCGTCTCGAAGCGGTTCGCAGAGCCCGCGCGCGGCTGCGTCGAGCATCTTTGGCAAACTCACGCACTTTGTCACCGGTCGACCGGCGCATGGGGCGGAGAACGAGGCTTTGTTGCGCGGCAGCGCGCGTGCGTCGTCCGTGGACGATCAGCGACGACGACGGAGCGAGGATGATAGTGATAGAGAGCATTCAGAGGGTGTTACCGCGAGCGGCACGACGCGAACGAATAGCGACCGTGCCGGCGACGACGACGACGACGACGTGATGCTCGAGAACGATTGGGACGATCGAAGACGTTCATCTCGTCGCGATAGAGGAATAGAATCAACCACGGAGGGGCGTGGGAGACTCACGAGAGACGCGTTGCGGTCGCTAGACGACGCCGAACGCGGCTTGAGCGATAAACACACGAGCGTGCGGGTACCAAACTTTATGTCGCCGCCGTCGTCGGATGCGTTTCGTCGGATTGTTCCAGCGTCCTGGCGCACGTGGGCTGCGACTGCGTCGGTGTCGTTCGCCTGTTTCACCGTGGGCGTAGCTATTGGATTTCCGTTTGCGACGCGATCGGCGACGACGTGCTCGGCTGGCGCGCCGGTGGCGTGTACTCGGGATAGCGCGACGAGCGATGAATTGTTGATGATGCACATGGCGATGTTGATTGGTGCCATTGTCGGTGCGCTGTTCGCGGGATGGGTGTGCGATAAATTTGGCCGACGAAGCGCTGTCGTGGCGGCGACGGCGCCCGCCGTTGCGGGGTGGTGCGCGGTGTACGTCAACGATGCGTTCTCACCAGGTGCCATCGCAGGACGACTTTTAGTTGGCATGTCTATTGGGCTCGTCACCACCGCTGCGCCGCTGTTGCTCGCCGAGGCGGCGCCGAAGAAATTGCGCGGAGCGCATTCAATTTTGCCGCACATGGCTGTCGTAAAGGGCGTGGCGTTCATGTACGCCGTGCCGCTGACGCCGCTCGAAGTCAAGTGGAGGCATTTAGCGTTAACATGTGGTTTGTTTAACATTGTCGCGCTGGCGTTCAGCGCGATATTTGTCGTAGAGTCACCGAGATGGTACTTGGCTCGTTCGCAGGACATCGACGCCATTGAATCATTAAAGACGCTTCGCGGCGCGTGGGATGACCACGAACTGGTTGCCGAGACCGCGGCGATTATCTCACGAGAAAACGCAAAAACCTCCCCGTCGGGGTCATTCGCGGCGTTTTCTGCCTGGCACTTGCTGACCAAGAGTAGTTTGTTGCGAGCGGTGACGATGTCGTGCGCGCTCGTCGCCATTCAGCAATTTGGAGGAGTTTCGCTCGCCATGCACAATGACGACGAAATTCCAAGCACTGGGTCTTTGCCATTGGGGGAAAACACGCGCTTGGCGTACGTCATCACGCTCATGCTTGGAATTTTAATATGCTCGCGCATGATTGATCTCACTGGGCGTAAACTGTGCATGATGGCATCGTTGGTTGGCATGTGCGTCGCCAACGTCACCATGGTCATCGCCGGATTTTTCGCAGACGACCTCACCCAAAACATCCTCAGCGGCGCCGTGGTGGTGTTTGCATTTAGTTTTGGCGTCGGTATGGCGGCTACGCCACTTTTGATCAGCGCTGAGTCGTTTCCTCAGCACGCTCGAGCGACGGCGATTAGCGTCGTATCCACCGTACATTGGACCTACATCTTCATCGAATCCTTTGCGTACAAAATGGCAATCGATTCTTTCAGTGCGCGCGCCGTGCACGCATTTTTCGCGTGCGTGTGCGTATTTGGCTTGATGTACGTCTCAAGGATGGTTCCGGAAACATCAAGCCTCTCGCTCGAGGACGCCGTGGCGTTGACCAACCCCGTCGACGCCTCCGCCATCACCTTTGTCAAAGTCTCCTCGTCCACGTCGGCGGCGGCGACCAAGACAAGAAATCCGCGTGAAAAATCCCGAAGCTCGCGCTCTTCCAAACTCGGAAGCTCAAACAAACTCCCCAGGCATCACGCCCATAGATTTTAGCTTGTAACCGTAGTCATTTCGCGGGTAGCGCGCAACAACGACTGGGCACCTCCACATCGCAACGCGCGCCATGACCGTACCAAACCTCGTCAAAGTCACCTACTGAGGTGGATGAGGATACCAGAGATTCTTCATCGCCATCGAAAGGTGCGGAACCGCGCGCTCGCGCGATTCAGGCGCGGGAGCCGAGCTCGGAGGGTCTGTCTTGCGTAACCGTCAACGCTCAGAGCTCCAACGCGCGGAATCGCCTCGCGCGCGCGTGACACTGACGACGCGTTCTTTACATCGCACGCAGAGCAATCACGGCCAAGTACCCACAGGCACAGTGCGTGGGCACGCCGACACCGACGACGAGCGGCGCGCTTGAAGTGTTCGTGCGCGATGAGCTCGTGCACAGCAAACTGGGAGGAGACGGCTACGTCGATTCCCCAGAGAAGATCGAGCGCATTTTGGCCGCCGTGGGGAATGCGTTGGGCGTGAATGCATCGTAACCTATTGTGTTTACGCGTCAGATCGCCCTCAAAGATCGGTTTTTTTGTCCAGCGCCGCGTCGGTTGAAGAAAGGTGCGCCCGACGACTTCGTGAGCGACAATTTTTTGTGACTTTCACCGCGACAATGCGAACGCAACGCGGTGAAACGATTATACTTGAGACGTGTTTATTCGAATGCGCGTGCATGCTCTTTGCGCGCGTTCGGTGCGTCGAGTTGAGAATACTCGACGCGGCGCGTCTTTGTCGCGAAACGGAGGAATCGAACGCGCGAGCTCCGACTCGCTTTATTACTGTTTGCTATTCATTCATAGACGGCATGCGTGCTAGGTGTGCGTCTAACTGCTATGAGCTACTGTAAACATGTTTTATCTACGAATTCATCGGCGCCGCGACGTCGATGCGTCGCCTAAACGCGAGCGCTGTCGCTTCGGCGTCAGCTTCGCCCGAGCGCAACGCGTCGCCCAACGCCCCTTTAGCACTTCGCGTAAACGTGCGTTCATCGTCGCCGTAAGCGTTCGGTAACTCGGCAGTGAGTAGAAACACCCCATGCGTCGTTCGAATCGACTCTCCATCGTATGCGTACGCGCCATCTTCGCTCAACGCCGGAAGCAACGAAGGAACCGCCGCCAGACCCAACCGACCGACGTCGTGCAACACCACCATCGCCCCTCGCGCCGGACACCGCTTAAAGAACATCACGAGCTCGCGCTGAATTGTCCCTCGCGTCTCATCCGTCGCCATCGCACGCATCTCGCGAGAGCCGCAATCAAACGTCATCGCGCACCGCTCGCCGCGCGTCGCCTCGACCAACCGCTCGCGCGCCGAACCCAACGCCTCGGCGTCGCGCGCGACGAGCAACATCACCGGTGCCTTGCTCGACGCGCGCGTACGCACTAAATCATCCATGAAAAACCTCGAGGCGTCGGTAAAGTCTTCGCGCACGACGGACGCCAACGCGCGCTCGAGCGCGAGCGCCGACGCCGCCGACGCCTCGAACGACGACAGCTCTTCGCGCCGCGGCGCCGCGCGCGACGCAACGCCGACGAGGACGAGCGCGAGAGCGACAACGATAACGATGCTACCGACGACGACGCCAACGCGCGTCGTCGTCCACCTCCACGCGCGCGCGCAGCGCGTCAGCACAACAATCGCTCCACGCCTCGCAGCGGTGGATTCGCGCGCGGCGCTCGACGCGGCTGTCTTCGCGCGCGCCGGTGCGCGCGGACGCGGTGCGCGCGCAGTCGACGTCGCCTCGACCTCTCGCGCGCCTCGGCGCGCGCGGCGCGTGCGAACCATGCGCGCGCGGGCGCGCGATGTGACGCCAGCTGTCTTGGGCCGTTTGAACGTCACAACGCCACGCAACGAGCGCCGCGTCGCGCGCGCACGTGATCGCCAGACCGCACGCGGACGGCAACTCAAAGACGCGACCACGCGCCGAGGAGCGTTTGGGGCTGACGACGGCGACGCGCGCGCGCGATGACGGACGATGAGCGATTGGTGATTGGTTTGAATTCGCGCGCGCTCGCGGCGAATGACGCTGCGCTGGCGCGATTACGCGCGAGCGTGCCGCGGTCGGCGGTGCTGTGCGATGGGGATGTTATTCGCATCGCGTCTGGCGCCGCGCGCGCGATGGGGGTGGGTCACGGAGGCGAGGACGGGGGTGAGCTTGATTACGAGCGCTTGAGGCTGGCGTGCGCGAGCGCGCCGGTGGCGAAATCGGGCGCCAAGGCGAGATTTGCGTTCGTGGCGCGCGATGATGCGTTTGGGGCGAATACGTATGGGATGTATGCCACTGTGCACCGCGATGGGCCGGTGATTCGGTTTGAGAGTAAGGCGATGACGTCGGCGGCGCACTGGGAGCTCGCGTCGGCGAAGCGTTTGAGCGCGCGCGGGACGACGAAGATTACCTTACGATCGTGCGTCAGGCGCGATGTGCTCATGGAGGGAGAGATTGAGCGAGAGTATTCGCCTATGGAGGCGTTTGAGACCTGGGCTGCATTCGTGGGCGTGGTGGAGGCGGAAGGAGAGGTCCAACGCGAGTGCGAGACGGAGGCGAATGCAACATTGGAGAAATTATCCGCCGGGTTCGCGCGCGAGTTGAATAGGATTGAGCAGCAAATTAACGCCGCATCGCGAGCGAAGCTTGGACCGCGCATCGTCGGGGGCGCGCGCGAGCAATCGCCAGCGGCGAAATCGGTGGTGGCGCGCGAGAAGAATTCGTTGTTTCAGTCCATCGTCGAACCTTCGCGAGTGGACACCGCGTCGGCGCCAACGCTCAATCCGTTGCCTAGTCTTCAGCGGCGTTCGACGCAGGTCAAGCCATCGACGCCACTGGATGAGAGCTGGCAGGCACAAAATCCGACGAAACCTCGCAACAAACGCGAGGATTTAGTGTTATCTGATGAAGATTTCCCGTCGCCGAGCGCGCGGGAAATTGACGCCGTGCGAGACGAGGCGTGGCGATTCCAATCCACGGGAAAGAAAGCAACGAAGAGCTCGACGCCGACGTTTGGCACGCCCATGTCAGGTGCGGCGACGCCTACGACGCCCGGGATGTCATCGCGATGGGAGTTTGGCACCCCGAACAGTGCTAGCTCGGCGAGGACAGATGAAAGCTTCTTCTCCGACGCCGGGGGTCTCGACACGCCTCCGGGCGCGAGGACAAACGTGAAATTCGCAGCTATGGTGTCATCGTTCGAAGAAAAGAACGCGCTCTTGGGCAAAAGTAGTCAGTTGACCGAGGATGACTACGAGCTCGCCGCCGTGCGCAAGAGCGGAATCGATCCAAAGAGTATAATTTCCACTCCCGGCGGCACGTCGGCAATGTTAAAGTACGTCGGTCGAATGTACGTGTCGCAATTCCGAAGCGAGATGAACATCTTAAACGTGCCTTATATTACGCTCGATGAAGTCACGATGGATTTCTTGGATCTCGTCGCCGAGAAGAAGAGCGCCGGGTTTAAATCTAAAAAAGTGAGCATGACGGCGATTTCTGACAGTTACATTGCGGCGATGTCGGTGAACAATTATTTGGAGCTCTTGAGCGAATTCGGCGACACGGATGGATACGCCGAGATTTCGACGTTGAAACGCGCGCTAGCGCTAGCGATTACGACGAAGGGCGCAATTGCTGATATCGAGTCGGAGAGCGAAATCGAATACTAGTTGACACGCAAAACAGACGCAACTTGTAACGCTATAGAAGACAAAGAGAAAAACGTACCGAACGTTACAAACTAAAGCTAAAATTCCTAGAACCGCGTGTACGAATACTGCATGAACGTCAAAGTACTTGACAACACTAGAGGCGCCGAGCTCGTACGCCAATCGACGACAATGGCCACCGGGACGTCTATGGGGACGTTGCCCATCGACGGCGATACGCACTCAATCGCTCCGGTGTCCGCGACGCGCGCCGAAACCGTCACCGCGCTGAATCGACAGCCACCAGTGCCAAAATCATCCGTATCAGGCGTGCCGGTGTTACTTCCGGACACCACCCACGACATGGTGGGACCGAGACGCACGGGCGTGCCACCGTCGATTGAACCTCGAACGGGCGAAATCGTTGAAGACGAGACGTTGACGGCGTACTCAATCGATGCACCAGAATCTAAAGCATCCGTTGTCGTGCTCGTGTCTCGCATACTCACCGCCACCATTGCCATGCGTTGATTGTTGCTCACGATCACGCTTGATGCTGGTGGAAGCTCGCAGGCGATGAGCGCAGAGCTCACGCGCGCGCCGCGGTCTACACTGACAACGACGCTCAAAGTTTCATCCGCACTAAACACGCACGTTAGCCTCGGATCCGCACCCGAGTCGAGATTCGTGCCGTACACCCACACGATGCCACCGCCTCCACTGGGGCTTCGTCGCGGCGACGCGCTGAGCGCGCGCGGTGGGTCGGCGTACATTAATTGCACCTGATTTTCGTACGCGCCGCCAGTAACGCCGAGGACGACAAAGCCGCCAAAGACATCCATGGGTAACGAACAATATATCGTATCCACGAACGGCGATGGATTCGCCACCGTGGATTTGACAACCGATGTCACGTTATTCACCACGTATGTCAGCGCACACGCAAAGTCTTCGGTTGACGACAACGTTAAGACTTGTCCGCCGCGGCCAAGCATGACGACAGAGTCGCTCAACACCTCGTACGCGAGGCTTTCAATCGGCGATACTTGCGTATATATCGTCGTCTGCGTGCTTTGCGTGATGAGCGATGCGAACGCTTCAGAGTGTCGCACACCGATGAGCACGGGTACGTTCGCTATGGCCTGCGCCACACGCGCTGGGGCGACGCACGTGACGCCACCCGTCGCCACAGACCGCGCGCTTACGCGCGTCGTACCTATTAAACACCCTATGCTCGCCACATCACCGTCGCTCGTGGTCAACGCCACGGAGACAATTTCTCCCCCGTAACCATACGCCGACGCACTAATCGTCGCCGTACCAGGGCTGAGCCAATAATTATCCTTAAACGACACCGTATTTGACGTCCCGCTTCCGTCGCCGCCTAAAATCCCAACCGACAAACGCGCCAATGTCGCCTGTGTTGGCGTCGACGTCAACACATGCACTGGATTCTCACAGCGGATTAACGCTGAGCTAATAAACATCCCATTTTCCGTGCTCGCCTCGGCAAACGTGCCCACGACGCGCTCGACGTACGCCCCAGTCGAGTCCTTGCTATCGAAATAACACGCAACCCGTCCGCCCACAAAGTTCGATCCACTGACGTACGACGGAATCCCCATCGCGCCAACCGCGCCAATCACAGCATCCACAATGGGTGTGGCCATGAAATTTACCACGCCCAGCTCCCCAGCATCGCGCTCGCCGCCGTATGTCGCCCAATCGTAACCGCCGTTGACGCTCCAACTTCCGCGCGCGAAACCGATTGTCGCGCTCTCCGTTGTCGCTCCCACATCGCACGCAAACTTCACCGGATCGCTCGATGTAAACACTGCCGTCGTGCCTACCGCACGCGTGGCACCAAACGCGCACTTGGTCGTCGTGACGGGGGCGGCGTTGCAATCCGAGCACGCAGCGTCGCCTCCGGGTAAAAAATTCAAACCAATCACCTCCACCGTAGACGTCTCCGTGGCGAACGTCGCCGGTGGAACCACCGCAGCTATGAATGGTGGGTACGATGGACCATTCGCGTGCGCCGCGTGCGCGCTCGCGACGCACAGCGCGGCGAATATCACCGCGAGTGCGTTCAACGCTCGTTGAATCATCACCGATGAGCCGCGGCGTATTCTGTGCGGCGCTCGGCGCGTACGACGCGCGCGCACGCGCGCCAACGCGCGCATGGCGTACTCGTCACGCGAATGCATCGCTCTCACGTCGGTGTCCGTCGCGCGCGCGTCATCAGCGGCGAGGCGCGCGTGCAAGATTGTGACGCAAGCAGACGCTCGGGCGCTAACGGCATAGCGTGACGACGACAACGACGCGCAGAGCCGGGGCGACGTCGAACGCAGACGACGACATCACGCGCACGCAGAGTCACGTCATTCGTCGCGCTCGCACGGAGACATGCGAAACGCGACGCTGGCGACGTGCGCGCTGAATCAGTGGGCGCTCGATTTCGATGGGAATTACGAACGAATCGCGCAGTCTATCGCGCTCGCCAAGGCGCAAGGCGCGCGCTATCGCGTCGGTCCTGAACTTGAAACGTGTGGCTATGGGTGCGAAGACCATTTTCACGAACGCGATACGGAGACGCACGCGTGGGAGGTGATTGGGAAGTTGTGCGAGGACAAGGAATTGATGGCTGACGTCGCGGTGGACGTCGGCGCGCCGGCGACGCATCGCGGTGCGAGGTATAATTGTCGCGTGTTCATCGTGAATGGTGAAATTGTGTTCGTGCGGCCGAAACGGGCGCTGGCGGATGATGGTAACTATCGCGAAGGGCGGTGGTTCGTGGCGTGGACGAGGGTGAACGAAACAGAGTCGTTCGCCCTTCCCACATCGTGCGCGATGTATGCGCGCGGTGGCGAAGGGACCGTGCCTTTCGGCGACGGCGCACTCGAGTTTGATGATGGTTCGTTAGGTAGTGAGACGTGTGAGGAGCTTTGGACGCCGGATGCGCCGCATATCTCGTTAGCCTTGAACGGCGTGGACGTGGTGAGCAATGGAAGCGGCTCGCACCATCAGCTCCGTAAGCTCGACGCGCGCATGAATCTGATCAAAAGTGCCAGTGGTAAAGCGGGTGGTGTCTATTTATATTCAAATCAGCGCGGATGCGACGGTGGTCGATTGTACTATGATGGATGCGCATGCGTCGCTGTGAATGGAGAAATCGTCGCGCAGGGAAAGCAATTCGACGTGAGCGATATTGAAGTCGTCACGGCGACAGTGGATCTCGACGAAGTTCGCTCGCATCGCGGAGCATTTCAAAGTATGAGTATACAGGCGTCGAATGTACCGCGTATTCCATTTATTCGCGTGCCCTTTCGATTATGTGACGCCGATTCCACGCCGTCGGCGCCGACTACCACGCGCCCCGTTCGGTTTCACATTCCAGAAGAAGAAATCGCGCTTGGTCCGGCGTGCTGGCTTTGGGATTATCTTAGGCGATCAGGCGCGAGTGGTTACTTTTTACCACTTTCTGGAGGCGCAGACTCTGCCAGTACGGCGGCGATTGTTGGGAATATGTGTCAATTAGTCACGAAAGCCGCGAACGACGGCGACGAAACGGTTGCGCGCGATATTCGGCGAATCGCGCAATTGAGCGATGCAGATCCCATCCCGAGCGCACAGAAGCTGGCGGAACTGATTTTCACTACTGTGTATTTGGGCACGGATAACAGTAGCGCGGAAACACGCGAGCGAGCGACAGCACTCGCGAAGGAGATTGGTGCGTCTCATTTGAGTGTCGTCATCGACGTCGTCGTCGCCGCGGTTGTCGGCTTCTTCGTCATGGTGACAGGGAAAACCCCAAAATTCAAAGTCGACGGCGGCTCGAACGCCGAAAATCTAGCTTTACAAAATATCCAAGCGCGCGTGAGAATGGTGTTGTCATTCTTGCTCGCGCAACTTTTACCGTGGGTGCGCGGGAAGAATGGATTTTTACTCGTGCTCGGCAGTGCCAACGTAGACGAAGGTTTGCGAGGGTACATGACCAAGTACGACTGTTCCAGCGCGGACGTGAACCCAATAGGTGGCATCAGTAAATCAGATTTGCGATCATTCTTGCGTTGGGGGGCGAAGAATCTAGGATATCCTACGCTCGCTTTGGTTGAAGAAGCGCCTCCCACGGCGGAACTCGAACCCATTCGCGAAGACTATGTGCAAACGGACGAGGAAGATATGGGTATGAGTTACGACGAGCTAGGCGTGTATGGGCGATTACGCAAGATTTCTCGACTCGGCCCAGTGGCAATGTACGAGCGATTGAGTAAGGTGGAATGGAAGCATAGAAATTTGTCGCCTCGCGAAATCGCAGAAAAGGTGAAAAAGTTCTTCTTCTTTTACTCGTGCAACAGGCACAAAATGACAACGCTCACCCCGTCGTATCACGCGGAAAATTATTCGCCCGACGACAATAGGTTCGATCAGCGTCCATTCTTATACAACGTGCGCTGGCCGTGGCAATTCAGGCGAATCGATGAACTCGCCGCCAAGACGGAGGCAAAACGTTGAATGGTAATTTACACTAGCTAGCTACTGTAGTGGAAGTGAAACGAAAGATGACATGGTGCAGATCGTTAATACTTCGCCGTGTGCATGTCGACGAGCATCTCGAGTAACTCCGCGTCGGTCACGTCGTCGTCGCCGTGTGCAGGGTCTTCATAGAGCCAAATTTCTTCGTATAATTTTGGAAGCCGGTACATGTCGCCAACTTTTGGACCTGGGGGCACGCTGAACCCAGTCTTTAGCGCCGTCGTCTCCACATATTCTTCTCGAAGCCGCTCGCGTTTCAAAACACTCGCCACTTGCTCTGGGTTCAACTTGTAAAGCACTTCATTCGTCACGGGATGTACCGCCACGGTGTCGGCGTGCGCGAGTGCCATGGCTCTACGTTGCAACAACCCTCGACACCGACTCATGCGTTTCTCATACACCGCTATCGCGCGTTGCTGCGCATTAAGCGTCGCCGAATCCACACTCTCCGTGGAGTTTTGTCTCTTCAACCCTTTCGTACCTAATTTATTCCGCATTCTATTCGCCTCAGTCGTCAACCGCCTGTCGTACGGCGCCGCCGTGCGCGCATCCTTATCCGCCTGTCGCATCGCCTTCGCCTCCTCCGCCCTCAATCGCTGCCGCTCTTTCTCCCCTTCTACATTCCATACGTCATCCTCCCTCTTCGCCGCGGATACCCAAGCATCGACGCCCGACCTCGCATCCCGTCCCTCGCGTCCGCCTCTCCCTCGCGTCGCGTTCCGATCCCTCACCGCTCGAAACTCCCACGGCAACCGCTTAAACTCGCACCACTCGTGCGCACAATTCTTATGCACGCGACAATTCACAAACCTATCCGCACTCAGCGCGACAGTCGCGCCACCATCGTCGTCTCGCGCGCCACCGTCCGCGCATCGCGCGCCATTCGCGACACACAACCGACGACGCATCACTCGCCCGTGCGCGCCTTCGAACTCGCGCCTGTGCGCATGCACACCCCTAAAACCCCACGACGCGTGAAATGGTCCCGCGTCCGACGGCGTCGAACGCGCGCGGCGCGACGCGCGCGAGCACTGACGCCGTCGGAACGTCGCCCAGCGACGGCGCGGCCGAGCACGCCGGGTGTCCGAATATCGCCGGGTGTCCGAATATCGCCGGGTGTCCGAATATCGCCGTGTGTCCGAATATCGCCGGGTGTCCGACCGAATGCGTTTTCGGCAGCCGTTTTTTTGCATCCTTTGTATGGGTATGTAGTATGATTGTTGACGTTTTCGGTGCGTCGTGCGTGACATGTCCGCGACGACATTCGACGACAGAGACGACGACGACGGGAGTGCGCGACGCACGAAAGAGGCGTGGCTTTGATGAAGATTGTGGACATCACGTGCGACGACGACGATGAAGGATGTGGCGACGGTGAAGGATGTGGGCGAACGACGGTGAAGGATGGGGCGCGCGCCGACGGCGACGCCGACGGCGACGCGCGCGACGTCGCGGTCGGTGGGCTGACGACGGCGGAACTACGCGCCGAGCTCGAGCGGTTGCGCGCGATTCACGCCAGCGTGGCGAGAAGTGGGGACGAGGCGTTGATGGCTCAGGCGAGTGCGTTGGCGGAGCCCAAGTATTACGCGGAGAATCGATTGGAGTATACCAACGGCGACGCGTACGCGGGCGAGACGGTGGAGAACATTCGACACGGGAAGGGCACGCATACGTGTTCGACCGGGGACGTGTACGAGGGTGGGTGGCGGGATGATAAGCGACATGGGTTTGGGAAGATTACCTATGCTTCGGGGTTGATGTATGAGGGTGATTGGGTGGATGATAAGACGTGCGGGAAAGGCGTGTGCTCGTACGTCAACGGCGACGCGTACGACGGCGAGTGGCGGGACGACCATCGGTGGGGCTGGGGGGTGCAAGTGTTCGCGAACGGTGACGAATACGAGGGCGAGTGGGTGGATGATATCATTGAAGGTCAAGGGTTGTATACTTTTGCGGATGGATCGACGTATACTGGGAGCATGATGTCGGGCGGGCGCGTGCGCGGACGCTACGTCGCCGCGGATGGCGCCGTCGAATACGACGGCGAGTGGCGCGGAGAGTCTCGACACGGCCGCGGTACATTCATCGCCGTCGGTAATATGAAATATATCGGGCAATGGCAAGACGACCAGCGTCACGGTCGCGGCAAGTGCGAGTTTCGTGACGGATCTTCATACGACGGCGAATGGTACAAAGACGTCTTCCACGGCGTCGGCTCGTGGACGACGCCGACGTACACGTACACGGGCGAATTCGTCGATGGGCTCAAGCACGGTCAAGGCACGACGGTGTTTAGTGGCGAGAACGCTGGTGAGTATCGCGGCGAATACGTCAAAGGTCTCGAGCACGGCCAAGGTAAGCGATTGTACGCCGACGGAGACGTCTACCGCGGCGAATGGCGCCGAGGCCAAAGACACGGTAAGGGTTCGTGTTCGTACGCCAACGGCGACCAATACCAGGGTGAATGGCGTTACGATCGCCGACATGGATACGGGTTTTGTGTCTTTGCCGACGGCACGAAATACCGCGGTGAATGGGAGGATGATTGTTGGTGTCAAAGTACGGCGGACCCGCTCTTCACCGCCGTCTTTGGCCCCGGATGCGTGAGCGCGGTGGCCGGCGTGCCTACCGCGCTCGGGATCGAGGCGCGCGATGAATTGAAGAATAAGCGATTAAGTGGTGGCGATGTGTTCACAGTGAAGCTCACGCTCGTGAAAGACGACGACGGCGACGATAACGCACCCGATGTGGTGGAATATGGCACCGTAAGCGATAACGGCGACGGGACGTACGTCGCGCATTACACGTGTACAGTCGCCGGAGAATACACCTGCGAAGTCCTCATCGGTGCCGATGAGCATTGTGGACATTCACCATACGATGTCACCGTGAAGGCGACGATGCCAAGCGCTAAGCACTGCGTGGTCGTCGGCGATGGCATAAAGCGGGCGCGCGCAGGCGAACGGGCGCAATTCGCGGTGTGCGCGCGCGACGAATTCGACAACGCCGTCATCGATGACGTCTTGGACCGCTTACCATTGCGCGTGTGCATCACTGATGTAAATGGACATGCCATGGTCACAGTGGATGACGGTGGTGTGAGGATTGAGGATGATGGACACGGACGATTGGTGGCGTCGTATGTTCCGGCTCGCGGTGGACATTACCGTCTCGTCGTCGCGGCGGCGAATGATGCGCTCATCGGTGCAAGTCCATACGCGCTGCGCGTGTTCGATGAAGGCGACGATGAGAATGATGGTGGTGCGTGTGAAAACATACCCGAAGGGTCGATCGCGCCGACACCGAATGATCTGGCGAGAGATTGGGAAATCATTGCCAAGACGGATTACTCGCGCGACGGCGACGATTTCGGTTGGGATAGCGAATCCGACAAAGAGGAAGAAACCGAAGCGCAGCGCTTGGCTCGCGAAAATCCCGACGTGCCCATCATCTCGAATTATGAGGACATGTATAAGGTTGGTCGCTTACAGAAGAGAATCAAGGAGAAACGCGCGGCTGAGCAAGCGGCAAAGCTCGCGGACATGAAAGCCAAGCTCAAAGCGCTCGAACTCGCCAAAACATCCACGTTGAATGCGGAAGCGAAATCTATCGACGCTTTGGACGTGTAAAGTGTCCGAAGAGACCATCTTTGTCGTTACTATTTGAAACATTCTATCTCTTCAATTCTGCTACGTGTAATAATCGCTACGTGTCTCAATTCATTCCTCGTCGTCAAAAGAAAGCGTCGAAATTGTCTTCTTTTTTTTCTTCGCCTTCGCGTTATTGCCAATGTCACCGGATCGGTCGTCCGCGCGCAACGGGTCGGTGACAATGCCAGCGTCTACTTTTCTCTTGGCTTGAAACTTAAATCTGCCCTCCTTTAACGACTGCGCCTCGGCGTCCTCAGCCTTGCGCAAAGATGCTTGAAAATGTTCATTTTCGTCGTCGTACTTGACGCAAGACCGCCAAGCCTCGACCGCATCGCTCAATCGTTCTAATCCCGCGTACGCATTGGCCAATCTCGCATATCCCTTTGCCCACTCCGAATTCAACCGCACTGTCGTCTTCGCATCCACGAGCGCGGCGTCCCACCGCCCGAGCGCCGCGTACGCCGCCGAACGATTGGACACGTGCACGTGATTCATAGGCTCCAGTACGGCAGCTCGTGAAAACTCATCCACGGCGTCGGTGTAGCGTTTCTCTTGAAACGCTCGATTACCCAGTCCTTTATGCTTTGCCGCGAGCTCAGCCTTTGCATCGGAATCGTCCGCAAACGCGTCGCGCATGGCGTTCGCCTTGGCGTTGCCGCGCGCGCCGCCCAAGCCAGCCCGAGCGCGCGCCTCCGCGTCTTCGGCGTCACCGAATGCAGCAATGTCGCCATCAAACGCATAATCCGCCACGGCTTCCCCGTCCGCCGCGTCTCGACTAAACGCGCTCGTTTTCTCGCCCACTAAGTGACCGTACTCTTGTAAAAATTTTGGCAGTTGTCGTTTGTACGTTACGTTGCCCTTGGCGCCGGTGCGTTTGCCCGCGTCGCCGCCGCCGGTGCCGCCGCCACCGCCCGAGGAGTGACCCGCGAAATCGTCGCGATGGCCACCGGAGAATCCAGCGCCGTATTGGTCCTCTACTTCATGTGTTTTGCGACCGCCGCGGGGCATGACGCGCTTCGCGTTGTGAGGTTCTTGGCTCTGAGCCTTCACGCAATGGGTTCGCTAAATAAACTGCTAGTTGCACTACAAAAGCCTATTGATACGCGTGCGCACGCTAATGTGCTATCGATACTGTACAATTTTATTCCCAACGCTCGTCGCGCTGCTTCCGAAAGCCCCACGCGTGCCCGAGACTCTTTTCCAAATCCGTGTACTTGGCTTTCCATCCAAGCTCGTGTTGAATTTTATCAACATTCGCGTAAACCTCTGCGTAATCGCCCGGCCGTGGCTCTGCACGATACGAAATGTTTATTTCCTTCTCAGTCACGCGCTTGCACGCCTCGACGAACTCTTTCATGCTCACGCCGTGTCCGGTGCCGACGTTATACAACGACGGAGGATTCTCATACTTTCGCTTTTCCGCCACCGCGATGTGAGCGTCCACCAAATCCACGACATGCACGAAATCACGAATCGTCGTGCCGTCTCGTGTGGGATGTTTGGTGCCCATGACGGTCAATTTGTCTATGATGCCGAGCGCCGCGTCAAAGCACGCGCCTGAAATCCGCCCGTGTTCGCGTAGCTCTGCGCGAGGCAGCTCCCCAACTCTCCCTTCGGGGTCACCCCCGAACACGTTAAAGTAACGTAGAACTGCCGCTTTAAATTTCGGATTGGACAAGGCGTAATCGCGAATCGCATTCTCGGCGTACAGCTTTGATTTCCCGTAGGGATTAATCGGCTTGGTCGGCGTCGACTCCGTAATCGGCAATTTTTCAACGTTACCGTACGTCGCGCACGTCGAGCTATAAATCAACTTGTTCACCTTATGTTGCCGCATAGCGTCTAGTAAATGCACCGTGTTAGACGTGATGTTTGAATAATACCGTAACGGATCCGCCATCGACTCTCCGACGTACGCGATGGCCGCGAAATGAAACACCATATCCACCTTCAAATTTGTAAACCCAAACACCGCATCGACGTCGCTTGGATGGCCCAAATCTCCATACACCGCGCGAAAACTCCCTTCCGGGGCCAGCGCTTTCAACGCACGTATCGCCCCGCCGTTGCCTCGACTTAAATTATCCACCGCGGTCACCGCGTAGCCGCGTTCGAGCAACTGCATCACGCAATGCGATCCTATGAATCCTGCGCCTCCCGTCACCACCACGTGCGGTGCGCGCCCAGACGCAAATGTAAACGGCGCGCGCGCGTCATCAAGCACCCCATACGACCGCTGCACGCGCCGTACAGGCCCTACCGACGACGCATCGTCTGCATTCTCGCGCGGAAAACGCTCGCGCGCGGCAACGTAATCGCTCGCGCGCGTTCGCCCGCCCGTCGCGAGCGCGACGAAGAGCGCGAGCGCGCACGCGCACGCCACAGCGCACGCACGCGTCCGCATGCGTCCGCGCGCATGCGCCGCGGACGACGACGACGACGTGGACGTCAGCGCCGACGGCCGTCCCATCGATGCGCCGTGCTCTGGCGCGCTCTGGTGCGCTCTGGCGCCCCGAAACATGACGACGTTTTCGCGCGTGCGCGCCCGCGCGCGCGCGCGCAGACGTACCTGGGACCATTTGATGCCCGTCCGCGCGCGCCACATCGCGCGCGAGCGCTCGAGCGCGCGACAGGCGCGCACATTCCGGTTGGAACCCGATAGGGCTTCCTACTGACACCCCGCGAGACGCCGATCGACGGCAGTTTACGACGCGTCACCGCACGTCACGACGCGATGGACGCCGACGGGATAGAAAAACACCTCTTGCACGCCCTCGCGGCGGCGGATGCGACTGGGGTGAACACCGCGCGCGTGGCGGAAACGTTGAATGTCGATCATCAGGTGGTCGTGGGCGTGACCAAGCGGCTGGTTGCGGCGTCGATGGTTGTCGCGGACGCGGTGGATAAGTCTAGGCTCGCGCTCACGGCCGAAGGAGAGCAGTGCGTTGAGCTCGGATCGCCCGAGGCGCGCGCGTTCGCGTGCGTGCCTGCGGGCGCTGAGGGTGTGGCGTTGACGACGTTCAAAGCGACGGCGGGCGAGGGCGTGGCGGATGTCGGTTTCAAGCAAGCGATGCAATGTAAGTGGCTATCGATGGTGAAAGGGGAGACGCCTAGCGTGGTTCGAGTGGTGGACGCGATTGAGGATGGTGTGCGCGCGCAGTTGATTGCGGTGAAGGCTGGGGAGAGCGTGGACGCGAAGACACTGGAAGGGTTGGTGAAAAAGCGCAAGTTGGTCAAGGAGGAAAAGTGGAAAGAGTTTACGTTGACAAAGGGTGCGGAATTCGCGTTGGAGCGTAAGGTTTTACCCGCAGATTTGACAAAGGAGATGATGGATAAGGGCACGTGGAAAGGACAAGAGTTTAAGGCGTACAACTTGGTGCCAGGGGCGGGAGCGCAACCGGCGAGCGGTCACGTGCACCCATTGTTAAAGGTGCGACAAGCGTTTCGGGAGATTTTCTTTTCGCTTGGATTCTCAGAGATGCCTACAAATAATTTCGTGGAGAGCGGGTTTTGGAACTTTGATACGTTGATTCAGCCCCAGCAGCACCCGGCTCGGGATGCGCACGATACCTTCTTCATGAAGACGCCGGCGACGATGAACTTTGCGCCAGAAGCGTACGTTGAGCGCGTGCGCAAGATGCACGAGACCGGTGGTAACGGCTCAATTGGTCACCAGTACGCGTGGAAGCGCGCGGAGGCGGATAAGAATATTCTCCGTACGCACACCACTGCGGTGAGCGCGAGAATGTTGTACGACATTGCTCAAACTGGCTTCAAGCCGGCGAGAATGTTCTCGATCGATCGCGTGTTTCGCAACGAAGCCGTCGATCGCACGCACTTGGCGGAATTCCATCAAGTTGAGGGCGTGATTTGCGACAAAAATTTAACCCTCGGTGACCTCATCGGTGTATTGTATCAATTCTTTGAACGCCTCGGAATGACGCAGCTTCGATTCAAGCCAGCGTTCAACCCGTACACCGAACCGTCGATGGAAATTTTCGCATTTCACCCAATGCTCGACAAGTGGGTCGAAGTCGGCAACTCTGGCATGTTCCGTCCCGAGATGCTCGAACCTATGGGTTTGCCCGAAGACGTCAACGTCATCGCGTGGGGCTTATCCCTCGAGCGACCAACGATGATTATGTTTGGCATTGATAATATTCGCGATCTCTTTGGCTCGAAGATGCAAATCAATTCGGTCAAAAACAATCCAATTTGTTCGATTTGATGTCGATGTGACGTCGACGCTCACGCTCCAAACTATTTCTATACTACTCTTTCAATATTGATATCCTACATTCTAGCACGTTACAGCGGTGCGACGCGCACTGGTACAACAACAAAAACGACAAAAAAAATAAAACAGCACCGTCACGTGTTCGCGCCCGTCTCTTTCAATTCAACCCACTTGGAGAAGTACAACGTCGAGCGGTCGGTGTGGTACCATAAACTTTGACCCGCAAAATCTACGGCGCGCGTCTCGTCGATGGTCTCCACCGAGCGTTCGATGACGTCGATAACTTTCGGCATGTTCACGTCGTGCATAAATAACTCTTGCATTACGCGCGCGCCATTGGCTTGCGCGAGATGCCATGTGTCAAAGTTTTCGTGCAACGCGACCGCGGCATCGGCAACGTCTCGCGCGGACGTGCAGTCGCCGAACCCGCCCCATCCCGTCTCAGGCGTCACTGGCGCCGCCTCGGGCGTCCAAAACTCGTTCACCCCAAGCACGGTGGCTTCAGAACCGATAGGTGTGGTCACCACAGGTAACCCATGCGTCCAAGCATCGAGAACTTTGCCTTTAATCCCAGCCCCAAAGCGCAAGGGTGCGAGCATCGCGCGCGCCGCTCGCAACGGCGTCTCCAATCGCTCGGCGCGCCCGCGAATATAAAAGCCCTGCTTAGGTGCGTGAAAGCGCTCAACCTTGGCGTTCGGGTATGACCCATACACCTCCATCGTTGCCTCGGGTAGCTCTTTTCTAATCAATGGCCACACTTGCGCGGCGAGAAATTCAACAGAATCCACGTTTGGCAGGTGCTTAAACGTCCCGACGGTTGAGAATCCGCGACGGCGCTCAAAATCATCCCGAACTTCCACCTCATTCGCCCCGATGACGCCAGGCGCGATTCGAGGATGGAAAAAACTCGCCTCGCACAGCCGCTCGCGCCTCAATCCACACGTCGTCGCGAGCCATTCGAGCTCCACGCGCGAACACGCCAACGTCACGTCGCTTCGCGTCGCGCTTCCGAGCTCGCGCTGCAAGTCCACATCTCTCGCATCTGGCGTCGCCAAAACAACCTCTTCCGCGCTCGCACCGCCTTTCCACGCCTCCATGCGCTTCCTTCGCAACGCATGCGCGTCCTGCATGTCCAAAACCCGCACCGCGCGCGGAAAATCCTCGCGAACGCGCGCCCCGAATGCCTCCTCGGCGAGAAATCGGTCAAACACCACGACATCTGGCGCGTCTTTCCCCAGCGCCTCGCGCGTCTCTCGCCCTCGATTCGCCGGCGCACGGCGCACCGCGAACCCTTCTGCGCGAAGCCCCTCGCTCGCGGGGTTTTCCGCGGCGCAGGCGAGGATGGCGACGCGATGTCCGCGCGCGCGAAGCGCTCGCGCCAGAGCGACGGTGCGCACACCAGCCGCCGACGCGTGCTCTTCGGGCCATTCCCACCCGATGAACGCGATGGAGAGCGCGCGCGGCGGTGGCGACGGCGCGCACGCGATGCGATGCGCGCGACGCGCGCGCGGCGCGCGCGTCCACGGCGCCGGGAGCAGGCGAGACGCGGCGGCGCGCATTGATGTGAGGGTGTGACGTCATGTGGTGCACTTTTTTGCGGCATTGATTGACGCCGACGACGGGCGACGTCGGGGCGAACGCCGGCGGCGATGGGTGGTGCGACGCGCACGGCGACGATGGCGACGCGTGCGCGAGACGGTGGAGGCGGCGACGCGCGGGCGAGCGATGTCGTGGACGATGAAGTGCTGCCGATGACGGTGGATAAAGCGAATGGCGCTGACGAGTGGGAAGTTCCGTCGACGAGTGGGAAGAAACGCGCGCGAGAACACGCGCCGGTGAGTGTGTTTCATTGGACGATGTCGCGCGCGATCGATGCGGGCGCGCCTGGGACGCGCACGCACGTGGCGAGACAAGTGTACGCGAGAGGCGTGACGCCCAACGCGACGACGCGGGCGCGGGACTTTCCCGACGTAACCCCGCGCCGTTTCACCGCCGATGGCCGTATGCTCATCGCGGTATCGAGGCATCAGCAGGAACTTGTGGGGTATCGATTTCGTGGGTTTCATGGATGCTTGCGAAGGGATGAGACTGGGGCGGTCATGCCCGAGGAAGCGCGCGGGCGAGCGAGCGCGTTGAGCTCGTTTAAGAGGTACTTTGACGACGCGTGGATGACGTCATTGAGCGATGGTGACGATGCGATTGTGAAAGATTTCATGCTCGAGGTGTGTGATGGGGAATTTATTATTGCGGCGTGTGCGACGCCGTTGGATGGAGCGAGCGTGGCGGCGGGCGGAGCGATGCGAGAGGACGAACGCGGGGACATCGGGAATACTAGACGAGAAATGGGACGCATTGCGGCGCAGGCGCAAGCGCAGGCGGCAGAACAAGCGCAGGCTCGGATGCAAGGCACGCCGTCCATGGCGCGCATTACGTTTCATTTGTTAAAGACGACGACTGGCGAAAAGCTCGACGCGTTTACGTTCACGGATGATTTCATGCATTTGCCTCGCAACGGCGCGGTGAGTCTTCGGAACAACACGTTAGCGGTGCTTTCGTTGAAACATCAGCGCGTGGTGTTTTTGAAAATACTTCCTGAAGGACGTTTCGAAGAGATGCACACGATTGGTGAGTACGCGTGCGCGGAGGATGAGCGAATCGTCGTCGAGCACGAGTCCCGCGAACGCGAGTTTATCGAAGTTGAGCGGGAAATTGGGGCAAAGATACAGGCGCGGCGCGCAGCGTTCGCCAGCGCCAGACGTCCTCTGCTCAGCGGTTTGACGCAGCGATTAATAACGTTTTTGTATCATGACGCATGCAAGTCGTCGAGCGCGGATGCGTTGCGATTGTTACATCGCAATTTTGAGCGTTACGTGTCGCTTGTGATGCTTCGCATGCGCATGTTGGACGCAAACTTATTACTGATTAAATTTGGTACGCCCGAGTATGCGTTGGCGCGCCGTGGCGATCGAGTGATTGGCCCAACGATGTATACAGTGTATGACATGCGCGAGTCGAAATTCATTCACGCTGCGACGTCCATGAGTGATTCGCAATGGCACGGCGTGGATGAGGAATTGAACGCGCCACCGAGAGGCAACAGCACGTGGGCGCGATTCGCGGGTAGCCAAGGCGAAGCTCTGGCGTATTGCAACACGTGCACCACCGATTTCGATGGCGACGATGAAGAAGTGTTCAACGCCATCGCCACTCGGTTGTTTCGCACGCAAGATTACCCACCACAGTTTCGTTCGACGTCGCCGTATTTCGACAAGCGATTATTTTCATACGACGAACGGATGATCACTGCCATCGATCGTCCGCAACCTCACGTGGATTTTGGCATTAAATTCATCCGCCGCACGCCAGGGTCTCGTCGACAAGTGAGTTTCAAGCTCATGGTGAATAATGCATTGGCGAATTCGGCGCGAAGTAAACGCTTTGTGCAATACGTGTTCCACCCCGTGTTGCCGTTTGCGTTGAGTTTGTCTTCAGCGTACATGCAACCGACATTAGTGAACTTCCACGTCCGTAGTGCGCCAGGAGATGACATGCACGACGGCGTCAGACAAGAGCTGTAAATGTTCCAAACGAATCGTAGCGAGTAGAAGTAGTAGCAGTTTTGTGTTGTATGATGCTTAGAAAAAGTTTGAAATTCTTTGTGTTGTTTTCGTTTTACATCATCGAATTCACGGGGAAACGATGTCTTGTTGTTGGCGATAGTATTTGATCTTAGCGCAACATCTTTTGCGTTCCATCGGCGCTCAAACGATAGCTTGGGTCGTTTTGAATGAAAACATATACTGTTTCATCGCAGCCTCGACACACTGCCAAATCGAGATCAAGATACGTCACTTCGAGCGAAGAGTAATCGCGTTCGACGTTGCGCTGCGGGAGAGGAATCCCCAAAACTTTGGATTGCTCAATGTTTAAATCAAGTTTGGTGCCATCTCTCGTCGTTGTCATCGTCGCGCGCTCTACAAGCGCCGGCCACGAGCGTTGAATCTCGCAACGTTGCGTCTCGATATCAAAACTGAAGAAAACTGGTCCATTTTGCTTGATGAAATTATCCGTGCCAAGAATTTGAGACGAATTTGTAAACGCGCAGCTCCAGCGACCGAGCATTAACGAACTCGCCGCTGGTTTTTTCGTTGGATTTTTAGATTCCAACGCTTTGATTTGTTCTTGAATACGCGCAAAAGTATCCGGCGTGCATGATCGACCACCGTCGCAATACACGACGCGAGACAACACGTTTGCCTTGGCTGTCGCGCGTTCAGCTTCGCGTTGTCTTTGGATACTTTCTGCTGATGTCATGGCCGAAACCGTCTTGAAAGCGCTCGCCATGAAACCAAACAATCCACTCGGTGCTTTGGATGCCGCAGCGTCCTTGGCCTCATCCTCTTTCACCGCAGCTTCGGCATTCTTAGCGTCTACTTCGGCTTTGGCGATGGCTTTCTTCAACGACGTCTTCGCAACAATCATCTCAGCCTTGGCGCGCTCTTTGCTTTCTGCGTCACTAGCCGGTGTTCTTGGTGGTACTGATGTTGACGCATTGTCACCTTGAGATTGTGCGAGCGCCACCTTGGCGGCTTCGAGCTCTTCATTCAGCTTTTTCAAGCGCGCCGCGTTTGCTCGTTGACGCTCGAGAAGCTCCTTTGAAGCTTGCGCCGCGCGCTCCATCTCTTGGAGCTGCTGCTGCTTCATTTCGGCAAGTTCGTCTTCATCAAAACTGTCGAAACTACCTGACCCTTCGTCGGCGTCGGCTGCACCGAAAGCTGCGTTAACAGTCTCTTCAAATTCATCGTCGTCCATGCTCGCGGTGTTCTTCGCACTCGCTTTCTCTACGACACTTTCACTGACACTTTGTGCACCTTTCACGACTTTTCTAAGTATGCCAATCATTTTTTCTTCCATTTCCGCCTTGATACGTGCTTGATGCGCCATGACTTCGGCATCAGCTTTGGCGCGAGCGGCGCGCTCCTCGTCGCTCAACGGCGGAACCTTTGTCGGCGGAACCTTCGTCGAGCTCACCGCAGGTACTGCAGACGGCGACGGCGGCGGCGAGGCCTTAGATGGCGCATCACTCGACTTTCTGTTCACTCGCGCTTGGACGTCATCGATGAGTCGTTTCGCTTTGGCGCTCGCCGCCTGCTCCGCGGGCGTCTGCTCCGATTTCGCAGTCGCCTTGTCTAACGCGTCCATCTCTCGCGCCCGCGGGCCGAGGACATACTTTTCGACCGCTGCAGCGACTGCGTTTTGGTCGTTTGTTTCTTCTAATACCACATCCGCCACGGATTTTGCCGCCGCACTCGCGTTGCCCACGGCGACACCGACGCCCGCGAAAGTCAACATTTCGACGTCATTTTCGCCGTCACCAATAGCTAAAACGTTTGCCGCATCAATCCCCATGGTTTCACACAGTTCTCGCACCGCTGACCCTTTACTCGCACCTTTGGGTAAAAATTCAAGCATACCAGGCACCGCAGTCGTGATATCGCACGCATCCGCGAGCACGACGGCGGCTTCGGCTCGAAATCGCGTCACCGCTTCGTCTTCGCCAAACAATAAAATCTTATTAATCTCCAACCCATCGCTCGCTGCGATTAAATCTCCGCACTCCACCGGCACGGGTTCGCCATAATCCAAAACCTTATCCGTCCACGAATTTCGCGTCGCACACACGATGCGGTCGTTACAAAACGCCACCGCGACGCACCCGCGCGTCCGTGCAAAGCGCAAAATCTCCTTCGCCTTACCCGACTCTAGCGTGCGACTCGAGATCACTTTCCCGGCGCCATCACACACGACCAATCCTTGAATAAATAATCCCGGCATGTTTGCGTTCACATCGCCTAACCGCGCGTATAAATCGCGCGCCCACGGTCCGCGAGTTTTCCCAGTCGCGACCACCGTCGAGACGCCGAGCTCCGCCGCCCGCCTTAACGCGCGCTCCGTCGCCGCGCCCAGCGCTTGTTTCCCATCAAGCAACGTTCCATCCACGTCGGTTACGATCAATTTTATCTCGCGATCGCCATCGTCGTCGCGCGCGCGAGCGCGGCGCCTCCGACGTCGCGACGCGTTCTCCTTCCCTCGCGTGCCCGCGTTCGCCGCACCCTTTGACGACCCAGGCGCCGCCGCGCGCGCGCGCCCGTCCCGCGACGCGGACATTTTCCGACGCCCATCGTCACCGTCGCGCGCGCTCCGCCTCGCGCGCGCGCACGTCGCGGCTTTGCGCGCCGTGACAGATGGTGACATCAAATTGGTCCCGCCCAGCGACAGCGGCGCGCCGTGCGCGCGCGCGAGCGCCATGGCGACTGCGGACGCGCTCGCGGACGAGTCGACCACGCGTCGTTGCGCGCGTGCGCACCGAAGGACGCGCAGACGCGGCGCGAAATGAAGTCGAGGGCGAGGCGCGCGTTCAAAACGCTGGCGCTCGGCTGGCGCCGCGTGAAATTATAACGCTAGTGCTGCGCGCATCCGTGAGGCTATACAGAGGCTATAAATGTGGAAATGAATGAAATCTGTCTATGTGCGCGCATCGGGCGTGTGGTCGGTGGCGTCGCTGTCGTCGGTGTCGATGAGCTCGCGCGCGTTTGGCTCGGCTTTTCCGGCGGCGGCGGCTCGGTCGGCGTCGCACGCGGCGTGGAATTCCTTACGAAACTTCCCCGACGTGGCGTATAACGCCGGCCACTGCGCAGTCAATTTGATTTTTGTCGCTTTATCCGCCTTGAACGCGGTGGCGTCGTAGCCGAGAAGGAATTTACGCGTCGCGACGGCCCACGCGGCGCCGACGGCGAGCCAGCACGCGCTCGCGAGCGCTCCGCCTGCGCCGAACACAGACGACGCCGCATGCGGCGGTGCGCGCCCGCCATACGTCACCACGCGTTCACTGACGTAATATCTATGCGTCATGGACCCATCGCTCGCGCGCTCCACGCCGGATTGCTCGCGTTCATACGACGAAGACGCCGCCGGCGCGCGCGACGCCCGCTCCAATCTCGCGTCCACGTCGCGTTCGAACCGCGCGAGCTCCCTGAACGCGCCGGCGAAAAAGTCCCCTTCGTCGGCGTCGGCGTCGAACGCGCGCTCGCGAATCGCGCGGCGATAGTCGCGGTTCGAGGCGCGCGCGATGATGGTGGCTACAGAGCGCTGGGACGCGCCTCTCGCGCGCGGCACCGCGACGCCGCGCGGCGCGCGCGGGCGCGTTCCACGTGCCGTCGTCGTCGTCGTCGTCGTCGTCGTTGTCGTCGTCATCGTCGTCGTCATCGCGCGCCTCGTCGCGCGCGGCGTCGCGCCGCGCAGAATTTCAGACGAGCGTCGCGCACTGCCGCCATTCCGCACCGCGCGAATGGTGGACGCCGCACGCGCGCGACTCGCCGTCGCCGCCGCGGGGTCGTCGACGTCGTCTGTGTCGATGTCCCTGCCGTCCGTCACCGCGGGCGAGGTCGCGGACGACGTCGCGGTGCGCGGTAAACGCTTCATTGATGGCTTTACCAAGACGTCGGTCGATGCGACGATGCGAAACGTCGACGACGCGAGCGAACGGTTGCGGGTGACGGTGTTGAATGCGGCGATACAGAGCGAAGCGAGTGCGACGAGTGATTTACCGACGCTCGAGCGGGCGGTGATTGCGATGAGGTGCGTGTGATGCGTTGGATTGATTTGATTGATTGAAAGGTGTTACGCGCTCGACGTCGACGTCGAAAGGTTTGGACTGACGCCGCGCTTTCGAACGCACAGTGATGGCACGAAAGATGCGATTGCTGAGTTTGAGAAGCGTTCTCGCGTGATTCCGCAGCTTCGATACGAGTTGTTGGAGAATTTGAGCGAGAAGAAGTTGGCGTTGGAGAAGCGCATCGAGGCGACGAGCGCGCCTCGAGAGTTGGCGAGAAAACTCGCGTTGAAACAAAGCATGTCCAGGCAACCTTAGGGGCAGGGAATGTTGTAATGAGTATGTGTAGCTATGAATAGTCTATGTGCGTAATGCAGCGTTACTTCTAATGATTGTCTACTTTTTCGCGTGCGGTGAGGTGACGGAGAATCTCGCGCGCTCTGGCTCGCACGCCCTCGCGTACGCGTCGCCATCCAAACATTCGCCTTCAGACAAGCCCGTCATAACCTTTAGTTTTTCTATCTGTGTGGTCGTGTGCACAGGGAAGAACCAAAAGAAGATGTTTTCGCCAAACACTTGCTTGAAATTTCTAAATTTCCCGAGATCATACTTCCACGGGAGCGTCTTTTTCTTTTCATACATTTCAATTGTCGTCATGTTGCTGAGAATCAAGTTTGTATGCATCACCAAAAACCCAAGCAACGACGCAGCAAATGCCACACTGACGATAAACGTCACAAAGACCACCGCAAGTTGCGTGCCTTCGGCTGGGTCCACCTCAGCATCCGACCCTGTGGCGCCGCTCGCTTGACTCTCCTCGACGTCTTTGAAAAAATCGATAAAGTTGGACAACAACAAAATCGAATCCAAAACCGTCGCCAAGAACGTATACGCTAAGAATTGCAAGAAAAACTTGTAATTATACGCCCCCACGCAATTCACCACCCACACGCAGTGATGATCCATCTTCAACACGCACCGCTTACACACCGAACAGTGATGCGTCCGCCGCGGCTTCCACGCCGAACACTTTTTACAAAACCGTCTACGCTTCTCACTGTTACTCCTCTTCGCCTCCGCCTCGGCTTCCTCAGGATCTTCAGCCTCCGGCGTCCACCCCGCAGGCACCCCACCGGCTTCGGTCAACACGCACGCAAAGTACGACCACAACAACATGAACACCAAGACGTGGTACGCGATCAACGCCCCCGTCGCCAGCGACGCATCCTCCCCCCCAGCCTCCACCACCGGCCAATACACCACCACCACCGTGGCATAATACGTCAACCCAACGATCCCAATCACGAGCAACACCATCACCGACCCGAGCGCGCGACACGCGTCGCACGCGCGCGTGGAAAACACGTTGAGATCGCCACCCATCGTCTTCACCGCATCCCTATCCACCTCACGCATCGACGACGACGTCGTCGTCGCCGGCGACCGCGTCGCCGCCGCCTCCAACGCCGCCATCCCGCCGCGCGCTCCTCCTCCTCGTCGTCGTCCACGCGCGTCCAACGCCACCGCGCAATGAACGCCGACGCGCGCGCGCATCCATGGTTTTTTTTTGGTGTTGCGCCGTGGTTCACGAGTGTCTAAAACGGACCACCGGTCGATGTTCGGACATTCGGCGCCTCTCGAGGGGTGCCTCTCGACCGCCGAATGTCGCTCTGTTATCCGCCCCGCAGACGCCGTCGACGCCGCGACGATGGCGCACGCGGACGAAAAAGACGACCGCGGCGATGGCGTTTCATCGACTGCGTCACAGGCGCGATCGTACGACGACGCGATCGCGGCTCTGGCGACGACGATTAGCGGGAAAAAGCGCGCCGACCCGGGGGCGATGCCTTGGGAGGCGCAGTTCGCGCAACTGGACGCGTACGTCGCGCGGTTGGGGTTACGCGCGGGTATGGATGGGTTAAAGGTGATTCATGTGGCTGGGACGAAAGGGAAAGGGTCGACGTGTGCGTTCGTGGAGCGCGTGTTGAGGGAACATGGGGTGAGAACTGGGTTGTTTACGAGCCCGCATCTGTTGGATGTGCGCGAGCGGTTTAGAATTGACGGCGAACCGGTCGATGAGGCGACGTTTGCGCGGCATTTTTGGTGGATGTATGATGAACTTGAAGCGAAGTGTGGGGATTTGGGGATACCGGCATATTTTAGGTTTTTAACGCTTCTTGGGTTGAGGATATTTAGCGAGGAGGGCGCGGAGGCGTGCGTGTTGGAGGTTGGGTTGGGTGGGCGTTTAGACGCGACGAATGTGGTGCGTGCGCCGGTGGTGTGTGGGATAACTTCACTCGGGATGGATCATGTGGATATTTTAGGGGATACTATAGGTAAGATTGCGACGGAAAAAGCGGGGATTATGAAGCCAAATGTACCGGCGTTTACGGCGCCACAACCGACCGAGGCGATGGCGTCGCTCAAACGCCGGGCCGAGGAGGTTGCAATTCCGCTTAATGTCTCCAAGAGCATCGACGAGTACGAAGATGCGGAGAATATTGAGATTGGTCTCGCAGGTCCGCATCAGCGCATCAACGCTGGATTAGCGGTGACGTTGTGTCGGAATTGGGCCAACGCCACGGGCGCCCCTTGGGCGGCGGATGCCGAGGCGGCGTTCGCGAAGAACATCTTGCCACCGTTATTTCGGGTTGGTTTAGCGCGAACTGTCTGGCCTGGACGCTCTCAAGTCATGAGTGATCCTGATTATGACAATTTGACCTTTTACCTCGACGGTGCGCACACTATTGAGTCCATGCGACACAGCGCCGAATGGTTTGCGAGCACCAGTCGCGCGGCGCACGAGCACAACATCATGCTCTTTAATTGCATGGATGATCGCAAAGCGGGCGATTTACTCGAACCCGTGGCTGAAGTCTTCGCCGCAAACCCACACTGTGCGATCGAGACGGCGATATTCTCCCCGCCCGATAGCTCCACGGCGGGTTTATCGCCATCCGCGTCGGACAAGGCGACGGCGTGGCAAGAAAAGTGCGCGCGCGTGTGGGACGACGTCGCGTCGAAACATCAAGGCAGTTTAGCGCGCAGGCCGCAATCTGCGGTATTTACCAATCATGACCAAAAAGGTTTGGTCATACCGAGTTTGACGCAGGCGTTGACCCTCATTCGACGTCGCGCCGTCGAAGTGGCCCCAGCGCGCGTCAACGTCCTCGTCACTGGGAGTTTATACCTCGTAGGCGACTGTCTTCGCCATTTGAAGCGACTCGTTTAATAACGACGGCAAAGAAGGCGTAGACGCACAGAAGCGTATAGTAAGCAATAGAAGCAATTTAAGTAACAATCATCTAGTACTCGTACATTTTCTTAACGTGTTTGGAATAAGTATCACGCGTGCGCGATGTTTACCAGCGACCTCGACCGCCGCCGCCGCCGCGACCGCCGCCGCCACGACCGCCGCCGCCGCGACCGCCACCACCACTACCACCGCCGCGACCACCACCGCCACCGCCGCCGCCACCGCCGCCACCACCGCCGCCCTTGGACGGTAAATCAGACACGATGTTCAACAACGGTCGTTGCGCCTTTAATCCCATCTTTCCGACGGTTTTCGCCAACAATCCCGGAAGTTGTCGGCATTGCAACGTCGTCATCGCGTACTCATTCGCCTCGGCGATGAGTTTCTCCTTGCTCCATCCCATTTTCGAGCTCGAGCCGTTGTAGAATCCCAACCACGCGGCGTAGCACTGATCCTTGGTGTCTTGACTGATGCGGCTCACGCCCTGGCGCACGCGGGCATCCGTCGCCGGGTCAATCGTCGGATTGAGCGTCGTAATCGGCAAGTCTTGCACGGCGCGGCAAAAGTATTTTTCCGCCGGGTCAAGCATGAGTAAACCTTGACCAGTCTTACCCGCGCGTCCGGTACGGCCGAGACGGTGAATGTACTGCTCGCGGGCGCTCGGGACACCGATTTGCATGACAAACGTGACATCCGGGAAATCCATGCCGCGCGCGGTGACGTCGGAGGACATCATCACCGCCGACTTTGACGCACGGAATTGATCCGCCGCCTTGGTGCGCGCGCTCTGCGACTTGCGGCTGTGAATTTCAAACACAGGCTTGCCAATCGCCTCGAACATTTCCGCGGCGAGTTGCGTGGCGCGAGCCGTGGGGAAGAACACCATCACCTTGTGGTTTGGCTCGACGGCTTGGTGCGCCTCGATGGCTTGCGTGAGCAACGTCAAGTGATCGTTGAATGGCGCCATAATCATCGATTGTTCGACTTGCAAATTCGTTGCCGGGGCGTCATCGCCCACGCAATCGATGTACTGATGCCCAGGGCGAAGAGCGTTGGCGGCAATTTCGTGCACCGTCTTCGGCACCGTGGCGGAGAACAACAACGTTTGACGCTCGGATGGCAAGTAGGACAAGATGCGCTCGATGCTCGGTCTGAAACCCATATCGAGCAACTGATCAGCCTCATCCAAGACGAGCACATCAAGATTTTGCACGCGCTGCGCCAAATCTCCAGTCTCGAGGTGATCAATCAATCGTCCGGGCGTGGCGATTAAAAACTCCACGCCTTGCGTTTGCAAACGCTTCTTTTCGCTATTCATATTCGTCCCGCCAAAGACAACTTGGACGCCAAAATCATGAAACGTCAACAAGCTCTTCGCCTCTTCTGCAATCTGCGATGCGAGTTCACGTGTCGGGGACACCACGAGACAGCTCACGTTCCCACGTCGCGGTGCACCAGTCTTTGCCAAGCGTTCGATGGCGGGGAGTAAAAACCCAACCGTCTTGCCGCTTCCAGTTTTTGCCCGCGCGAGCACATCCAATCCACGCATAATATGCGGCAACGTCGCGTCCTGCACCGCGGTCGCGTGCGTGAACTTCATGACTTCATGAATCGCGCGCGAGCTGCGTTCTGTCAAGCCCATGTTGGCGAAAGCCGCCGTTTGGCTCGGCGCGTTGCCCGTCGGCACTTGCACGCGTTCGGCGACGGCGAGCGTCGCGCCGTGGTTTTTCGCCAAGTTTGGTCTCGGAGGCGCGTTTGACGCACCGCGACCGCCGCGTCCAGGGCCACGACCACCATCGCGACCGCCGCGGCCGCCGCGGCCGCCGGCGTTGGCGTTGTATCCGCCTTGGGTGTCGCGTCTTTCGTTGGAGCCGCCGCCGCCGCCACGAGAATCGTCACCGAAATCTAACCTGTCGCTGATCCCTCGCGACTGCCCGGCGCCGTCGCTCGGCGCGCGAGGGTGCGGAACGTTGTTTGTAGCCCGTCCGGCGCGAGGACGCTTGCGAGCGGCGCCGCGACCGGCGTCGGAAGTGTCGTTAAATCCGTGCATGATGGTGCGGGCAGCGGATCGGAGAATGAAAGCCGGTTTCGAGGTATTCGCGGCGACGATGCGTGTCAAGGATGGTGAATACAATGCGTGCCTGACGGAAATGATGCGTGCGTGCATACACGTGGCGCGCAAAAATAAAATACTTTTTGCGTGCGTCGTGGTTTGAGGTATAGTCGGAATCACTTGCGCAGGTCAGGGATCGTCATCTTGTTTGCGTCGTGGCGCGTACACATGTGTTGAATGTATGATTGCAATGGGTGCGTGTACACTAGGCGTCGAGCATTTGAACATCGTCATCGGCGTCGGCGTCCATGGTGATGAGTTGTTGGTCGGGAAGAATTTCTAAAGCGTCTTCCGCGGTGGCGACGGCTTCTTCGATTGGCTCATTCGGCTCGGCGGCGGCAATGGCTTTATTCTTGGCTTTCTTGGCTTTCTCACGTAATGCGGTTGCTTTCTTGAACTGGACTCGCATTTTGCGCGCGTCGTTGACGGCGCCATCGACAATGCTTTCGGCGGAGGCGAGGTCCGTGACGTCGGTTTTCGACACTGCGCTGGCGACGCGTAAAATGTACGCCGTCGTGTCGGCTGTAGCAATATCACTTTTACTCATCGCAGCAGCAGTTGCTGTAGTTTCGTCGCGGAATGCCGCGCAAGTTGCGTCCCACATCTGCGTGATCTTTGTGTAGTTGTCATTCGCCGAGTTGAGGTCTTCGTATGCACCCTTGATGAGCTTGAGCTGTTCTGGGTTGGTCGTCTGACTTTCGTTTGCGAGCGCCGCTTCCACAAGTTCGCGATGTTTCTGACCCAAAGTTTCACATTGCTGCATCGATTGCACAAGTTCGCAATAGACACGATGTAAATCCGTGCCTTCGGCATAATGTCCTGTCGCCAATGGGCGCCCAGACTTGGAAGCGTTCACGTACATCGTAAATATGTTTTTGCGGTTCACGTGGTACTCGTTGGCGCGAGTGGCAGAGTCTTGCTTGGTGTTACGATGCATGCGCTGGGCTGTGATAAGAATAGTTTCGCCGTCAGCGAACGCCTTTTCTTGCTCAAATCTGGAAGCTTCAGCCTCGGCTTCTTCCTCAGCACTCTTGCCCTTGTCATTCGTGTCAGCATCAATATCAGCCTTGAGATCAATGCCTCCTTTGGCGAGCGCCACAAGTGTGGTTTCAGAACATCGAATGAACGCGAGTTTATTTGCATTTTGGAGGATTCGCAATCGAGCACGGCCTTGCTCGAGAACATCTGTATCGTTCGTTTTGCATTCCGTCAGACGAGATGTGCATAAGGAGAACTGCGCTGCGAGAGCGGATAAGTCAGATTTGGCTTCCAAGTTTGCCACGTGCTCCAAAGCGAACTTTTCAAAGTCAAGCAAAGCTTTCGTTGAAGAATTGATTTCACTCGCGTTGAAAAAAGCAGTCTGATATGGCTCCTTGATGAGGTCAGGTCCAGAATCAGCGCGCATTTCTTCACCTGTAATTTGCTCGAATGCATCGCTCACGTTTGTCTCCCACGCTGAGACGTTACCGCGGGCGGGGATAGCAAACTCAAACCACGTGTTGTACGCATGTTCAAGGAACGTGTCACGCTTGTGAGGTGGTACTTTTTCACCGCGCTGAGTGACGAGATCGTCTGAAAGTTCAGGCTGCGCCAACGTTTGACAAATGGCGCGAAGCATGAGACCCAGAGCGTACATGCGAACATCCCTCGCCGAAGAAACAACCGATAAGCGCGACTTTGCGGATGTCTTAAAGTCCGAAAGATACGCTACCGCGCTCGCTAGGGTGCCAATATCTTCATTAGTGTACAAGAGTGCGAGGTAAAGCTGAAGAGCACGTCTGACATTGGCAATAAAGCGTCTTCGCGGCTCGTTGACACCAGCCTCATAAACAATTGAACTAGTGCCGTCGTTGAGCTGAGTTTCTCTGGCTGAGTTGTCAATACCGAGGTTTGAATCGTCGATTTCCACCATCACTGCTTTGAATGTGCCTGTTCTCGGGACTGTGAAGAGCGGTTCGAGATACTCCAACGCCTTTCTAGAGTGTCCGATTTCGCCAGGAGATTTCTTCAATCGGGCCCAAGCTAAACGGAAATTTGCCTTGTGAAACTTGGGATAGTTTTTCGATATGAAGAGCAACGCTTCGATGCAATCGCGATAAGCGCCAATCCAGCTATTTTGCATCGCTCCCGGAGCGAAAGGTTGCTTTAGTACGGCAATCGTCAACGCTTGATCTTCAGGCGACATCTTCTTTCGGCCATCGACGGAGATGGACATCAAGATACGTAATCGAATGTTTGCAACTTGATAGATCGCCTCTAGACTGCCTGGGAGTAACGCCAAAGCACCCGCATGCATAGCTAGCACTTGTGCCAGTGGTTGCCCGCTCTTTTTGGCAAGTTTAGCCAAATGATACGGATACGACCACTCGTCAGGATTAGACTCAGCAGCGCGAGTGTACGCACTCCGGCACAACGCAAGAGCCGCCTTGTATGAAGCATCATTCGTATTGAGTGTGTTCAAGCGTCCATCGTATAGCGGAGGCGCATTTTGCAAGAATTCATAACTCGCTTGGCCGAGGCGTTCATGAATTTGTGAACGAATCCATTCAGTCTCATCGTGTCCCTCGTGGTACGACATAGACAACGCCTCATCCGCCGCTAACAATGCTCTTCGGATAGCCACTTGATAACTCTTGATCAGCTCCATCATCGAACTCGCTCGGAACGAATCCACGGTCATGATTTTCGCAGAATCATTTAGCACGATGTCCTTAATGGTGTCCATGTGGTCAGCTAAAGCAATCCAACTCTGAGGACGCTTGAGATTGTATTGGACGTCAAATTTCAACATGCGCATGAAATCCTCACTCGCATGTGCAACAAGACCGTCGGTCACGACTTCAACCGCGCGTGTAGCGACATTTCTACGTTCAAATGGGGTTACACCTGACGGCATGCAACTTTCAAGCAAAGCGAAAATCTCTTGTGAATCCGTTTGCTCTGCTTCAAGTGCGTTCTCCAAAGCAGGACCATCAACTTCGATGCAAAATTGATACATAGTCTTGTAAACTTCGCCATATCGTGTGATTTTGTCCTCAACAGCAGACGCACTGGAACTGGAGCTACCCGGTACGTGCACGACCGATGCTTTGGGAGACTTTGGTAACGCTTCAGACTTGTCGCTCTTGGCTGGCGTGCCAGGAAGACGAAGCTCCATGAGCGCTTCATCTGGAGTAAGTCGTGAAATCAGAGCTCTAGCAAGCGCGCGCTCCTTGGCGACAACTTCATCTACGCTCAGGTTCATGGTGAGGTAGTCACTGAATTCCGTCAAATACGAATCCACGGCCGCGCCTTGCTTCGTTGGCGGAGGATCTGAAACATGCGAGCGAATAGCCTGCATAATCGCGCAAATCGTCTCGCGTTGCTGATCTTTACTCTGCATCGCGTAAGGCTGAAGAGACAACCACAAGTCCGCGGCATTCTGCTCAGAAGTGATGGCCAACATTGCCTCTGTGGCTCCGGCTTCTTCCCGGCATCTACGTTTAGGACGCTCCAACTCAAACCCATACACACAATAACAAAACTGAACGATGAGCTTATCCAACCTCTCCAATATTTTACGATCTGCTCTATCTTGCGGCGTTCGATCGTCAGTCTCAATACTGCTGACGCGCTGTCGACGCACGCGGCGACGACCTCCACCTTCTTCGTCATCATCGGCGTTCGTATTGCTTTTTGTGCTATTCCCATTTCCTTTCAATTCTGCTTGAGCCGCCTTGGGGCGCCCAACTCTCTTCTTCCCGACTTTAGACTCTTCCGCAATCTGTCGGGCTTCTCGAGCTGCGGACACTCTATTACGGTGCCTCGCCAAATGAATCAACGAAGACTTGAGAAACGCGCCTTTGCGTGCGTCTCCACAGCAGCATCGGCAGTCAGCGAGTCTATCGTGAAGCTTTTCGTGTAATTCAATAACTTCGCTGACAGTTCCCTTTGAAGCGCGCTGTATGGACGAAAGCGCGAGCGCTGCCGCTTCCATGTTAGCTGCTGCCACGCGCGATTTATTCAGGTTCTTTTTCACTCCAGGTTCTCTTGCGAGCTCACTGTAGTGTAACTCGAATAGAGACGCTGCAATCGTCTGGATGCCGAGTTGTTCGACGACTTCGAGCGCGTGTTTTGTGTGCACACGCTTTGAACTATCGATGGCCTCTGCCATACTACGCAAATTTCTGGAGTCCTTGGTCAAATCATACAAGCACTTCAACGCTCTGAGCTCGACGACCACACAAGCACCCCCTTCTTCTCTGGCTGCCATGGCGAGCACCTTGAGTGCTTCTTGGCGCTCTGATTGCGTCAAAGTCAGCGCGTCTGTGAGCTCCTCATCTTCATCAGCTAACAGCAAAGGCGTCAACGTCGATACTAATTCAGAAGTCTGCCCTTTGGAAAATCTAGATGCGGCACCGGTGACGACTTCTTTCACCTTCATGGAATCTATCGCCGCTCGTAGCAACTGTTTGGTGAAGCGTGCTGGCGCGGCGTCGGCGATTGCGCCAGACGGCGACGGAACTTCAGCGTCATCAGGAGCCACTTCTTGAGCTTGATCGAGGTAGAAGGAAATCACACTAGGTTCTTCTCCAGAAAGTTCGGCCACTTTGTGCCGTAAGAACAGACTTTCAGCTTGGAAATCTTGCGTGATGTCGTTGGTCATTTCAGTCGCCGCCTGGTCCAAAAAGCCTTGCGCAACAATTCTAAGTATCTGGCGTTCGGGTTGTTCAAGCGAACACGCTCGAGCAGCGACGACGGCCGCGTCTGCTAAGCAGAGCAAGATACGAGTTTTCGGTGCTAATTCGTCGCCGGGGCCAACGCCATAGATTTGTACAACAGTGAACAACATCGATGGACTCGGCGCGCAGTCATCTTCAGTATCGGGACGCCAACGTGCCGCAGTAGTTGAAAGAAGACGCCACGCGACGTGCGCGACCCCACCGTTAGAGCCGTCAACGGTGCTGACAAATGCGGCGACGCGTTCAATAATTTTCAAACGACGCTCCTCTTCAGCCTTTTTCGCTGCAGCCTCTTTCAACTCTCGCAAATGCTTCTTCTTGACGTCGTGCGCGTGCCCATCATCACCTCCAACCTTCTCCTTTTTAGCCTTTGCTAACGCCAACGTCGGGTCTTCATATTCGATACCAATCAGCTTTAAAAGAGTTTGCGCAATCTGTTGTTCGGGCGCCCACTTCTTCTCGTCAAGAAGTCTTTTGCGCTCTGCGGCTTCAGCGGCTTTGATTGCTGCCTTTTCCTCGGCAATGAGACGCTCCTTTTCATCCTCAATAGCCTTCTTCGCATCCAATTCCTCTTGACGACGGGATTTTCGCACTGGTCCTTCTACTGATGCTCGTCGCTGGCGCTTGCCCTTTGTCGCAGTGTCACCGCCCTGAGATGGCTCAACGGCTTCAGATTGGCTCGCCGGCACGGGCGTCTCAGCATTCGGATCTTTTCTTTCATCCGCGGCGAGATCGATGACTTCTGGCTGTTTTGCCGGCGCGCCCAACGTAGCATTTTGCGTCGCCGCGTCGGTGGTATCAACCATTTCGACGGTTTCCGGCTCGCGTGCTTCGCTCTCGCTGTCAAAGATGAAACGAAGACTCTTCCCTAGCGGCACACCAACCGGCACGTCCACGCCATCGACGGCTCGTAAAAACGACAAATTGGCCAACTCGCCAGTACCATCGTTCGGCGGTGTGTCTATTGCGCTCGGTGGTGGGACTGGCGTTTGCGAAGGCGTCGCCGCGGAATCAACCGTCTTCACTGGCGTAGCGACGCCTGTCACGTCATCGCCGTCGTCGCCTTCGTCGTCGCCTCCACCGCCAGGTGTCTTATCCAACTCCGCTTCGGGCGATGAAATACCGCCCAGACGAACAAGAACGCCTGCAAGCATGGCCCATGATTTTTCTATTGATGGTGAGAATCGAATCGCAATCTCATTGTCCTGGTCAACGTGCGGCACGTTCGCCGCTCGAGCAGCCTGCGCGTCCCGCATCGCCGCCGACAGCTCCAAGGTCTCCGGTGCGTCCGCCATCGCGCGCGCACGAACATGTGTAGAATCATGTCGCAAAATCTCACGCGCGAGTCCGCGTGCGGCGTCTAAATCTCCAGCCGCCAAGCACACTTCGCTCAAGTCTTCCATTAACAGTTGGTTCTTCGGCCGCAGCGCGATCCCACGCTCGTACGCCAGTCTCGCCACGCTCAACTCTCCTCTCGCCGCCGCAGCGCCACCTAATCGACGCCATAACATCACATCTTCATCATCCAGCTCTACCGCTGCCGCGTAGCATCTGAGCGCTTCCGAATCATCCCCTTTCGTCATCGCGTTTGCGCGCGCGGCTTCCTCCTCCAAAAACCGCCCGAGATTCTTCAACGCCAAAAACTTCACGCGCGCGAGCCCCGCAGACATATTCTCCCCATCATTCGTCAACGCGTGTCCCAACACATGCCTCAACGCCTCGATCGCCGTCGCGCGATCCCCACTCGCCGCCGCACGCAGCGCGGATTCATAGCTCGCTGCGAGTCGTGATTCCTCCGCTTCCGCCGTGCGCGCCGCTTCCGCGTGCGCCTCATCCGCGCTCGCCCCGCGCTCGGCGCCGTCGTTCAACGCGCACCAGTCCATGTGCGTGCGTGCGTGCGTTTTGCGACGCGCGCGGCGACGTGTTGCGCGCCCGTGGACGCCGCGCGGTGTGACGCACGCCGTGGGCGAACGCCGTGGAAAATTTTTAAATTTTTTTGACAGCTGGCGCGCGCACACACAAAAACGTGACAGCTGGCGCAATTAAAAAACGTCACGCACGCGCGCGCGACGGACGAACCGACAGACGTTGGATGGCGTGCGTGCGCGACGCGGGCGTGGGTGGGATGGCTGGCGGTGCGCGCGTGGGAGAAGCGCAGGGCGACGGGCGTGTGTCGCGGCAGAACAAAAGAACAACATCCCTCAGCGGCGTACCTGTATCATTGGCCGTTCGCGCTAATACTAATCAATACCAATGCCTGTGCGATTGAATCCATATAAATATGCTCGTATAATACAACAAGAAACAATTCGCGTGCGTACGGCCGAGGCGCGGCGACTATGAGATGTTGCGCACGCGTCCGGGCCGAATGTGGACGGGCTACATGCTACGCCGGCGATGGGAGCGAACGCGAAAACTCAAGCAAAGTTTCAAAATGTTTCGCAAACCATTCGCGATCGCGCGGGACGGTTTCACACACGTATAACGGCGCGTCCACGTTTCCCGAGTGACCTTTACCGCGACCGGCGGGTTTGTATTGAACAAAGTCACAAAATTCGCAGTCAAACACTTCCATCAACGTCTGAATTTGCGCGTAGTGCTCGAGCATGCGTTTACCATTCGACAACACCGGTCGCGTGAATGGGCACTTGATTTCCACAACGCGCCCGGCGGGATGGATGCCATCGGGCGACGCTCCGAGCCAGTAGTATACGTCGTGCGTCTTCATGCCAAAGTGCAAACATTTCGTGCCGTTCACCGCTTCGTAGTGCGCCAACGCTTCGGCTTCGAACGCATCGCCGTGACGCGTCGCCGGGTGACCATACTTTTTATCCTTCTTCTTCTTCGACGCAGACGCAGACACCGACGCAAACTCACCCGCCAACATCGACTGTTTTAAATCATTCTCCGCCGCTCTCGCGCGCATCTTCATCTTGAGCACCGCTTCGGCGTCCCTATGTCTATCAATTCCCAACACCGCACCCACATCGCTCGCCGTTAAACAACTCGCCCGTGCAAACACCCACGCATCCGTCTTTTGTGCGGGCCATTGTTCAAGCTCTTGACGCATCGCCAACATCGCGACGTGCTCGCACACGTCCGCGCCTCGCGGCACCTCGCTCGTGAACGCCGCCTTCGCGTCCGCCTCAAACTCCTCCCCAGCACGCATGCGCTCGATGTCTATGCCCTTATACGCCAACCGCTCGTCTACGGAGTACTTGCGCTTCGGATGCGCGGCATCGGGCGCGCGTTTTGCCTTGGCGCGACGTGATGCGTGCGGATGAGCGCGACAGATGCCGTGCGCCCAACGCGCATTCGGCGGCGGCGGCGCCGCGACAGAGCGCGACGCGGGCGGGAGCGCGCGACGCGGCGATGGCGCGCGAGCACGTGCGCGAACGTCTCCGTTCAGGGCGACGGCGAACATCGCGCACATCGCAATGCCAGCGCGCCGGCGCCGGCGAGTGGTGATTGTTTCGAGACACGAGCCAAAAAAACGCCTTTTTGGTGTGCATTTTTGCTGGGTAATTCGCGGCATTTCTCCGCGCGCGCGCACACAGACGCACGACGCGTCACGCGAAACGGACACCAGTGGTTGTTTATTTGTTTTTCCAAGCGTGGATTTCGAGAGATGTGCGGGCGACGGTCTTGGGTGGTTGTGGCATGTGTGCTCGCGTTGGGCGTCTCGAGCGGTTCGGCTGTCGGCGTCTCGAGCGATGAAGGCGACGCGAAGACGCAACGCCGGTCGTTGCTTAGTTCCGCGGGACAATCTTCGCCGCCGCCGGAGAGTGCGCCATCGCCGTTTTTCGAATGGGCGAATGGCATTAACGACATCGACACGCCGTTCTTGTCGGCGCTGTTGGACGTAATCCAATCGCGTGACTCCTTATTTCAGACGTCTATTTACGAACGAATCACCAATCGGGTGGCGACGTACATTTTCTCTAATCTTCTTCGCTTAAATATGACGTCAAGCGCTTCGGAAACCACGGGTAGTTGGGCGGCGATGCAACGTCGAGCCGACACGCTCGCGCCGACGACGTGGAATTCGACATTCATGCAAAACGTCTACGCCGAAGTCGACCCGCAAGCGCTATTTGGACAAGATCCGCTCAATGCGACCAAATTCATGGTGGATGACATGTGTAACGCGCCCATGTTACGCAGTGAATTAAACACGACGTTGCTTGACGACGCGTATTGGCAAGCGTCGCCGCTCTCTGGCGAATTACCATCTGGTTGTTACAGCGGCTGCATTCTCGGCTCTGGATCGTACGAAGCCATCGCGAGAACGTACGGCATTCGTCGGTCGTTTCAATTCAATTCCTGGCGTGGCAAGTGCTTTGACGAAATTGATGGGTCTGAAGTGACGAATTTGATCAAGCTCAACTACGGCGCGGTGATTAACCGCATCTTTGGATTGAACGATCCCGTCGAGCTTTATCCCGGTAAAGCGTCCGTGGCGACGTCGAATTTCAATCAACCCGGAACGTCATCAATCGTTGTGGACTATTCCGACCATAACCATGAGTTTGAGTATTTCCGTGACGAGTTAAGGCCGATTTACCCGGGCGTGTGGCTCGGTAAGATGTACGCGATGCCGGGAACGTCCATGTTTGGAGGCGTTCTTCAAGTTCCAATCGGCGCGGCGCCTGTGTTCACGGTGAATTTCATTCTCGTGGGTGAACCGCAAATCGACATGCCATTATCGTCGTCAACTGTACGGTAAATAAATATGTATTGCGTCACTCGAAACACGAGAACAACACAAGTCATTCAGGACGAAAGTGTCAATAACAAAGAGCTAAGAACAACAGTACCAACAACTGTTCCATGGGTATATTTTACGCCGCCGCGTTCGCCGTCGCCGCGCCTTCGCCCGCAAACTCCAACAACGTTTTACACATAAAGTCTGGCTGTTCCAAGTGCGCCACGTGTCCACACTTTTCAACCCACACCAATTTCGCGTTCGGTAACTCTTCCATAAACTTTGCCGCGTACGAGGGCTCTAAAATTTTATCCTCACGTCCCCACATGACGAGCGTCTCCATCGGTACCTTGGCGATGGAATTTCTCACCTTGAACCCACCAGATTGCATAAACGACAGCGTCGCATCGCACCACTGTGGAGCAAACGTATGCAAACGTCCAACGCGCAACGCATCTTCCGTCGCATACGTGTTCTTGTCGTAGTACGCCATTTGATTCGCCGCGTTGCGCAACGCCACCGTCTTCAACACGTTGACGCCAACCTTCGCGATGGGTCTCGGCAGCGCCCCCATCGGCCCTAAACCCTCAATGAATCCTTGCGCATCGACGAGCACCAACTTTTCCACCGCCTCGGGATGATTCGTGGCGAAATCAATCGCCGCGGCACCCCCGAGCGACGCCCCGCACAACACCATCGGTCGCCCGACGTTTGCCTTCCAAAACGCGTACAAGTGCGCGCGTTTCGCCTCTGGCGAGTAATCCCCAATCCCACCATCCTGCGCATCGGTAAATCCCCACCCAAGCAAATCCACCGCCCACGTTTCCGTCACCGCCGCGAGTTTCGGGAACAACCGACGATATTCCAAGCACGACGAGTCAAACCCGTGCAACAACACAAACGGCGCCCCGCGCGCGCCCTCTGCTGGCCCGGGATCACCCACACACGACGTCTTCACCACCGCCGCGCGACCGGGCACGGCGACATCAATCAACCGCGCCTTGGTCGCCATCGTAATCGCCGCCGGTTCGGTGAGTTCGCGCACTTCATCCGGGAAAAAGCTCGGAAACGCAGCGCTCGAGCGCACCATCGTGCGCGCCCATCGCGTCGCTCGACGCGCGGGCGTCGCGCGACGCGCGGCGGAAACGCGGCGCGACGGCGCGGATGCGAAAGAACGCGCGTGTGCGGACATGTTCGCGGCGTCGCGCGAGGCGTCGCGGCGCGTACTGGCGCGAGCGCACGCGCGACACCGCGCGCTCTTATCCACTTTGGACGCGGCACAACAAAAAAGTGTCTCTTCGAGTCACCACTTTGAGGTGACATTTTGCGCGTGAAAACGCCCGTGAAACGCCCGCAGGTGAGGCGCGAGACCGCGACGCGGCGCGCGCGGCGACGAGAGCGATGCCGACGTATCGAAAATCCGATTTAGCGTTCAGCAAGTACAACAACCACCCCGGGACCGGGGGATCTGGCGCGCACGCAGAGGTGCCACCGAATGCGTATGACTTTTATGATGAGGATGAAAAGTACGTGCCGAATGTCGTCGGTGCGCACGGGGCGGTGTCGAGCGAGTGGAATTTCAAGTATAACCCAACGCGTGATGAGTATTTGAGGGATAAAGCCGAGGCGGAGGCGGCTGGGGTGCCACTCGGGGCGTATGTGGAGGCGCGCGCGCCCAAGCCAAAGACGCTGCGGTTGCTCGTCGCGAGCGCGGCGCACATCGACGCCGAGTACGGTGGGCCGTTCTGGGTGAGCGTTTCTAGCGCGATGCGCGTGGTTGAATTTAAAAAAGTCATCTACGAGCACACGGGGGTGATGCCCGGATTGATTCGCTTGGCGTACGCTGGGAAGAAGCTCGACGATGAGAATCGAAAGCTTGAACATTACGGCGTGCGCTATTGGAACGCAAAGTTTCCCGATTGGCCAATCATGATGATCAACTAAAGCGCACTCCACGCAAACGAATCGAACTGTTACATCCGTCGCTCTGTGTGCGTGTCGTGTATTCGTGTCATCGAAGCGCGGTGTTTTCTTGTGAATAAATATATTCGTCGACGTCTCGATGATGTCATAGTTCTTGTCCCCTGTCCTCACAACGCGCTGTGCATACGACGCGATGCGTGCCGCGGCTACTCCGCTCGCGCAAGCGTCGCGAACGGCGCACGCCACGCGTAGCGTGCGCATGCGATCCTCCGCGACAGCCGCCTCACGCACGTCCACGGGCGACGGGTTCAACGTGCCCGCTGGGTGCGAGCTGGCTGTCTTTGCTTTGGGATGATTTTGGGGCCCGGAAGCGTCGTACGAGAAGCTTCCAGGCGTAAAATACACCCGCGTGGGGTACACTGGTGGACACAGCGAGAATCCGACGTATTCCGAGGTGTGCGCCGGGGCCACGGGGCACACGGAGGGCATCTACGTGTGCTACGACCCCACCCAGACGTCGTACGCGAAGATGCTCGAGCACTTTTGGAGCGAACATTCGCCGACGTACAAGAGTAAATCGCAATACAAGAGCGCAATTTGGGCACAAGATGAAGAGCAATACGAGCTCGCGGTGGCGTCGAAAACCAAGGCTGAGAAAGAAACTCAAAGAACCATGTTCACGGATATTTTTCCTCCGTCAGCGTCGCTGGACACCGCGTGGTGGGACGCGGAAGCTTATCACCAAAAATATTACTGCAAACCTCGCCAGTCGCGATTCGGGTGGTAAATACGAGCAACGTTCTTCAACATGGTTGTGTAAAGCTCGAGAGCGAGAGATGTGTTTGTGTGACGACGCGCACGTAAAGGGTGTACATTTCACCCTCGCGCGCGTTTGATGAAGTTACAACACGCCTCTCACTCGACCGATCGCTCGGCGAGCATTTAAGTAGAAACATTATAAATATGAAATATGATTGTACATTTATCGCAACGTTTTCTTCACCATTCGGGTTGGCGTATGACAAACTAATGTGTGCGGCTAAACAAGGACTAGAGCGCGAATTCGCGTACGATGGGATCAGACGGCGCGGCGTCGCCAGCGAATGGGAAAAGTATAGACGACCTATCACGTCCGTACCCTTTGAAGACAATTTTATCATCGAATACGTCGACGACGGCAAACGGCCCCGGGGATTCATCGCTCGCGAGCATTGGACTCTCCATGCCGAGATAGTGCACGCCGTATTTGTCACACGTGAACATCGCGCCTTCGTGTTGGTGTCCGCTAATGACACACTTCACGCACCCACCCGTCTGCGGGGATTCTACAAGCGCGAGCATTTCATCGTAATCCCACATCAACGTCTTCCCTGATCGCTTCGCCGTCGAGTCAGGGTGAATGAGCAGGTGCGAGAGAATCAGCACCTTTTCGCCGGCGGCGTTCGCCGCGCTCAACGTGTCGCGCGCCCACGCCAACTGCTCCGGGCCCAAACCACCATTAAACGGCACGTATCGCCCAACAAGCCCTTCCATGTCTTTAAAGTACGGAAACGTCCCACTCATGCGTTCGGTTTCAATCACCTCAGGGTTTTCCCGCACGAAAACATCCACGTTGGGATTGTGCTTACGCAACAATTCTATCGCCTCCTCGCACAGTCCTTGCTGTCGTCCTTTACGGTAAATACTCACCGCGTAAGGATCCAAAACCACCACTCGCCAACCTGGACTCGGCGCAAATGAATAATAAAACTCGCCCGCATCATTTGCGCACCTGAATGACAAAGAACTCCCAGGCGTATCCACGCCGTCCCGCAACTCGTTCCTCGTAAAGTTGTACAACTCATGGTTCCCAATGGTAAATATCCACTTTTCACACGTCGATTTACTTAATATTCGCATCACCGACGCCAGGTTTTCTCGTCCACTTTCAATTGGCTTGAAATCATCCGCCGCAAAGTCGAACGCGCACTGATGGTCGGTGATGTCCCCGTTGTGTACGGCAAAGTCGAGCGCGTGCGCGTTGAAGTACTCCACCGCGCGCTCCGCAACGTTGAGCGAGTTTCTGTACCTAAGGCGCCACGAAAGTCAGTCAACGCCATGTAAAATTCCGCGGAAAACGCGCGACGTACCTGCGCATTTGCGTGCCGGTGATGTTCTTGCGATCATCGCCGTCGCAATATTGAATATCGGCAAGCAAACCAAAGCGAAAGCGAGGGGCGCTGTCCATGGATGCCGCGTTGGCGTGACTCGACGCGCGAACGACGCGCTTTGACGTGCGCAGGGAAAAGTTTCGAACGACAGAGATTGCGTTCTTGGGAAATGCACACCGCATGCACGTCGGTTGAGATCGAGCGACGTCGACTGAAGGGGGGTGAGGCGCCCGGCGGTGGATAGAGAGGCGAACAAAGGCGAAACCGTCGCGGCGCGAGCGCTATCTATGATTGATATTACATCATCTCGCGTACTCGACGTGTTCGCTGGCTCGCTCAAAACGTGTCGTCGGCTGGATTTTAGAAATCGTCGTAAAAGAATTCATGCGGCGGCCAATCTTCGGGAAGCTTGATTTCTTCAAACGCGATGCGCGCATCCGTGCTGATGTCGCTCGCGTGAATTTTTATGACGCGAACATCGTTCCAACCATCTTCTTCACCGAGTGGAATGCCAAAGTCGTTATCCATAGCGAGTTCTTCTGGTGTTAGCAGTGGTTCGTCAATGAGGCGAATGTCTAGACCGCCGCAAAACGGACAGTCGGCGCACAGAATGTCTTCCAGCTCTGCGACGGCGTCTGGCGTGGACAAGCCCGTGGCGGCTTTGGGCGGCTCGCCCCAGTACTTGGTTTCGTGCTTCAATTGCCGCGGAAGTGGAACCTTGAGCGTTCGCATCAAAGCCAGCGCGCGCGTGCGTTCGTCTTTGCGAAGTAAAGGTAAAGACCGTCGAATGAGGCACTCGGTGTGAAACGCCATTTCGCACGGAAAGACGTAAAATGGAGCGAGGAGCTCTGGATCGTCGGCGTTGGCCATCAGACGTAAGCGCACGACTGGCTTGTTGCACTCTGAACACTTTTCATCCCGAGAAATTACGACTGTTTTTTCTTCAAGCTCGTCGATGTCGTCTTGGATGTCTTGTGCGTACATGTTCAGTTCGTCGATGCCCTTTTTGAGGTGCTCGATTTCACTTCGATGTTCGTCGAGCGATTTCAACACGAGTTCTTTCACATCGTCGATGACGGTGAAATCGGGAAGCAAAGGAAGTATGTCTTCCACTCGCAACACGCCGTGTGCTTCGCTGAGAAAACTCAAAGCTCGTCGAATCGTGCCCCGCTGTTCGTCTTCATTGAGATCCTCCACGCGCTTCTCCAGCGCGCCAGACTTTTGAATGGCCCACTTGGCGATTTCAATCCACAACTTCTTTTGCACGTCGTCGTCGCTCGGACGTCCAGCATGCAGCACAGCAGCGCGCTCGGTAACTGCTTTCGCCAAGTCTAAATCTTGAAGCATCGTTAACGCAACGTGCATCGCCATGTCAAAGTTCTGCGACACGCAGTACGCGTACACGGCGCTTCGATGCGCGCCGTATCTCTCGCACATTTGAATGGCGTAATGCACGTCGTAGTACGGCTTTCGCGTGTCTTCATCGACCGCATCTAAGATGTACTTGGTGAGCATGGCAATGATCGTCGGAGACACCTCGAGCTGTCGAACGTACACATTTAACAACGCGTCGTGCGCGTCGGCGTCGCCTCGCATTGCGCCGTCTGGTTTCGCCGTAATAGTTTCCAAGTACCTCGCCACGTGTGCGAGTACGCTTTTGTGCGCTTGGTTCGCAGAGTACATGTTTTCGTCGTCGGCAAATGCTTTAATAATGCGCACGTCGTCACTCGTCGGAGGCTGACGCGTCAACATAAAGTCAATGGATTCTTTCGGTAACGCTCGAATGAGCGCCGGGAGCGCTCTGTTCAACGCGCTCTGGGGAACATTTGGCGCCGACGCCACCTCCAACGCCTTCACGCCGTCACCAAGTTGAATAAAGTGATCCAACACTCTGTCGTAGTCGCCGCAAAGTTGGGCAAAATACATTTCATCATCCAATCGATGCGCTTGGCTCAAGACTCGAAGCGTCTCGCGCTCGTCCACGTCGTCGAAATGTTGGCGCAAGAATTCGCGCACGCGCGCGTTTTTAGACGCCGACCCGGTCGACGACGCGCACTTGACGTACTCATCCAGCAACCACATGGCGAGAATCAAACGCCGCGGTTTATCGTCAATCGGCAACCCGCGTAAGCGACCTTCGATGTAGGCGTACAACGCGTCGGGCGCGTTCGCGTCTATAAACATCTTGGCCACATCCTCAACTCTGTGCGCGGCGCCCGCGTTTGCAAAGGCGTTTGCAGCGTCTTCGTAACGCTTGATTTTCAACATTCGCTCCGCTTGTGCTGTAAAGACACACTGACGCTGTACATCCGATCGACACGCCGCGATTGATCGTTCGTAGTCGTGCTGGTCGAGGTACGCTCGCCAGACGTTGGCGTCTTCGTTGTCGACGTGCACGCGGAGCACGTTGCCGGAATTGGCGGCGTACACCGTAGACGTCGCTAAATCTGTACATGTAAACGTCGCCGCGCCTCCGAGAGGTAGTGGTATCACGCCCTCGACATCGCCCGTGATGGCGCTCATCGCCACGAGCACATTCGACGGGTAGAGAAGGAAAATGTGATGCTCTGTCAACGCGAGCGACGCCGGCGTTTCGCCAGCGGCGACGCCTTTGACATTTTTGGGCAATGGCAACGCACCATGGCGCTCTAAAACCCCATTCGCATCGTCGGCGTTGAAATTCAACGCCCCGCGATAGACCGCTGCGTGCGTGAGCCACGCCATGCGCGTTGGAGACGACGATTCCCCGGGCGCGCTCCACACCCGTAGCGTCGACGCGTCGCTCGACTCTGGCATGCTCACCACCGCCTCGACATCCTTCGCCCGCGCCCGCGCCTTAGCCAACACCGATTCAAGCGAATAATCCCCAACCAACACAAACAACTCTGACGCCGTGGTTAAAATCACGCCAAATCTATCCTTCCCACCATTCGCGCCGCCGACTCGAGCCACGCGTACGCCCGAAATCGCCTCCCCGCTCAACCGCGCAAACGCCACATCGCACGACTTTTCAAACCTCTTCCCGTCCCCAGCGCGATGATCGATGCGCACGTCAAACACTCGCCCATCATTTGTGCTCACTAACGCGCGAACGCCGCCATCGCCATCGTCTACGAACGTCGCATCCTCGCAGCGTACGCCTCGCAAGCCGACGACGAGCCGCGCCTTCGGCCAGTCGACGTAATGGTACGCCAATCCTTGATTCGTCCCAATCAACGCGTGCTCGCCGCGCGGCGTCCAGTGATCGATGACGACGAATGTGGTGGCGACGACGGACGAAGACGCCCAATCGCTCGAGTCGAGCACGCGTGAGATCGACGCGGAGCTCGCGAAGCGCTCGGCGTCGACCGCCTCGGCTCGAGTCGCGTCGCCTTCGCCCTGGCTGATGACCGCGGTGCGGGCGCGCACGGCGCCCGCGGCGAAGGAGGTATCATCGGGGAATGCGCTGCCGACGTTGGATGCCGCGAACGTCACTCGCGCGACGTCTACGGCGGCAACGGATGATGATGATGGTGGTGATGTTTCAATGACTTCGCCGCGCGATTCGCCCGCGGCGGCGTCACCGCGCGCACCATCGCGCGAGATGAAGCGCTCGAACGATGCGCGACACTGCTCGTCGTCCACGAGCGCGGTGCCCGCCGGGAGTCGCACGACGTGCATGTCGGCGTGCGACGAACAGTGCAGGCGACGAGAGCGCCAGAATCTGACGCTCGAGCCATGGGACGCTCTGGACGACGCGTCACCGACGTCGCGGCGTCGCGCGCGCGGCGATGCGCGGTGGCGGTGTGCGCGTTGGCCGCCGTCGCGCTCGCGCCCGGTGCGCTCGGCGCGCCGATGGCGACGGTGTTCGCGATCGAAAGCGCGGCATCGCCATCCTGGCTCAACACGCACACCGTCGATGCGCCGCGCGCGATGGACGTGAACGCGCGCGAACTCGCCGTCATCGCGCGCCACGCGATTGGTTTGACGTCTCCGAGCGCGCGAGCGGGCGCGAACGACGTGAGAGATGACGTTTTACGCGATGTGCTGGGCGCGGGCGCGGGCGAGCGCGCGACGCGTCGGGGAAAGGTGGTCGTGTTTTCTGTCGATCGCGCGGTGGATGTCGCAGCGCGCGACAATGAGAGCGGTAGTGTGCGCGCACGATCGATGGCGGTGTCGCCGACTTCGCGCGTGAGCTTGGCGGCGGTGACGGGGGAGATTGCGCGAGGCGGTCGGTGCGACGACGTCGAGGCGGAGGCGTTGTTCAATCGCAAAGAGTGCTTTGAGGAGGTTGAACGTAGTGGTGATGCGCGGGCGCGGGCGCGGGCGTATGTCAAGCGCGAGTTGGCGTGTTTTGAGGAGGGTTTGAGAGCGTTTGTGCGGAAAGACAGCGAGGAGGCGGCGCGCGTGGCGTACGTCGCTTTAGAGGGCGTCACGTACGCGTCTAGAAAATTTGGCTCGAAGAGCGACGTAGCGTTGGACAGCGCGCGTCTCACCGCCGATGTCATTAAGCGTGTATTTGACGCCATCGCTGTCGAATACGCGGCTACCGCACCACTCGCGGCGATTGCGCTTCCAGACGACGGCGTCGAACGCACGTCGACGACATCCGAGCGGCGCCTCCTCGGCTTTGACGGACGCACGCTCACCGCCGACGACGACGGCGACAACTCCTTGTCGACGAGCGTGGGTGAAAACGACGAAGACGCCGTCGCAGAATTCCGTCGTCGCGCCGTCCAATGGGCCGTCACCGTCATCATCGTCGCCGCCGCAGTCGGAGGCGTGCTCGCGTTGCTCGGCATGCCCATCCAAGAAGACCCGTTGCTCTACGCCCCCATTCCCGGCACCAAACTCGATTAATACCACCACCACACATTTGACTTGACACTCACATCACGGTTCTCGACCCATCACGCATCGCCCCGGCGCGTCGACGACCACAGTCGTCGCGCGGCGTACCGTCCGTCTGTAAATATCTCTCGTAACCACCGGAACTTTTTCCGCCACTTCCCGCCGCCGCCGGGCCCCGCGCGCGCCCGATCCCAATCCCCGTGCGCGCCGCCGTCAGTCATGTCCGCGTTTCTCCGCCGCGGTCGCGCGTTCCCAATCTTCACCGAACTCGCCCCGGTCGTCGCGTGCGTCGCCGCGGCGTGCGTTCCATCGCTGCGCTCGCGCGCGACCACGCACTGGTTCAACGTCGCGTTTTACGTGCTCGGCGCGTGTCAGGTGCGCATCGATGCGCGGTCGCGTGCGTCGCGTGCGTCGCGTGCGTCGCGCGGTGACTGACTGAGTGACTGACGACGATGCGCGCGCGCACGCGTGGTCGTGGTCGGGACAGGTTTTCGCGGTGGCGTTGTGGACGTCGAGCGCGCACATGAAATTCCGCGTCGCATCGCTTAAAAAGCAGCGATTTCGCGGTCGGTGCGCGTGGATTACGGGTGCATCGCAAGGTTTAGGGGAGGACATCGCCCTGGAGCTCGCCGCGCGCGGGGCGTTTTTGATTTTATCTGGCCGAAGAGAGGCGCGGTTGCGCGAGGTGGCGGAGGCGTGCGTCGCTCGAGGCGCCATGGCGGTTGAAATATTAGTGTTGGACATGTATAGCGATCGAGGGGTGATGAAAAGGACGGTGCAGAAGGCGTATGATTTAGCCAAGTCCATGGGTAAGGCGCATGACTCGAGTGTGAGTCGTACGGTGGATATTTTTATACACTGCGCGGGCGGTTCGCAAGCCGCTTCGGCGTTGAGCGGGGAGGACGAGGACGTGGATAAGGCGATTTTCCAGCTCAACTGCCTTGGGCCGATTTCGTTAACGAAAGAGGTTGGTAGAATGATGACGAATGATCCAAATGCCAGCGAGTTTAAGCGCATCGTTGCGGTGTGTAGCGTGGCGGCCAAGGTGCCGAGTCCGGGCCAGGCGAGCTACGCCGCGGCGAAATCCGGCTACGCCACTTTTTTGAATTCACTCCGTAGCGAAATCGCCGACACGGGCGTGCGCGTAGTGTGCGTCTACCCTGGCCCAATCGCTACTGGTGTGAAAGCGGGTCAAGAGCGCGTCATTTTCCGCGCTACGCTCGATGCGTCTTCGCCGTCGTGCGGCGTCAAAACCGCCAACGGGGCCGACTCCTCTCGCTCGCCCGCTCCGGCGTCAATCGACGCGCAAACCTCATCACCCAAGAAAACGCGCGCTGAAATCAAGCAAGCGTCAAAGGGGCGATTAAAAATCAAGTACGTCTCGCGAAGAGTCATCGCCGCCGCGCTCACCGGGGTGGATGAAACCGTCCTAGCGCCTCGGCCCATCATGATGCTCACGTACTTTGCGCGCTTCTTTCCGACGTTTGCGTACGCCATTTTGGACGTCATCGGCCCCAACCGCGCGCGCAAGGCTGATGCGGGTGAAAATATTTACTCTCTAGCTCGCTCGCAAGCGACGCCGGCGAGTGGTAAAAAGGTGAATTAGACCAACCGCGAAGACTCGCGGACGCTGTAACAACCAAACACGCACTTTCGCCCCGCGGCTTTACAGCGCGCCACGCTCGTGTCATCATGAAATTCAAATTCTGCGGCGATCGCGACGCGCCTGATTGGTTGCTCGCAGAGATGTTTACCATCTCTAAACTGTCGTCCGTGCGAGTGAAGTTGTTGTGCGGTGCGCTCGTGGAGCGCGTTCGAGCGCGAGCGAGCTCAAGTGTTTCTACGATGACGACGACAACGACAACGACCGCCGAGGACGACGCGGGCATGGATTACGCCAAGTTTCGTAAGCTCGTTGATGGTGCCGTCACCGCGGGCGACGTCGAGGCGGTGATTGCCGCACTAGAATATACGATCGAGAGCGCCGCGCGCTACGACGTCGACGAACGCGCGTTGGGACGCGAGCTCGAGCAGCTCGGTCTACCTAAAGAGCACGCCGATGCGGTGTGTAAGCCGTATGGAAAGTCGCGTGAAGCACTGCGCGAGGCGTTGTTGCGTGGAACGATGCGGGTGAATGCGTTGAAGGATATGTCCTGGGGCGTGACGTTCGCGAGCGACGCCGACGACGAAGGCGCGCTCGCGGTTCGTTTACAGTTGAACACCACCGCGCATGGGTGCTTGGACGTGGACGTTAGCGAAGAGAAATTTAGAGTGTTGCTCGGGGAGTTGAAGACTGTGAAGGCGTTGATGGATGCCGAATCGGCGGCGTGAGTGTGTATTGTAGTGTATAGAATTTGTGTATTTGACAACGCGAGTCTAATGTTTGCTACGTGAGTCTAGTAACGCGTGATGAGGATCGAGCGCACGAAGGGCAGCTTCGAGGGCGCGAATGCGTGCCTCTGCGGCGGCAATCTTGGACTGATGCCCGACTCGCGCGTCATTGTCGTCGCCACCGAGCGAGCTGTCGAGCATGTCAACAAGCGCCGTCGTCGTGGTGACAAAGGACGCCGTCGGCGAGTGCTTCGCCGCATACGCGCGCGGTGATTGGCCTCTACCATCGTCAGGCGTACTCTTCGCCGCTTCACGCGCCGCGCGCTCTTGTTCCCAAAGTTGTTTCCGACGTTCGCGCCACGCACTTTCTTGCGCTTCGCGGCGTCGACGTTCCGCATCCGTCTCTTCGCTCACCATCCAGTTTAAAAATGAGCCCACTTTCTCGCCCACTTGCGTCGCAACAGTGGCGCCTTGTTCGACGCCCTGCAAAGCGACAGAACGAAACTTGTCGACATCGATGCCCAGCGGCGCCGCGCCGACGTTTGAAGACGAATATCGTCGTCGTTGGACGGCGTCGGCGGCGTCTTCATCGCTCGCCGACGGCGGAGCTACGCGCTGAATAACTTTTTGTACGCGGTGCCTCGATTTCTCGCCACGAATGCGCGCATAGAGCGTACTTCTTAAAGGTTCATATTGTAATGCAAGCTTTTCCGCCAAACGAAGCACAACTTCGCGCGTCATCAACATCACAGCGCGCAACACTGTGTCTCGACATTTCGCGGCGTCGGCGCGCACGTACGCCGCCCACTCGTCTAGGGGCATGCGAGCGTCACCATTATCTTCCTGCGCATCCTCCTCCTCGTCGTCGTCATCGTCGTCGTCTAACGCGAACGCGGAAGCCGGCGAAGGCAAAGGCGCAGTCGCTTTCCGAGCCGAAATCGACGCCGACGCCACCTCCGACCGCTTCGGCGGCGCCGCAAGCACGCGCCTGATATCCGCGCGAGATCCCGGAAACAGTCCATGCGTTACAAACACATTCTCCACGGGCACGCGCGACGCCGCGGCGACGCTCTCCCGAGTGAACCGTCCCGCATCCGCGGCTTCGACGACCACCGCGACTCTCGACCGCGACGCCGCGCGAGAACGCTTCACCGCCTCATCCACATCCTCCAACACGCGCGGCGATTGACCATCGACGACACACAACACAACATCCGCGGTATCTCCACCACCACCACCACCACCACCACCATCACTCGTCGTCGTCGTCGTCACCGTCACGCCTTCGACGTTCACCGCGCTCCGCGCCGCGCGCGCGAGCTCACCCTCGCCCTCCACGCCCACCACGCGCACGACGACATCCCGCGCCGCCACCATGAGCAACGACCGCACCTGTGCCCGCTCGTCGTCACCCCCGTCGTCCTCCCCGTCGTCGCCATCCACGCTCGCGCAGTGCGCCAATACCGCGCGCATGTTCTCCGCCATCGCGCGCAGCGCGCTCACGCGACGCGCGCCATCGCCGACGCCATCGACGTCCCACGTCTCGGCGAGTTCGCGGCGGATGCGCATCCGCGCCGCGTCGTCCGCCATCCGCGCCGCGCGACTGGCGTCGTCGTCGTCGTCGTCGTCGTTCGTCGGCGTCGAGGCGTCGAGGCGTCGAGGCGTCGATCCGGTCCATGCAATCGATCGATCGATGCGTCGCGCCTTTCAAAACACAATTCCAAACCGATGCGAGATCGATCGACGTCGCGCATGCGCGGGTTCGATCGAC
>Ga0181557_1000214_pt1 | contig 75861 bp, 58 predicted proteins | sample 011ome_23_FD_148632 | JGI IMG/M metagenome (GOLD analysis project Ga0181557, IMG submission 148632) | Coastal salt marsh microbial communities from the Groves Creek Marsh, Skidaway Island, Georgia - 011506CT metaG (spades assembly) | ecosystem: Environmental > Aquatic > Marine > Intertidal zone... | reverse complement strand
TGCGAATGGCGCTTCAATGGAGGCAACCATCAACAGCTCCTCAGACAGCTTAAACAGTGGTACAAACGAACAAAACATTAAACGTTAGCTACTTCAGCCCCTTCAATAATTTACAAGTCAATCTCAGATGCCCTTTTAGTAAAAATGCATACAAAAGGCGACACCCCAAATGGAGTACGGGAAGGCTAAGACAGTTACAGGATGCGTCAAGCGGTGAATAGACTATAAGGAAGGGAAAGCGGTGTTAAACTATTATTGCTTTTACTTTGCCCCAATGTTTGCCAGCCAGGCAAGCAATGCGATGACCAGGATGCAGATGCCGATTGAAATCAGCACTCCGTAGCAGTCTTTGGGGCGAGGCTTAACAAATTCAAAATCGGTTCCGGGGAATAGGAGGCGGTCATCGAACCTCCGGGGGTTCTGGTATGATTTTTCGAGGTTCTCCCGGTCGGCCTGATGGTCGGGAACGACTTCCGTTTTCATTTTTACGTAGTAGCGGTCCAGCGCCTTCTTGGAGTTTCTCTGTGTGAGCAAACTGGCGACGATTAACACGAGGAATGGCAACACCAGTCTTGTCGGTAGTCGCAGTGTTTCAATCGTTGCTTTGGAAGCGTTCGCCAGATCGAGACCCAGCCACTGGTAGATGAGGAAGTCGATTCGGAAGTCCCCCGCTCCAATCATGGGACCCTTGTGCTGCTGGACGAGAATGAGCTTCCCGGCTTCCTCTCGCTTCTCGACGGTCTCTAGCACAGGCACGCCCAATGGGGTGACACCCCCTTGCCAGAAGATGGATCTTCCGCCGGAGCGAAGGGTTATCTCGATAGGCTGGCCAAGTACGGCCGCGGGCGGCTCTGCCCCCAATCCGCTCGCCACCCAAGCCTCGCGCTGGGCCACGTCTGCGGGCGTGGCATCACGCGTAAAGGTGGTGGTAACGACGTGGGTGGTGGTTGTATAGTCGGTATGGGTACGCATCCCTGGCGCGTGGGAAATAACAGCTGGAAGGAGGAAGAAAAAGATCACGGAAAACCAGAAGGTGATCCAGGTTGCGGTACGATTGGCCCTTCGCCAAAACATGCCGATCCAGAAAGGGGCGGCAAAGAGGATCGGAAGCTCTAGAGCCATCTTGAACTGTCCGAATACATCGGCCATGGTGAGGGCGAAAATTGAGGCTCCCACGATGATTGCCAAACCCGTCAGTCGAGCCACGAGGATATAGGTTTTTTCAGAAGCGTTTGGGTTTATGTAGGCCGCATACACGTTGCGCGAAACGAGGGCAGAAGTAACAAGCATATAGGCGTCTGCTGAGCTCATCATCGCGGCGAGTAGACAAGCCAGCATCAGACCAAGCAGGCCAATGTTAAGAGGGCCTAGGATCTCACGAGCGGCGACTCCCCAGACGCGATCCGGATCCGCCGCAATTTCCAGGTTTCCCGCCATTAAAGCCAGTGCTATCAGGGCGGTGAGGGCCCAGCCTACGGTGCAGAGTCTTTTGAGGAAATTTCCAGTGACTAACCCAATGCGGGCTTCATCCTCGCTTTTGGCAGAGCCGCCTCCGGTCACGATGAAATGGGGCTGGACCACGATGCCAACGAGAGCCAGCAAGGTGAGAGAAATAATGTACTGGATGGGGAATTCCCCGGCGCTGGGTCCGGAAAAGAGACTGAAGTAGTCACCGGATATGCGTTCGTGCAGGATCGTGAATCCGTCCAGCACACCCATGGTAGCGGGATCTCCGAAATCTTTTACCAGTGCCCAAAGGCCAAACGGGATGAGGAGAACCGAAAGCAGAATTATGAATACTCCTTGAACCAAGTCGGTCCAATAAGCAGCGGTGAGACCTCCGAGGACCCCATAAACAATGACGATCAGGGCGATGACGGGGATCAGGGTGTACTGCAGGTCCACTCCGAAGAGAGTTTCGAAACCAAGCAGCGGAACGGCGAACTTCGCGATGGCGGAGAACATCGTCGAAAGGTAGGTCATGTAGAAGACGATGGCGAAGAGCGTGTAGGCAACGCCGATGGCCTTGGACTCGTAGCGTTCCACAAACCAGTCTCCCATTGTCATGTGCCGCATGCGCCGGTACCATACGCCTGTTATCCAGTAAATGGGTGTTACAAACAGCCACATGAGGGCGGCCCAAACGCCGCTTAGTCCGCTCGTCCAGACCGTTCTTCCGACCGTGACCGGTTCGTGGGCGCCGGTTCCGGCTCCAAACGCGGCAAACGTTTGCAGCAGTTTGCCAAAGCCTCGCCCGCCTAGAAAGTAGTCCTCCTGGTTTTTGACGCGACGCATCGCCCAGATACCGATGAAGACCATGCCTCCAAAATAAAGTATGAGAACGACGATATCCATCCAGGTCATTGTGCGGATCTAGGGCAACCTGGCGGGGGAGTCAATAGCACGGGGATCTGAGGATGCGATCTTTTGGATGTTAGACCGTTGGCGCTGTATCCGACGGGCTAGGATAGCAAACGTGAAGAGATATTGTATCGCGTATTCGATAAATGAATAATTTTTCGAATTGGAAAATTATGGTTTCGCGATCCAGGTTTCTTGTCTCAGGGAAAGTGTCAAAAGCTTGCTCGTAGAATTGATTCGCAATTCGGTGTAGTCTTCCGTGAGAATCCCCACACTCGACTTTGATATACGTTATGAACTTGAAAGTGATTGTGACCCTATTGGTGTTCCGGGTTCTCGTGATGGAACTTGCGGGCCAGGAATCTTTGCCGGACCGATTGCTCGAGACGCCCTTGGTGAAAGAGGCGGCCGCCAAGGCGAATGCGGTTTTATCCCGAAGCATGGTGTGCTGGATGGGGGAGGCTGTGGTATTCGATGGCCGGATCGAAGCGAATGAGTATGCCGATGCCTCCCACTTCACTTGGAACGATGACTGGCACGAGGCGATGCGACAAGATATTGAATCTGCCGAGGACCTTTGGTTCGAGGGCTGGACTAAACAGGATGGCGAGTATCTGTATCTCGCTCTGAATATTCAGGATGACGTTTTCTACGGGATTGAAACGGAGCGTTGGCTACCGGTTCAAGATCCGTTTGCGCACGTTATCGGTGAGCGAGAAAGAGGACGACCCTGGTTTGGGGACATGATTGAAATACTTCTATATGGCCGCTTATTGGATTTGCAGATCCCGACGTCGGATGTGACGGGCGATGGGCGTGGCATCCAGATTATCTACAACCTGACGAAATCTCTCGAAGGCGGCGTGGGTGTGCCTGGAATGTTGCCCCATGGACCGAGACGAACCATAGAAAATTTTGAGAATAACAAACGGTGGATTCTAGAGGACATCATTGAAACTAAGACGACCCGATTGGATGAGGAAAACCGATACACCGTTGAAATTCGAATACGTTTGGAGGGAGGGATTGAGGTAGAGGAAGGAAGGTTTTGGTCGGTCGATGATCCCGACACCGCCATCGGTTTCAATCTCGCGATAGGGGATGTGGATACCCAGGAAAAATCGCCAGATGGTCTCCTGCACCATGAAACCTGGTGGGCAGGTAAATGGGCTGGAAAAAACGAGCTGACCCGAAAGAAGTACTGGGGGTTGCTGATTCTGACTTCAAACCGTAAAAAATAGGTCGTTCCATCCAGAAAAACAAACGGGGCAACAAGCGGTTAGAAACGGTTGAAGCGCCCGTCGTTTACTGTTCTCAAGCGGTAAGAAAAAATGCGACAAAGCGGAAGAGAACGCTAGAAGGGACTCAAGGTTCTGCGAATCTATTCACCGATTGCTACCCATTGCCGATATGCCAGCCCCAGCCTTTTGGAACCTGTCCGCCACCCTTGTAGTTGGCGCTCGGTTTCAAAGGAGGCAGAGTGGCCACAAAGGCGTCGTATCGCTGGACGAGGTGGTCGACGACTTCCGGATTGTTAGCGGCTTGGTCCTTCAATTCTTTGGGATCCTTTTTCAGGTCGTAGAGGTGCCAACCATCTGGATACTTGATGAGCCGCCAGTCTTTCCAGCGTACGGCATAGAGGTTGCGTCGCGGCTCGTCGGTGGGATCCGCGTTGTGCCAGAAGAGGTACTCATGAACATCGCCTTTTTTCTTTCCCTGAAGATAGGGGACGAGGTCTTTTCCATCGCAACGTTCAGGTAGTGGTTTACCTGCGGCGGCTGCCGCAGTGGCGTAGAAATCGATGGTGCCGATTTTACCTTCATAGGTAGTCCCCGCGGGAATGACTTTGGGCCAGGTGACGATCGTGGGTGTGTGCACCCAACCTTCCTGCTGGGTGTCTTTGTTCTTGCCGCCCCGATAGGGTTCGGAGCTGCCGCCATGCCCTCGATTGGCGCCATTGTCTCCGGTGAAAAGGATGAGCGTGTTGTCCTCTATGTTGTGCTTCTTCAGCATGGCGAGCAACTTGCCCACGGCATCGTCGACGGCTAGGACCGCTCCTTCATAGGCGGTTCCGTTTCCGCCCGGTATTCGGTCGCGATAGTGCTGGGGAGTGTTTTTGACATTCGAATGAACGGCAAAGGGAGAGAAGTAGAGAAAGAAGGGTTTTTCTTGCCCTGAGCGTGTCGAACCCACCGCGTTTCGATCGACGAATTCTGCCATATAGTCACCGTCTAGGTCAGTAAGATAAACATAGCTGCCGTCTTCTCGTTCGCGGTCGTATTGCGTTCCGGGCGCGTTTTTCGCGACTTCCATAAAGCCGCGTTGGTGGGGCCCCTGCCCAATGGAGCCGATATCCCATTTGCCCACCTGTCCGGTTACGTAGCCGGCATCTCTCAAAAACTCAGCCATAGTCGGGTGATCTTCGGGAATGGGTAGGCCGCGGGCCATGCCCGATTTGCCGAAGCGCTGGGCGTACATGCCGGTCATGAGGCTGCACCGGCTAGGGGAGCAAGGCGGATTGGTGATGTACGACATGGTGCATTTAGCGCCTTTCGCAGCCAGAGAATCGATGTTAGGGGTCGGGATACGTGGATTTCCAAAGCAAGCGATGTCTCCATAACCGAGATCGTCGATAAAGAGAATGACGATGTTTGGTTTTGATGAACCCGTCTCAAGGGGCTTATTACGAGCGTTCTGCTGTGCCAAAGTGAGTCGTGTTGATACCCCGGCGGCGAGGGCGCCGGTCGCAGCCGTCTTCATGAAGCGGCGACGCGTCTGGATGTATTTGGAGGTGGAGTCTTGCGGGTTGTTCATAGCGGGTGAAATTGAGGGAATCGGATGGAATCTAAGGTAGCGGACAATTTCCGAGCGCCCACAATAAAAGCGCAACGCAGGTTCCTTGTCGATCCTGAGCGAAGTCGAATAGACCGTTTGTTTCAACTAACAATAGACAGGCAGGATGCCTGTTCTATTTTGAAAGGGCGTTGCCCCAATCATCGCAACCATCAGGTAGCGAAGTATATTCGGTTCAAATTGATTTTGTTTAGATGTTTGCTTTTTATAGGTAGTGTATGAAGGGTATTTACGAAACTGGGACGTTCTGGGCAGATTACAGCGCTAAGTGTTGGGACCGGAGTGAATTTCTTAGGAACTGAAAAAGAGTATGATAAAACAGTCTTTCTACGCGACGCTATCGGTTGTTTTCGGATTTGTTTCCGGGTGTTTTTATACATTTGGGGCTGCGGCGGACCATCCCAATATCGTCGTTATCTTGACCGATGACCAGGGATACGCGGACATCAGTTTTAATCCGGACCATCCCAAGGAAGTGTCGACGCCGCACATGGATGCGTTGGCCAAGGAAGGAGTGTTCTTCTCTCAGGCGTACACGAGCGGACCCGTTTGTTCGCCCACGCGGGCAGGAATCATGCTGGGCCAGTACCAGCAGCGGGTAGGGATCTATACGGCGGGTGACGGAGGGAAGGGATTCGATCCGAAAATGCCGATTTTCCCTTCGTTTCTTCCGGAGGAGTATACGAGTATGGCGATCGGGAAATGGCATTTGGGTTTGGATGAAGACTATCCCGAATTGAAGTGGCATGCCATGAACCGTGGCTTCGATGAGGCGTACAAGTTCATGGGGCGTGGCGGGCACGATTACTTCGAGTCAAAAGGAGTAAATGGCGATGACTATGCTCCCATCTATCGCAATAAAACACGTATCCCGGCGGATGAATACGAAGGCTATCTAACCACGCGACTAACTGAGGAGGCGGTTGCCTTTATTGACCGCCAGAAAGAGGATCCGTTTTTCCTCTACCTCGCCTACAACGCAGTGCACACCCCCGCTCAGGCGCCTCGGGAGGATATTGACTTCTACAAGAACAAGTATCCGTATCTTTCTGATACACGGGCTACTTTGATGGCGATGCTGTATCACTTGGACAAAGGAGTGGGTGCCGTGGTCAATAAGCTCAAAGCGGAGCAAATCTGGGAGAATACGCTGCTCATTTTCCTGACCGACAATGGAGGAGCGGGAGCGATGGAGGCCAACAATGGTTCGTTGCGTGGCTTCAAGCAGATGCTCTACGAAGGTGGGATCCGAACGCCATGGATTGTTAGTTGGCCGGCGAAGTTCCCAGGAGGTCGATCGATCGATACGCCGGTCATTTCGTTTGATATACTCCCGACGGTGCTTGATGCTCTCGAGATCGAAGTAGATCGGGCTTTCGACGGGAAAAGTCTGTTGCCGTTAATTGAGGGTGCAGCGCAAACGCACCATGCAGCTCTCCATTGGGATATAGCTGGACCCAGAAAAGAATGGGCGGCGCGTCAGGGGGACTGGAAGCTATTCAGTTCGCGGGGTAAGCAAGAGCTCTACCACTTGGAGAAGGATCCATCGGAAACGACTGACGTGATCGATCTGAATCCAGCCAAAGTGAAGGAACTCTTAGAGTTGCATAAGAAGTGGAAAAAAGACGTCGAAGCGTCGTCCGCATCGGCGAGCAAGTAATGGGCCGTAGAGATCTACTTTCCCCAAGTGATTGAACGCGACGAGCATTCGTTTGATCGTTCTCAAGTGGGAAACAAACGGTAGAGGCGCTTTAGGTTTCCTTGGTCGCGATCAACAAGCTGATTGTTTAGGGGAATTGTGGGAAGGCTGAGCCCCAGCTCGGCAACAAGTGTTCTCAATTCTAGCCGAGGTGGGCCTGGGCGTTCCCAGGGACCGATCCGTCTTCGCCTCTTTTTTTAGTTGAAAATCGATATGGCTTTCGAGCCGTAGATTCCTTTAGGGTAGCTCTTACATGAAGCCCATTGTGCAAATATCCCTTGATCTTGTAGAAATCCCCGAAGCGCTGGAAACGGCTGAAATGGCCATGCGGGCCGGAGTCGATTGGCTGGAGGCGGGGACGCCGCTCATCCTGGCCGAAGGCATGCATGGAGTACGTGCCCTGCGTGAGCGATTTCCGGATACGCCCATCGTGGCCGACTTGAAGACTATGGATGGGGGTTGGCTGGAAGCGGAGATCATGGCCAAGGCAGGAGCGACACATGTGGTAGTCATGTCGCAGGCTCACGAAGAAACCATTCGCTGTGTCGTTCAGGCGGGCAAGGACCTGGGCATCGAGGTGATGGGCGACAATTTAGGGAGTGACGATATGGTCGCGGGAGCGAAGAGGCTAGAGGACCTGGGCTGTGGTTATGTGATTCACCATATTGGATACGATGAGAGGAGGGGGATTGCGGCGCGGGGAGAGCGTCAGCCCAATCCCCTCGATCAGCTGGCAGAAATCGTCCAGGCAGTCAGCATACCGGTGCAAGCCGTGGGTGGATTGACGATCGAACAGGCCATACGGACTCCAGAGTATGGAGCCCCACTGGTCGTTTTGGGCGCTCCGTTAACGATCGACGCAGACTCCTTTAAAACCGCGGATGGGGATTTGGAATCGTCGTTGCGATTGATCTGCGAGAAGGTCCATGCCTATGGAGATGTGGTGGTGGGTCGGAAGGATTGAGAGTTAAGGAGTCTCTAGCGGATTGCCCGTTATAGAAAAGGTGGGATCCTTGAGTCGAAAGATTTGATGTTTGACCTAGGGGTGGCGGAATCGCTTGGTTCGCTGCGATATGGCAACGCCAAGCGAAAAGAATTTCCAAGATTACAAGAAAACGGAGGCAAAGGCTCTCGAGCTCATGAGAGAAATGAAATCGGTATCCCCCAAGAAGGCTGACATCGAGCTCGCTTTGCTGGTGGCCATATTCGAATTGCATAAGAGCGAACTCAATCCAGCTCACATCACCAAGATCATTCACGGCCACCTAGAAGAGTTGAACCGCTTCTATTCTGGAGGGGCTTAAGGGAATTAGCAACTGCCCTGTGGAGTGCGGCGATATGTTAGCCGTACACCTTGATGATGGGAGTTTTGCTTTAGAGTGTTTTTCAACTTTTTCTACGCGGCTGTGGGTGAGAAAGCTCTGTCAGCACGGGTAGGGCTCGCGGGGCCGTCGAGCCGCGGAGGCAGCTCAACAAACGCGGCTCGCCGGGCCGTCGAGCCCTACCTTGGCGACTTGCCAAAGGGAAAATAATGCTCTAACGGTTGGCTTTTCCTCGTTGCGCGAGAGGACCGGCTCAAGTTGGAATTGAAAAAGAAGTCGATGGTTCCGAATCAGTCCTCGACTCCCATTTCCTCGTCAACCGTGCGAATGATGCGTCGGTCGACTGGAAACAGGTGGGGATGATCCTTCGGATAGTCGAATTGGTTGAGGAAGTTCCTGATGGCATTGATACGGGCTCGCTTCTTGTCATCGGACTTAATGATGGTCCAGGGGCATTCGGCGGTGGAGGTATAAAAGAACATGTCTTCCTTGGCCTTGGTATAACCGTCCCACTTGTCCTGGGATTCCTTGTCCACGGGAGAGAGTTTCCACTGCTTAAGCGGATCGTTGATTCGCTTGTTGAAGCGGCGTAGCTGCTCGTCTTTGCTGACGGAAAAGTAGTACTTTATAAGGATGATCCCGGAGCGTTTGAGCATGCGTTCGAATTCGGGTACCGAGCAAAGAAACTCGCGTACTTCGTCGTCGCGGCAAAAGTTCATGACGCGCTCGACCATGGCGCGGTTGTACCAGCTTCGGTCAAAGAGAACGATCTCACCTGCGGTTGGAAAATGCTGGGTGTATCTTTGGAAGTACCATTGGTTGCGTTCCTGATCGGTGGGTTTGTCGAGGGCTACGACGCGGCATCCGCGAGGGTTCATGTGCTCGATGAAGCGCTTGATCGTGCCTCCTTTTCCGGCGGCGTCCCGTCCTTCAAAGAGAACTACAACGCGAAGGCCGTTCTTCTTGATCCAGTTCTGGCACTTCAGTAGCTCGACGTGGAGGGGCATGATGTGCCGGAGGTAGTCATTGCGTCCCAGCTTTCCGAGTGAATCGAGTCGATCATCTTTGACGCTGACCAAGTCTACAGTCGCTCCCGACCCAAGCTTCTTAGACGATCCCTTGGCGCGATCCATCGTTACGCCTCTAGGAGGGATGCGGGGAACCAGCATAAAGCCATTCTTCGCCTCGGTCTTCGACGGTTTGACGTCGGCCACTCCGTCTTCAGGGCCGATCGATTCAATCTCCTCGAGAAGGGTGTCGTCCATGCGCGGATCGTCGGTGTGGATGATCTCGATCGGCTTCTCTGTGGCGTTGGGTACTTTGTTCTTATCGGACATGGTAAAAGTGTATGTGGATAGGGATTTAGGATCAAGATCTAATGGGTATGCACGTTCGGATTTTACTCTCCAACTTCCACCGCGATGGCACGAATGGGCTATCTGCGTTTTGGGAATAATTTGAGTAGAACAGATCGTTCCGTTGAGCTAACAAAAACCATTCTATTTGCTCTATTTCTTCATCACAAACGCTGTTTCTTCAGCTTGTTGTAGGTGAAGTCGAATGAGGCATGATTGAAAGAGTCGAATCTGAGAGAGTGTCCAACAAGTCTCAATCAAACCACCCTATGGTTACATTTTTACTGATTATCATTTTTAGGTCATCTCGTCAAAGACTCCGACAAGTCGGTGGCTGACCGCGTCCTGCCGGAGCTTTATGCGAAGGAGGAGGCGACATTCATTCTAGTCGACGGTTCAACCCTTCGACCTAGCTCAGGATCTTCGACAACTCATCCTACAGCCTCAATCGTTTAAAAACGACTTATTCGACACCCTCTGATTCGGTTGTAACGATCCCCCTTCATCTGGAAGAAGAACTTGTCAAAGGTCGAAAGCTGGGATCTTATGCAGTGCCCTTTAGCCCCCATGTCTCAGATGCTTTTTCGTTTTCAGATCAAATTATCAATTTCCATTCTATGAGCCACGATTGCGTGCATTGCCGTCGCGTCGGAAGGGTCGCAAAATTGGCCCGGATTTAGAGGTCCAGGGGCCACGGGAGTTCTCGAGGGATACACGCTTCCCACAACCTGGAATGCGGATCCGGCAGCGGAAGACCCTGAAGGGGTGCTTTGGCGAGCTCCCATCCCAGGTCTGGGTCATTCCAGTCCGATCGTTTGGGGTGACCGGATTTTCGTTTGCACGGCGGTTCCTGAAGGAGAGGCCGCGGCATTGATGCTGGGTTCTGGGGGACAGCCCACCGCTGCCGACGATGCTCGAAATCACCAATGGATGATCCTGTGCTTTGACAAAAAGACGGGAGAGGCACTCTGGAGTCGAATCGCTCGTGAAGGAATGCCCCGAGCCACTCGTCACATCAAGGCGACTCAGGCTAATACAAGCCTCGCTGTCGATGGCGAGAACTTGGTCGCATTTTTTGGGTCGGAAGGGCTCTATTGCTACGATTTGGATGGCAACTTGAAATGGAGCCGCGACCTGGGCGTTATCAACATTAGCAAGTACAGCACTGGTTGGGGCTATGCCAGCTCTCCTAGTATGCATGAGAATACGATCGTTCTCGCATGCGACGATCCCGCGAACCCGTTTCTGGTCGCACTGAGACTCTCTGATGGGGAAGAACTGTGGCGGGTTTCCCGCAAGGGAATTTGTGAGCGCAGTTGGGGTACGCCGCTGATCCATAAGGGGCCCGAAACTGCGCAAGTGGTCGTCAATGGATGGCCTTGGGTTGTTTCCTACGATCTGGATACAGGGGAAGAGCTATGGAAGATCAAAGATGGGGGCGACAATCCCGTACCCTCTCCGTTTGTCGCCAATGGTTGGATATATATTGTCAGTTCCCATGGGGGTAAGTCGCCCATATATGTCGTGCGACCCGAGGCGAGGGGAGATATCACTCCTAGCCAGGAGGAACCGTCGAACGAGGGTATGGTTTGGAGTACGCTCAGAGGGGGTTCCTACATGTCGACTCCTGTCGTGTATGGCGATTATCTGTACCTGGGTCATTACAGCACCGTCCGGTGTTTCCATGCCACTACAGGCGAACCTGTATTTGTGGAAAAGCTACCGCAACCTGCGTCGATTATCGCTTCTCTCGTCGCCGCGGATGGAAAGATCTATTGCGCTTCGGAGCATAATTCCGTGCATGTTCTCTCGGCTGGACCGGAGTTTAAGCCCATCGCCAACAACCCAATGGGTGAACCCTGTTTCGCTACGCCTGCGATATCCGAAGGAGTGCTATATTTTCGCACAACGCAGAGTTTAGTAGCGATACATTGAGCAGGGAGGCGTTTCGATCTGACCCGTTTATTCCCTTTGGGTTTAATACCCCGAAGCTCATGACGGGCGTAGCCTGAAAGGCGAAGACTGTTGTCGCAGACCCCGGCTTGCTTGCCATGAGCTTGTCGAATGCGTTGGTGGCTTCGGCTTTGGTAGAGAGGACCGGCTCGGTCCTCCGTTAGGGTTGCAAAGAGGACCGAGCCGGTCCTCCCTACCTTCAAAAATGCCCCGCTTGCGCGAAGCGCAAGTCGACCCCAAGGTTGAGAGCTTGTCGGAGACCCTGATCTGTCGGCGGTCCCGCGGATGCTTTACTTGGCGGGACGATTCAGGAATATCGGATTTTGGCCGTCAGAGTTCGCGACGGCAATGTCAAGAAAGCCATCTTCATCCAAATCGCCAACCGCCAGGTTATACGTTATCCCGGAGGCGCTTCCAAACGACTGCTCGCGAAATGACAGGCCGTCACCCGCGTTAAAGTATACCGCATTGGGTTGTCCTGCATTTCCAACGACAATATCTGGAAGGCGATCATTGTTCATGTCGCCGATCGCGATCGAGTAGGTTCGTCCGTTTAGTTGGCCAAATTCTGCCGACTCGAGAACCCCCCCCTTGCCATCGCCGAGGTATATGGCATTGGGCTGACCAAGATTGCCGACGACCCAGTCTGGCTTGCCATCGAGATTGAAGTCGGCAATAGCGACTGCTCGAGTTTCATCGCTACCGCTCCCGAAGGGAATGCGTTGTTCGAACTTTCCGTTTCCATCATTTAGGAGGACCACATTCTGCTGGGAATCGCGGTTAGCGAGAATCAAGTCTGGCTTGTCATCCTGGTTGAGGTCTCCCACCGCAACGTCGATGGTGGAATCGGATCGGTTTCCAAAAACACTCGATTTCTGAAAGCGAGCTGAGCCGTCATTGTAGAAAATCAAGTTTGGTCTGCCGCGGGCGTTGGCCAGGATATCGACATCGCCGTCTAGGTCTACATCAGCGAGGGTCAGGCTGCGAATGCTAGACGGTTTTCCGAACCCCCCTCTCTCTCGAAATCTCCCGTCTCCTTCGTTGAGAAAGATTGCGTTTGGGGCAGTGTCGTTACCGACGGCGATGTCGATGTCGCCATCACCATCGAGATCGGCGAGTTCGGTGGCGTATGAGGTGGCTCGATCTTCACCCAGAGGTCGCATCAGCTTGAACCGAGCCCCTCCTTGATTAAAGAATATATAGTTCTGTTGAGGCCAGTGCCGCCCGTTGGCAACGACTATGTCCAAATCAAGATCACCATCCAAATCTCCAATACGTAATGAAGCGGACAGGTTTGCCTCGGTTCCCAGGATAAGCCGACTGTTGCTCAGGAAAGATCGGTCTTCCGCACTTGAGACAACTATCCAGCAGAGGATGCTGGATGCCATTAGGATGAGTCGTTTTAAGGTACGAGATGACATGTTGGGATTTAGTCGGATAGTGGGGGAGGGTCCCCGAGGCAGAATTTAGAATTACCTTAAATTTTGAGCTCCGTCATCTCTAACTGGTATCTAGGTTGGCCTGGTAGGTTTATCAGGTATTCTATCAACTTATGAGAGGTCGAGTGTATTAAATGTTCGCGTTGCTGCTATGAATGGCAAGTCTATTGAACTCGCCCAAAATTGGTTGAAGCAGCTGGCTATGGGGCCAAGGCCCATTCGCGCATTTGGAATGGACTTCGTCGTTCAGCTGTGACTCTATTTTTCGATCAAACCCGTCCAAGCATATTCATTTATCCATGACGTATCCCGCAGTAGTTAATTTTGAAAACAAAACTGGAGCCGTAGAGCTTCGCGAGTTTTCCCGACCTTCAATCGGTGACGAGGATGTCTTGCTTCAAGTGGAGGCGGTCAGCGTCTGCGGCAGCGATCTTCACCAATGGCAAGCGCTGCATAGCTGGCCGGTCAACTATCCCGTGGTGCTAGGCCATGAATTCGGTGGGGTCATCGCAGAGATGGGAAAGCGGGTGAACGGCTGGAAAGAAGGGGATGGCGTGGTGAGCGAGACCGCGGCGATCATTGACCCAAACAACCCGATGTCGCGAAAGGGGCTTTATAATTTGGACCCGACTCGAAAGGGATTTGGCTATGGCGTCGATGGCGCGATGACTCGCTATGTCCGTGTGCCGGCTCGCTGTCTCCACCGGATTCCCGAAGGACTTTCGTTTGAGAAAGCAGCTCTCACCGAACCCTGCTGTGTGGCCTATAATGCGGTTGTGAACCATTCCGACATCAAGCCGGGGGATCGTGTTGTCGTAATGGGACCGGGTCCTATCGGATTGCTATGTGCGGCGATCGCCAAGCTATGGGGTGCGGAGGTCGCGGTGGTGGGACTGGAGAATGACCGGAAGCGTCTTGAAGTGGCGCAGCAGTACGGATGTGAAGCAATTGTAGGAAGCGTAGATGAATGGGCTTTTGCTGGGGATGGGCTCGGAGTGGACGGCGTGGTTGATGCGGCAGGCGTTTCGAAAACGTTGGAGATTGCATTGAGGATCACACGTCCGGCCGGCTGGATTAGCAAGGTAGGGTGGGGCCCACAGCCGTTGAGTTTCTCTTTGGACCCACTGGTGCAGAAAGGCATTACGCTGAGGGGCAGCTTTAGCCACAACTGGCCGATCTGGGAGCGCGTGCTCAAACTTACCGGTTCGGGACAATTGAATCTGGACCCGGTGATTGGGGGCGTTTGGCCGCTTGAGGAATGGCATACGGCCTTCGAGTCGATGCATTCGGCGGAAATAGTGAAAGCAGTTTTGAAACCATGAGCGAGGGAAAGTTAGAAGGTAAGGTAATTTTAGTGACGGGCGCCAACTCTGGCATTGGTCGAGCGATCGCGGAGAAGTGCTTGCAGGAGGGGGCCAAGGTGGCGGTTCACGGTTTGAATCAATCCGAGGTCGATTCTGCTGTGGAAGAGTTGGGATCCAATGCCTTCGGAATTCGGGGAGACTTGGCGGACACGGAATCGCCAGCGGAGATTGTGGAAGCAACGGTCGCCAAATTTGGAAAACTGGACGGGGTTGTAAACAACGCAGCGGTAATTTTACGCGGACGCTTTGAGGATACGGATGCGGCGAAATTCGACCAGTCTATGGCCGTAAACGTTAGGGCCCCGTTCTTGATCTGCCAAGCAGCTATACCGCATTTGAAAGCGGCTAAGGGATGCGTAGTGAATATTGGCTCCATTAACGCACACGGGGGTGAAGCAATACTTAGCGCGTACAGTGTATCAAAAGGGGCGCTACAGACGATGTCGAGAAATCTGGCTGGGATCTACTCGAAACAAGGAATCCGTTTCACCCATCTCAATCTTGGCTGGGTGTTGTCAGAAACCGAGTACTTGCGGAAGTTGGATGATGGGCTCCCGGAAGGCTGGCCGGAAAAGCTGGATAAAGGAGTCGTGCCAAGAGGTAAGATGACGCAGCCCACCGAAGTGGCCAATGTGGTCGCCTTTTGGTTGGGTGATGAGGCCCGACCCTTTTCAGGAACGGTACTCGATTTGGAGCAGTACCCCTTTCTGGGGCAGAACCCGTCCAAGGACGAAGACTATGAAATGGGGAAATGAATTTATGCGAATGGGGTCCAATGCTCCGAAGCTAGTCGTTGAACCCGACTTGTTGCTGGCTTCGTTGCTAAAATGGGTAGCGGGCGATCTCCGAGCGCCCACAAACTAAATGAGACTATGGGCGCTCGGAGATCGCCCGCTACCTTATACCACATGCCAAAATTAGCTGCCTTTCCTAAAGCCTGGATGGATCCACTCTGTATCGATGGATCGATGACGCTCGTAGAGTGGATTGAATTGTCTGGGAAATTGGACGTAGACGGATTGGAGTTCTATTCCGACTTTCTGGATCTTAAGGATTCCTCCCGATGGGCGGACTATCGGAAAAGGGTGGAGGATCAAGGTCGTTCGATTCCAATGTTGTGCTGTTCGCCGGATTTTACGCATCCGGATCCAGATTTCCGGCAAACCCAGATCGACAAGGAGAAAGGCTGGATAGATATGTGCGCTACATTGGGTGGCGCGTATTGCCGCGTCCTTTCCGGTCAGCGTCGTCCCGATGTTTCGAGAGAAAACGGGATCGGATACGCCGCTGAATGTATCGAAGCGTGTATTCCCTATGCTCGGGAACGGGGAATCACACTTGTCATAGAAAACCACTACAAAGACAACTATTGGACCTATCCCGAGTTTGCCCAGCGTATGGAGATCTTTTGCGAGCTCGTTGACCGGATCGATAATCCTGGATTCGGCGTGAACTACGATCCCAGCAATACGGTGCTGGCAGGGGAGGATCCGCTTGAACTCTTAGAGCGGGTAAAGCATCGCGTCGTGACGATGCACGCTAGCGATCGGTTTTTATTGGAAGGAACGATCGAAGATCTTCGCAATGAAGAAATGGACAGTCTCGGATATGCCCAGCGGTTGAGCCATGGAGAAATCGGTAAAGGGCTCAATGACTACGACGCCATATTTGGGACGTTAAAAGAGGTGGGATTCGATGGCTGGATCAGTATCGAAGACGGTGTGGACGGCTTTGAGCAGATGCAGCGGAGCGTTTCGTTTTTGAGGAAAAAGATGCGCCAAGTCTGGGGATGATGCTTTCGGTCTGATAATGTCGTAACTGTCGCAAACGGTTCCCTGTTTAGTCAAACCCCCTTACAGAGGGTAGTTGATCAACGAATTTCGCTTCGGTTCGTTTGAGTTCCGATAAGAGAAGCGCTTTTTGCTTGATCACGATCTCTCGATATTCTGGCAGGAGGGCGAGATTGTGGAGCTCATCGGGGTCGTCGTCGATATGGTAAAGCTCGGGAATTTCATTCTCCACGAAAGACTGAATGTATTTGTAGCGGTCATTGACCACAAAGCTATACCAAGGGGAGTTGTTACCGGTGTACGTCGGAGGGGCTTCGATACGATCCGTATCGGGCTTGAAGGATTCCCGGGTGAAGCTCAACAATACGGGTCGGTCCCAAGTTTGACCCGGGTCCCTGAGCAATGGGGTCATGTCGCGACCGTCCATTTTCCAGGGAAGATCCAGGTTAGCAAATTTGAAGAAAGTCGGAACCAGGTCGATCCCGCCAACGGGGGAAGGACACACCTTGTTTGCCGGAACGGTTCCCGGCATAGAGACGATAAACGGAACTTTGATATTAGCGGCGTAGGGAGCCCTTTTGTGGCGGAATCCGTGCTGTCCCCAAGCGAAGCCCTGATCGGAAGTGAAGACGACGAGCGTGTTTTCCAGTTGACCGGTGGATCGGAGTGACTCGATCAGGCGGCCTACACCCTCGTCGACCGACAAGGCCGCTTGATGGTACTGCCGGGTGGCGTCGTAAAGCGAGTCCCCGAATCGTCCTTGATTGTACAAGCGCGCTGCCCCTTCCGGGTCTTCTCTCCAGACCCCGTATTCACGAGAGTACTCCGGTTTTCCAGGTCGCGGCGGGTAGAGGTCGGTCGGTGGGGGAATCTTAACATTTGGATACGCGTCGAGGTGGCGATCTGCGGGGGTAAAGGGACCGTGGATGCCAGTGTAGCAGAGCCATAGATACCAAGGCTTGTCGGGATCGCGGTACTCTCCGTGGATAAACTCAACCGCCCGGTTCGTGTAGTTGTCGGTCGCGTAGGCATTTACCGTGCCGATTGGTTTCCCGTTCAGAATGATCTTCTGGTCGACATAGTACTCTCGGGCGTTTTCCGGTGTTGGAACCGGGCGCACCCATACATACTGATAATCCCAATCGCGCCCGTAACCGGTATCCGTGCCCACGTGCCACTTGCCGATTTGAGCGGTGCTGTATCCCCGCTCGCGAAATACTTTTGGCCAAAACGGAAGTTCTTCTGGATCGTATTCCGCTCCCGGATAGGGGCCCACTCTGTGGAGACTGGGGATGTTGTGCTGCTGTAGTCCGGTAAGCATGGTTGCCCGAGCGGGCATACACCAGGAGCTCATATAGGCGTGGCTGAACCGAATTCCCGATTCGGCCAACTTGTCAATGTGTGGGGTGCGAGCCCAATCATAAGCCTCCGGATACGAACTAACGGTTCGGTGGCTTTGATCGTCTGTGAAAATGAAAAGGATGTTGGGCGAATCTTTGGAAGCCCCTAAGGCCAGTGCATTGCAGAGAAATAGGGGAACGGCGAGAAGAAGGGATTGTTTGGCCATCAGTATTGGGGAAACGAGAGATAGTTGTGGGGTGAAGGGGCCAAATGAAAAACGTGTCACATAAATTGAGGGAAAGCGATCTATTGTGGCGGAAGGATGTATTTTGCAGCATTCAGCGATTCGAGTGAAGGAAAAATAATCGGGCGCTTTTTTGGCAGGTTGGTCTTTTTAATTTGGCAACCTCTGTTTAGGGAGAATTATGTCCAGCATGAGTACTTCAAGTCCGATCCCTCTAAAAGTCGCTATCGTTGGCGGCAGTTCTGGATTTATTGTCAATGCCCACCAGAAGGCCATCTTTATGGATGGCACGCGAAAGGTAGTTGCGGCAGCCCTTTCCTCCAACCCAGAGAGAGCCTCAAAGGCGGCGGCTAACTGGCCGTACCCGATTCAAGGATACGAAAGTTTTGATGCGATGTTGAATGGCGAAATCGGGAAGTCTGAGGAGGATCGAATCGACTATGTTGTCATCCTGACTCCGGACCACGCCCATTTCGAACCGGCCAAGCGCTTTCTGGAAGCAGGGATTCCGGTCTTCTGCGAAAAGCCGCTTACGGATAGCTTATCCGATTCGGAGGCGCTTCAAAGCATCGTGAAGGAAAAGCGGATTCCCTTTTGTGTGGCCCATACCTATTTGGGGCACTGGACCAGCCGATTGGCCCGCTTTATTGTCCGAAGCGGATTGCTGGGAGAGGTTCGCTGGTCGGACGCGAATTACCTTCAGTCTCATGTGGCGGTGCGCTCAACGAAACCCGGGTTCAAGGAGAGCGGATTGCCATTCGATCCAACTACCGCAAAGTCGGGGAATTGTGGATTCAGCATCGCTACGCACGCGTTGATGCAACTGCGGTTTGTGACAGGTTTGGAAGTCGATTCATTAAGCGCCCATCTGGAGAACTTTGTAGAGAAGGGAGTGCCGGAAGCGTACAAGCAGGATGATCATTTTACCGCTTATTGTCGACTGAGTAACGGCGGAAAGGCTCTCGTGAGGGCGACGCAGATTGCGATTGGGCATAAGAATGACCTACGTATCGAAGTAAATGGTGAGCGAGGCTCCATTCGCTGGTCACAAGAGGACTCGGACAAACTCGTGGTTAGCCTTATCGACCAGCCAGATCGGATTTACTATCGTGGTGGCGTCCACGCAAACGATGGTTTCTTTGGCGAACTGCCGGAGGACCTTATGGCAGAACCCACTATTCCTTGGGGGCATTCAGAAGGGTTTCACGACGCATTTGCGCGATTGCATCGCTGTTTTGAGTCCGATGTGAGGGCGTATCAATCCGGAAAATTTAAAGGAGCCGATGGGTCAAAGTACGCAACGGTTGAAGATGGGGTAGCAGGACTTCGATTCGTGGAGAAAGCGGTAAGGAGTTCGCAGAGTGGGAACGCCTGGGTAGCGCTGTAGTTGAGGGTGTAAATGTAATCCACATTTTAGTGGGCAATTGGGCCGCCGCGTGGTAGCCTTTGACTTTCTCTACCTCAATTGTCATGACAGGAAGTCCCCCCAAATCCCCCTCTAGTAGTTCTCGGCTGGTGTCGCTCGATGTTTATCGAGGACTTATCATGGTCACGCTGGCGTTTAATGGATTCGGACTGGCAAGGACAGCATCCTTGCATTTGGCGGAGAATCTCGACTCCTGGTTTTGGTCGTTCATCCATTACCAGACATCTCATGTGGAGTGGCTCGGTTGTAGCTACTGGGATTTGATTCAGCCCTCATTCATGTTTATGGTAGGGATGTCCATGGCCTATTCGTATGTTAGGCGAAAGCGAGAAGGCCAATCCCGTCAGCGCATGCTCGGGCACGCCATTAGTCGCTCGCTAATCCTGATTTTTCTAGGAATATTCCTAACGTCTAACGGTCCCCTGACACGTTGGTGGATGACGAATGTTCTCACGCAAATGGGATTGGGCTACACCTTCCTTTTTCTATTATGGGGTCGGACTCCAAAAATACAGTCCCTAGTCGCGGGAGCAGTGCTTGTATTCACTTGGCTGATCTATGTGGTCTATTTGGGATCGGGTTTAGACATTGAAAAAGGAGCTCCTGAGGTCAATGTAAGCGCGGATTGGTCACAAGAATATCTGCAGGGAATCGATCCTTCCTGGCACAAGAACGCCAATGCCGGACATGCCTTCGATACGTGGTTTCTCAATCTGATGCCGGAAAGCGTGCCGTTCTCGGGCGATGATTCCTCTCAAGTCCGCAAGCCCTTCACGTTTAATCCAGGTGGGTACCAGACTTTGAACTTCCTTCCTTCCCTCGCAACCATGATTTTTGGGCTCATGTGTGGGGAGTTGTTGCGTTCCAAGAGGACCGATTCCCAAAAGCTGAATCTGCTGCTCTTAGCGGGATTCGGAGGACTGGTTTTGGGCTGGCTGTTGGGCGTCAGTGGCATTTGCCCGATTGTTAAGCGGATTTGGACCCCTTCCTGGACGCTCTATTCGACGGGCTGGTGCTGCTTGATTCTCGCTGCTTTATACTGGATTGTGGACATCAAGCAGAAGCAGAAATGGACCTTCCCCTTGGTGGTAGTAGGCATGAATTCCATCGCCATTTACGTCATGGGAATGCTCCTGCGCCCTTGGGTGGCGAGTCGGCTGGAAATCCACCTAGGTGAGGGCGTGTTCCTTCTGGGGGGCGCGCATTATCAGCCCCTGTTTCAAGCGACCTTGGTTGGCCTTTGTTTGTGGACTCTTTGCTGGTGGATGTACCGCCAGAAAATATTCATCCGGATTTAGAAGAAATGACCCCGCTTTTGTCTAAACTGAGTTCGAGCAAGGGAAAAACCTTTAATCGGTAACCAATATTCACATCTGACACCTCCAGCCATGAACAGAAGGGTCTTCCTTAAATCATCATTTGCTACCCTGGCGCTTCCCGCGCTCGAATCGATAGCGGGAACTGCTACGAGTAGCGCTCTCAGCGCCAGTTCGAAAACCGCTCCAATGCGAATGGTCTTCATGGGAAATTCCTTTGGCATGCATCCGGAGTCCTTTTTTCCCAAAGAGGCCGGTCGGAACTACCAGATGACCCGACTGCTGGCTCCGTTGGAGAATCACCGCGAGCGAATGACCGTTTTTTCGCATTTGGACCATGGTGTAAAGGGAGGCCATTTTGGCGTACATTCCTTCCTAAGCGGGGTGCGTGAAGAGGACGCCAAGGGATTGCCGGAAGGGAATATCACCATTGACCAGCGAGCGGCAGAGCACGTTGGATCTCAAACTCGCTTTCCGTCTTTGACTGTGGGGATCGAGGATGGCCTACACGGGGGGTGTCGGATGTGTTGGACGCGGTCCGGAGTACGCGTTCCTCCGATACAGGGACCGCGGGAAGTTTACCGAAAGCTCTTCATCAATGAAGACGCGAACTCGCGCGAGAGGGCGGCCGACCACTTTGAGGAGCGCCGCTCGATATTGGATTCCGTAATGGGCGAGGCGAAAAGTTTGGAGCGTAGGTTGGGCGCGAAAGACAAAGAAAAGCTAGACGAGTATTTCTCTTCGGTAAGGGATGTAGAAAATGGTTTGGAGCTGGAGAAGCTCTGGAGTCGTGTTCCCAAACCGAAGCCAAACTTAGCTGAGCCAGAAAATCGAAGCTATGTGGAAGATATTCCGGTTATGTTCGATTTGATTGCCTTAGCGCTGCAAACAGATTCGACCCGAATCGCTTCCTACGAGTTGGCTGGAGCGCAATTCGACACATCGTTTTTTGGGTTGAGTTCAGGTTATCACAGTTTGTCGCATCATGGTAAGAAGCCTGAAAAGGTGGAAGGACTTGTGACAATTGAGCTTTACCAGATGCAGCAATTTGCCCGTTTTCTCGATAAGCTAAGCTCGATGAAGGAGCCGGATTCCGACGGGAGTGTGCTTGATAATACGATGGCGCTTTTCGGAAGCGGTATGGGCAATGGAAATGCCCATGTAAACAAGGACCTGCCACTCGTGCTTGCCGGTGGAGGGTTTAAGCATGGGGAACACAAGGTGTATCCAAAAGAAGACATTCGACGCGTGCCGCTATGCAACTTGTACCTGTCTATGCTGCAACGTTTTGGAGTGGCGGCGGATTCGTTCGGGAAGAGTACGGGAACGCTTACGGGATTGGAATTTGCGTGATGGAAAGAGTGCAACCAGCCTACAAGGTAGCGGGCGATTTCCGAGCGCCCAATTATCGAATCCATGTGGGCGCTCGGAGATCGCCCGCTACCGTAGGGCATTGCCGAAATCCGGATCCAGTCAGGTTGGGTTTTGTTTTCCGATGAACATTTTCCAGCGAACAATCGTTTTGGGAGTCGGCTTTAGCGGCATCGGAATGAGCACTCTTCTCGAAGCCTCTTCAAGTGACTTGAGTGCCGTCGATGCCACGGTTTTCCACGACACGGTACGACCTTTTCTCGATACTTATTGCGTGCTCTGCCATGGCGAGGAAAAGCAAAAGGGTGAACGCCGGTTTGATCAATTGACGTATCCAATTGCAGATGACGATGCCTTGATTGACTTTCAGGACGTGCTCGATCTGCTGAACCTAGGAGAGATGCCCCCAGAGGAAGAGGATCAACCCTCGAACAAGGAGCGGCAGGAAGTTGTGAATTGGCTTACCGCCGCAGTTGAGCACGCCTACCAAAGTAGGGACGAGCCCGCCGGTGAGACAGTCCTAAGGCGGCTGTCACATCGAGAATACTTTAATACGGTCCGGGATCTATTTGAAATCGACATGAGCATGTTCGATCCGACCGAGACCTTTCCCAGTGAGCGAATGTTCGAGCACTTGGACAATGAAGGGGAGACGCTCGTGACTTCTGGCTACCTACTAGATCAGTACATCGATGCGGCGGATAAGATTGTGGAGAAGGCCCTCGGGCTCGCGGAGCAGCCAGATCCGCAAACCTGGCGTTTGACCGCTCCTTTCCTGCAGCAGTCGGAACTTGATAAGCGCCACATGATCGCTCATGGACAGAGCCACATAAACATTTACGAGGATCCGAATTCCAGCCTCAATTTCGGTTCCTACGGTCCATTGATCCAGTTTGAAGAAGGGGTCCCGCACCATGGGTACTATGAGATCAGAGTGCTCGCTGAGGCGCGGAACCGCAAACACCGCTACGAACCCTCGGTTGTGCCCAACGATCCGAACGATCCGATGATCATGCGGATTGTCCCCGGAAACCGAAGGTTCGGCCGGCTGCACTTGCCCCAGCCCTATGAGCCCGACCTTGGAACCTTCGAACTATCGGATGACGGGCCACAATGGTATGCGGTGCGAAGTTGGCTGGATAGGGGGTTTTCTCCACGATTCAACTACATGAATGGGGCTTTCAACATACGTCCCGTATACGCGAAGACAGCGAAGATCGTTCATCGGGAAATAGATCACAAGATTCCTGAAGAGGATCGAAAGCTCGAGGACAAAGCGTTTTCGATCAAATACGCAAAAATTCCCCATATCCGGATCTACGAAGTTGAAATCACTGGACCCTTGTTTGACGAGTGGCCTACTCCTAGCTGGAAGGCGATCATGGGTGGGGAGGAGTTTGATCCGAAAAAGACGCGGAAAATTCTGAAGAATTTCGCTGACCGGGCTTATCGTCGCCCCGCTCTCAAACCGGAAGTCGATCGTCTGATGGCGGTTGTCAATGCGCGATTGGAGAAAGGAAAGTCTCCTTTGGATGGATTAAGATCGGGGTTGAAAGCCATTTTGGTGTCTCCGGCATTTCTATATCTAGACGAACCCGTATCTAAAGAAAGCGACGGTCGCTTGACTGACTACGCGCTCGCTTCGCGTTTGTCCTACTTCCTCTGGGGAACCATGCCTGACGAAACGTTGTTTGAGTTGGCGAGAAAAAAGCGGCTCCGCCAAAAAGATGTATTGAATGAGCAAATACTCCGTCTAGTAGAGGACCCGAGATCGGACCATTTTGTGAGTGGCTTCCTTGATAGCTGGCTGACTCTGAGAAATTTGGGTGAAGCCCCACCGGACCCGAATCGATTTGAAGTCTACTACACGGAGGATTTGGAGAAAGCAATGCGCCAGGAGACGGAGATGTTTACCCGAAATGCGCTCGACGAGAATGAGAGAATAGTTCGATTCCTCAATGCGGATTATTCGTTTATCAACGAATCCTTGGCCAGGGTTTACCGGATAGATGGAGTGGAAGGACCTGAATTTCAGAGAGTGGCACTAAATGATCCTCGGCGTGGCGGAGTTTTGGGGCAGGCGAGCATATTGAAAATTACGGCGAATGGGTTTGATACTTCGCCCGTAGTCCGTGGGGTTTGGCTTCTAGAGAATCTACTGGGCACGCCTCCTTCGCCTCCTCCGCCAGATGTCGAGCCGCTGGATCCCGATATTCGTGGAGCAAAGACGATCCGCGAGCAATTGACTCAGCATAGAGAGAATACCACCTGCTATGAATGCCACCGCAAGATAGACCCGCTTGGTTTCGCTCTAGAAAATTTCGATGCTATAGGACAATGGCGGGACCAGTACGAGGAGGGCGGTGAGATTGACGCTTCGGGCTCTCTGCCGAATGGGGCCGATTTTCACGATATCGCGGACTTTAGACAGATTTTAGTAGAGCGTGAGAGTGAGTTCTCTATGGCCGTGATCAAAAAAATGCTGGCCTACGCATTGGGGCGGAAGATCGAGATCGCCGATCGTCCGCAAATTAATCAAATACTAGAGGATCTCGAATCTGAAGATGGCGGTTTCCGCGATCTGGTTCGATTGGTGGCGCTGAGCGACGCTTTTGCGAGGCCGTAGTCGGTTGGTCTTGAGATAGACGCGATTCATAAGATTGAGAGTCGTTTTCAGCGCGGACTGCAAAGAACCTGCTGGCGAAGCCATCCTGCTTCGGCGCAGCCGAATCCCTGTTAGAAATAGAATTAAAATAGGCTTAGTTTCGAGCTGAATAGGGATCGCTTACGCGAGCAGGATTCCGCTTTGCGGACGCAGGTTGGGGAGCTGGAAGATTGGCTCTCTCCGGAGCAAACAATTATGATAGCCTTTATGTTAGTCTCCTCCTGCCCTTAGGCTACGAGCTATGTAGAATCCGCCTAGAGTTTTTTTCTGGCGATCGAACCGTTTTTGAACAAGATGGAGAGTCAACGTTTATACGAATGTTATGAAAGCCCTGTTCGTGTTGGTGGGAGTTGCTTGGCTGGCTATATCAAGTAGCCTTGGCGAAGCCGCGTCGGGAGAGTTTCAGAAGATTGATGCGGAGCTGATTGGCCGAGCGGTGATAATGCAGCTGCCTGACGGTGTGAGGCGGGTCCGCGTACGCTTTCTCAATTAGGAAGGAGTTTGGGAAACCTGCACCATTGCCCATCTGCGGGGAAGCGAGGGCTACTTGAAATTGCGCCTTCCCGATGGGGTCGAGAATGAGAATATCGAAGTTGCCGCTAGCTGGAGTGATCCGTTGCCGTTTGAGTTTTACCAAGGGGATTCGAAGTTCGAACCTTCGGAAGGAAGTGACGTGGGAGTCCGTGCGGGAACAGACGGACCAGTCGAGTTCACGGACGCGACTACCGATGGGGAAACGGTAGAAGAGTCCGATATATGGAAGTGGCGTGACCGGATACTGTATTTTTTTAACCAGTACAGGGGATTGCAGGTAATCGACGTTTCCGATTCCAGTAACCCGGAACGACTGGCGAGTCTTTGTGTTCCCTTCAGCGGCGAACAGCTGTATTTGCACCCAAGCGAACGATCAGTGGTATTGCTTACCTATGATCCGGCGACGAATGGAGGCAGGGTGATGATCGTTGAACACACGGCCGATAATCAGCTGAAACAGCAATCCAGTGTGCCAGTCCCCGGATACATTCTGGAGTCGAGAATGGTGGGTAGTGCCTTGTATGTGGTTTCCCAGCAAACCTGGCAGGAAAGGGTCGTGGATCCCGATACCGGTGCGGAGCATATCAAGTGGGAATCTGGACTGAGCGTTTCGAAGATGGATCTTGCGGATCCGGCCAATCCAGTCGTTGCCGATCCTTTAGAGCTAAAGAATGGAAAATACGACTATTGGGGTGCTCAAGTCCAGGCGACTCCAGAGACGCTGCTCGTATCCACAAATTCCTATGATTCCGTTTTGAGGCAATCGACATCCACGGTTCACGTAATTGACATTTCCGATCCAGACGAGGGTCCGACTCTCCGTCATCACGTGGCGATCACCGGTCGAGTCCTGGACAAGTTCAGCATGCGGATTAAAGACAATATACTAACCGTGGTTAGCCAGGTATGGAGGTGGCAAAACACCCGGCAGCGATGGGCCAGTGTGGAGACCTTTGATCTCTCTGAAGCGCCTGAGGATGTTGAAGAACCGCTTGCTCAGCTGGAGTTCGCCAATGATGAGTCGATCACGGCGACCCGGTTCTCAGGTTATTTGCTTTACGTGGTCACCGTACTCCAAATCGACCCTCTATTCATTATCGACTTGGCCGATCCCAGAGATCCAAGGCTTTTGGGTGAACTGGAAGCACCCGGATTTTCCACTCACTTGGAACCCTATGGGGAGGACTCACTGATTTCGGTTGGCGTCGAAGGGAATCAACTAGCAGTCTCTTGGTTTGATGTCGCCAACCAGGGTGAGCCCTCGCTGAAATCCCGCGTACACGTGGGGGAGGAAGAAGGTTGGACTTGGTCGGAAGCCAATTGGGACGAAAAGGCGTTTGGATTCTTCCCGGAGGAAAATCTGATTCTTTTGCCCTATCAGGGGTCGGTTCCCAATGTTGGTTGGATGAGTGGAATCCAGATCATCGAAATCGGTGAGGAGGAACTTGTTAAGCGAGGCTCGATCGAGCATGCGTTCCAGGCGCGTCGGGCCCGCGTCGTTGAGGACTCGGTCGTGTCAATATCGGGCCAGTCGCTTAAAACGCTGGACATTTCAGACCCGGACAATCCCGCATTGCTAGCGGATCTGATTTTAGCCTGGCCAGTAGATTACATTCACCGGGTGGGGGAAATTTGGTACAAATCGAGCGTGGGTAAAATTATTACGGAGCCTACAGCATTGGGGGCAATTCCGGCGCAAAGTTGCAAGTGTCTCCCGTTGAGGATCCCGATGAAAGTGTTGCGTCACTTGATCTCCCTGAAGGAGTAGTTGTGGGTTCGCGCCTCTTGGGCGAGGTCCTTCTGGTTGCTCAGTACGATATTCAATGGATTGGAAAGGAGGAAGGCGCCACCGAGATGATCGAGCAGTTTAGAACCACCCTTGTCGATTTGAGCGATCCAGAAAAACCGATCCTCTTAGGGTCGGTCTCCGACTCGAAATCAAGTGATGGCAATTACTATGGTTTTGGATCTCGCTACCGCGGTGATCTGCTGCCCGATGGGAATTTTGTTTGGTATCCCTCGGAGCAAAACTCGTATTATTTTTTAGACTACGGATTCGGGCGTGATTTCATAGGATATCCCTACTACTCCGCGGGAGGCAGAGTCTATACGGTTGATATCGGGGACAAGAAGAACCCCCAGATCCTCAGTTGCACGAATCTGGATGCGACTGTTGATGAGGACGACGTGATCCGAGTGCCATGGCCGGAAGGCAAGCCGCAGCTGTTTGACGGCAAATTGTATTTCGGTTTGCAGACCAGCGAACGCATTGAAGAGGTTGGCCAATCCTCTCGATTGGTAAACCGGCATTGGCTGGAGCAGTTGGATCTTCAAGATTCGGCCTATCCTCAGCGGTTGGGCCTGATAGAGATTCCAGGATCTTTCGAGCAGATCACTAGTAACGAAGAGGGTGGTCTCTTTCTTTTGACTTCGAAGTATCACTCATTCAATGACGAAGGAACTTGGAAGACTGAGCTGCGAATTCAGGCATCTGCTTTCGATGGGATTCAGGCTTTCTTGATCGATGAATTAGTGGAAAAAGAATACCGCTATGGCCCCAAGTTGATCAACGGCCGATTTATGGTATTGAGCAAGGTGGATTATCAGGCGGACGTGTCACAGACAACGCTCACCACTTATGAGTGGCAAAACACGGGTTCGTTTGTGCGGCATCATTCCCACAAATACGCGGACGGACTGTACCGATTGGAGGTGATTGACGATATCCTTATTGCTAATGGCTGGAAGGAACTTCGGTTCATCGACTTCAGAAACCCTGCGGAGCCGGGAGGGGCCGCCTTATCTTTTCCATCCGCCAATTACTGGGGACCGGGGGGCTCCATTGACATTTACGAAAGAGCGTGGGCCTACGTTCCAATGGGCTGGTTTGGAGTTCAGTCTCTCGATTTCGACGGAGCGTTTGATGCCGTGGAGACTCTTGGTCAAATTAGAGTGCTTGTCGACGAGGCGGAAGAATGGGTGCCAGTAAATCTGGATTCACTTAGGCAAACTACAGCGACCAGCGATCAAGGTTTAGGGATCCTCGAAGAATCAATGCAATGGGTTTACGCGGATTCAATCGAGCGCTATGACTATGGCGATTGGATTCGTCGCTCGTTGAATCTAGGCGAGAACGAAGGGGTGCCCTCCATGGATGAGGACCAAGACGGGGACGGCTTGTCCAACGGGTTGGAGTTTCTGACTGGATCAAACCCTGGCGATAGTGGAGATACCTCTCCGATTGAAATCGGGACGAGATTTGGCTCAGACGGATATCGCTACGTGGTTTTTCGGTGGAACAAGAATTTGGGCGCCTCTGGCGAAGGGGAACTTGTTCCCCAATACTCTGATGACCTTGAGAATTGGGCGACCGATTCGGGGATGTTCGAGACTTCTCAGGATATGTTTAGCACGTCATCAGTAATTAGATACCTTGAACCGCTGGGAATTCGCGAGAAGCGATTTTTCCGTTTGGTCCTGCCGTCTGTCAATTAGCGAATCGCTTCAGCGGGAAACCTATTCTGCCCGGATCCGCCAATCAAATAAATATGGGGGGTCCAGTAGGTCGCTTTCCGGATTTCAAATGGTAGGGCTAACTATCCCTAGTCAGCCGGATTGGGGGAAATTCATCGGCACGGGTGACTAGGGATAGTCAACCATACCCAAAGCAATCAAAACGCCATCATTAGACCCGTTTTAAGAGAATGTCTAATATGTCACAATCAAACCTCCATCGGGTTACATTTTCTACATACTCTCATTTAGTAGGTCGTCTTGCCGGAGACCACCGTCCGGTCGGGGTCTTCGACGACCCGCCCTACAACTTCAATCAATTAAAGCAAAAGACAGTATTGGGCATTCTCTTAGATGCCCTTTTCCCAATTTCGACTTTCCCGGCGGTAGATGATGCTGGCTTGATGTTCCTTAGCCTCTTTGGCGAACTGCTCCTTTTTCGGGTTCCAGTGAACCGTCTTCCCGGAGCGTACGGCGATGTGCCCCAGGTGTAGCATGCTGGAGAGCCGGTGACCCGCTTCGGGATGGTAAGCCGTTGTTCCGCGATTAATAACCGCTTCGATGAACTCCTTTTGCTCCCTTTGGGGAAGTGGCCAGAAGTCCGGGTGCTTCCCGAGCTCTTTGTCTCGGAATAGATCCATATTGCTTGCAGACAATACACCGTTCCACTTTTCGCACTGTATCCAACCTTCGGTTCCTTCGAAGCGGATGAAGATTTTGCGGGCCGTATCGCGAACGCGGATGGTCGCGTCATTGGCATAGCGAAACAGAATGTCGTACCCTGAGGGCGCGCTTACATAGGAATTCTTGGGAAGTTTTGCGCTGGTCCCCAGTATTTCTGATGGACCGTTACTTTCCATGCCAATGCCAATTTGCGCTGTATCGCAAAGATGGGCACCCCAATCGGTAAGACTGCCACCGCTGTAGTCCGTGTGCTGGCGCCACCGTTGGTTCGCCGTTACAGTCGGTGTGTACTCAGCAAAGGGTGCGGGTCCCAGCCAGAGGTTCCAGTCGAGGTCGGCGGGAATGGCGGTGGGTTTTTCAATATCAAAGAGTGGCTTGTTTGGAAGACCACACTCGACTGAATGCACTTCCCCAATCGCGCCCGTACGGGCCAAGCCAGCCAGCATCCAGTACTTGGTCAAGCTGCGGTCTTCAATGCCCCATTGAAAGACCTTCTGATGTTTGGCGGCTTCACGAACCAATTCGCGACCTTCCGTGATGGTGAGGCTAGGCTTTTCGCTAAAGACATCCTTGCCCGCACGCAGTGCAATCATGGACATGGGTACATGCCAGTGGTCGGGAGTCGAAATTACAACGGCGTCAATATCCTTCCGGTCGATAACTTCTCGAAAGTCCTGGTAGACTTTGCAATCACTGTTCCCATAAGCCTGATCAACGAGAACCTTGGCTTCGTGGGCTCGGCTGAGCTTGCAGTCGCACACCGCGAGTACACGCGCGTTTTGGAGCTTTAGGAAGGCCGCCATGTTTGTTGTTGTGCCCTGCGGTCCCATGCCGATGCAGCCGAGCGTAATCTGTTTGGACGGAGATGACGCTCCTAGTATATGAGAAGGAAGGATGAGGGGTGTCGCTGCGACGAGACTAGCAGAAGTGGAGCGGTTGATAAACTGACGGCGATTCATAGGTTAGCGAATGAGGGTACTATCAATGAAGTCGCGTCGAGATCCAAGTTTTTAAATACCTGCAAGGTGTCGGACGCTACTTTGGAATGATGAACGTGTTTTAGTGAGTGTCCCCATATGGAGATTTGATTGAGACTTGTTAGCAACTCTCCAAGAAGGCCGGCGGTACCCGATGGCCCACCGAATGGTATGCGAAAGTTTGGATACCAAAGCAGGTTAACCTGCTTCACCTATGCCGAGGAGGCCTTTGATCCATTCTTTGAATTGGAGAACGCCTTCCATGCCTTGAGTGATAAGGATATAGATAATGACGGAGTATAGCGCGATTGCGAGGACGCCGACCGCGCAGGCACCGAGGCAAAAAAGCCCATCCTTTTCAGAAAGACCTACCCCAATAAGAAAAATTACGGCTGCCGGAAAAGTGTTGGTAGTGGGTATTGGCAGGGTCATGAGGGCGGCCATTACTACGACGACGAAACTTAAAAACCGGGAGCCGAAGGGACTGCTGATCCATTTCAAGCGCGGATGGACGAGTTTCTCGACGTGGCCGAGCCATCTCGTGGCCATGCCGATTGCTTTTTCCGCGAAAGACCGGGTCATTGTGCGACGAGCTGCCCATTCGGGCAGCCAAGGACGGTGGCGTCCAATCAGCATCTGTATTCCGAGAACGATGAATAGAATTCCAAAGGGCGTGGAGTATCCCGCGGCGGGGATAGGAAGGGCGCTGGGGAGAGACAGCACCATCAGGAGCAGACCAAAACCTTGCTCGTCGACGTTCTCAAGTATCCTCTTAAGGGATATGTCGGAGCCGTCGTTTTCTCCCAGCGAGCGTCGCAGATTGTCCGAAAGCGAATTTTTCATAGGTTGCGGGACCGAGGTCTTCCGCTATTTATCGTCCGAATCTTGGGCGAACTGAGCTTGATAGAGCTTTTCGACAGTCTTTACGAGCGACGGAATCGCCTCGACCATGCTGTCGCGGCAGGCTTCGTATTCGCTAAGGTCCATGCCAAATGGGTCGGGAATCTGTGTATCCGCATTTCCTTCTATAAACGAACGCATGAGAAAGGCGTTCGCGGGGGGTGGATCGATCTGGTAGGAAAGCATCGCCAAGTGAGTTTCCGTCATCGTGAAGAATGCGAGGGCTGACTCGATCATCGACTCGGTGATGTGCTGGCTGCGGTGGTCGCTGATGTCGATGCCTACTTTGGCCATAGCCTTGACGGAATTTGGATTGGCTGGCTGCTGATCATAAACGGATACTCCGGCGGACGAAACTTTGAGCGATTTCAGAGGATCGCTTTGAGCAGCCAACGCGTGGCGGAACAATCCTTCTGCCATCGGACTGCGGCAGGTATTGGCCGTACAAATAAAAACGATTTCGTTCCGAATATTTGCCATTTAACGCGGCGGAGGATTAAGGTATAGGGGAGTGTGTGTAAACAACCGATTGTCGCGCTGCGAAAATTCAAAGGATCTTCACCATTGATAGAGATATTGCCTCGGGTTAGCCCGTAATGATTGCCGTCCGATAGGTACGAGGGACTCTCTTTGTGACGGAGCAAAGAATTTCCCATGGGATCGTCTCGGCCCACTCGCTGAATTCCTGTAAAAGGATCTCACCTTCCTCCTGTGGTCCGATCAGAGTGACGGGGTCCCCGCTTTTGACCGGGGTTTCAATGTCAGTTACATCGACAATTGTTTGGTCCATCGTTACTTGGCCAAGAATCGGGCAGCGTTCGCCATTGATGAGCACGTCTCCGCGGTTGCTCAGCTTGAGAGGGACGCCATCCCCATAGCCCGCGCATACGATGGCGACACGACTATCCCGTTGCAGGGTGCGACTTCTTCCATAGCTGATGGTTGCTCCTGCGGGTAGTTTCTTGACGATACCGACACGAGACTTGAATTCGAAAACGGGGGTTGTATCCACTTCTCCCAGCATCGAGAGCGGGTAGGGAGCGATGCCAAACTGAAGCAACCCAATTCGAACCGCGTTGTAAACGCTGTCGGGCGCAAAGGTGGAAATACCAGCGCTGTTGTCCGCGTGAATTAGGAGCTTTTGGGTTTCGAGCCAGTTGACCTTCGCGATCGTCTCCGTGAAAAGCTTACGTTGCCGTCGCGTGAATTCGGGATCCTGACTTGCGGACGCGAAATGGGTGTAGACGCCGTCGAGGACAAGAAACGTTGCTTTGCGGAAAGCGTCGAAAAGCTCAGCGGCGTATTCGTGCCAAATCCCAAGCCGGCCCATGCCGGTGTCTATTTTGATGTGAGCTTTGAGTGGCTTTCCGCTTTCGCGGGCTTTCCGGTTGAGGCGTTCGACTTCCTCAATCGTTGAAATGGTGGGAATCAAGTCGTATTCAAATAAGTAGGACTCTTCATTCTCTAGTGTGGTGCCCAGCACAATAATCGGCCAGCCGGTTCCAATTTCGCGAATGGTCGCGGCTTCTAGCACGTTTGCCACAGCAAACATGTCAACATTTGCCTGCATAAGCCGTGCGACCGTTTGCTGCATCCCGTGGCCATAGGCGTCGGCTTTCACAACCGCAATGTATTTGATGTGTTCTGGAAGGGCGGCCCGGATCGATTTTAGATTTCGCTCGAGAGCGGCCAAATCGATCTCCGCCCAGCAGCGGAATTGGGTTGTGGGGGATTGGCTCACGACTTGATTTGGTCCGCAGTCCTTGCTGCCGGTATCCACTTGGCGAATTCCATCGAACGTAAGTCCATGGGGTTGGCGTCTGGGTTCTCCTCTAAAAGCTGAGGGAATCGCGGGGATGATAAAACGCTTTCAGGACGGTAGGAAAGGAGGTTGATCTTGGCCTGTGTGCGCGTCCATGTCGGGAATTCGTTAAATGTGAAAAGAGGAACGGTTTTCTTTTCAAGGGCCGCGTTCTCGATAATCTTAACAGGTCCCATGGATGACCCTTCTGCTTTTAGGGCATTCCAGCTGTTTCGCCGCGCATCTGTAATGACTAGAAATGTTTTCTCGGAAGGGTAAGAATGACGGACGAGCTCAGCCCCGATAGCTAGGCTGCTGAACGAAAAGATCTGCTTTCCTTCGATTAGTTTAGCCCCTTGCCAGGTTCGGATCCCCATAATGGCAGTGCGGATCCCGAGCATGGAACCGGGCCCTTGGCAAAAAGCGATCGAGTTAATATCGGAGAGCTGCCAATCGAATTCCTTGATTAGGCGCTTGATCAGCGGAAACAGCGAAAGCGATGCCTCCTCCTCGCTGGTTCTATATGATAGCCCTCCCTTTTCGTCGAAGAGTCCGACGCAGGCTCTGCGAGACGAGGTGTCGATCGCGAGCATTCGTTGGAGATTAGGGGGACGGACCATCATTATGAATCAGCGCCTATGTGCTCTCTCCCTCAAGCGGAAAATGCAGGTAGGGTTAAGGGAATTGGCTCTTCTCGCAAGGGTATTGGCAGCGAAACACTCTGAACCGCAATTAACGGATGAGCCGCGTTATGAGATTCGTTACTGCTACCCATTTGTTCTCCCGAAGGCCGGTGTTCTTGCCTCATCTCTTCCAAATACATTGACCCGGTTGAATTTTGTCTTCTACTGTCCGCGCTTTTCCAAGAACAGCCATTAATCCTGAATAGTCACATTCCGTGAAAATCGACTTACAAGACGTCACCGAAACCCGTAAAACTCTAGCTGTAACGCTAGATGCAAATGAAGTGGAGGCAGAAGAGAAAGGCCTTCTTTCCCAGTTTTCGGGAATGGCGAAGATTCCCGGATTCCGTCCGGGCAAGGCGCCGACTGCGATCGTGCGCAAGAAATTCGCTAAGGAAATCGCCGGCGAGCTGAATCAGCGAGTGGTTTCCAAGGCCTACAAGGAAGGCCTCAAGGAGGCGAAAGTGAACCTAATCAATCCGATCGACGTCAAGGAGGGCGAAATCAAGGCCGGTCAGGAAGCGGTAGTAACGTTCACTCTCGATGTACGGCCAGATTTTACGGTAGACAATTACAAAGGAATCGAGCTCGAAGGTCTTTCCGAGGAAGTTTCGGATGCTGAAGTAGATGAGGCGATCGAGAATGTGCGGAAGGAGCGGGCTGAGTTTTCTCCCGTCGAGCGCGAAGCCCAGAAGGGGGACTATGTTAAATTTTCCCACGAGGGGACCATCGACGGAAAACCGATTAGCGAAATTGTCGAGGACAAGCCCGTTTACGCGAAAATGCCCCAAACCTGGGAAGAAATCGGTAGTGACCAAGGCCTCATCCCCGGTCTTGGCGACCAGTTGGAGGGCTTGAAGACGGGTGGCAAGAAGGACCTCGAGGTTGAGTTCCCGGCAGATTTTACGGTTGAAGGTTTACAAGGCCTGAAGGCGGTTTACACAGTCGAGGTTCTTGAGGTCCGCGAACGTAAGCTTCCCGAAATGGATGACGCTTTCTTCGAGTCTCAGCAGGTTAAGGACTTAGAAGAGCTAAAGGAGCGCGTTTCTGGTTGGCTTAAAAACCAGAAGGCTCAGGAACGTCGGGCCGATCTGCGCCGTCAGATTTCTGAAAAGCTCATGGGCTCGGTCGATTTCCCGCTCCCCGATAGTTTGGTCGAAGTGGAAACAGAGAATGCCATGCGCCAGGTGGTGACGGAAAACATGCGTCGCGGCATTCCGCAGGAGCAGTTGGAAGAAAACAAGGAGGACATCCATGCCCAGTCTCGCAAAAACGCGGAGAACCGTGTTAAGCTGCAATTGATCCTGGATCAGGTCGCCAACAAGGAGGAGATTGAGGTTACGGACCAGGATATGAGCCAATTCATCTTCAATCAGGCATATCAAAGCGGTCAAAAGCCCGAACAGTTCGTGAAAGAGCTAAAGAAAGATCAAAATCGTTTGAGAATGGCTCAACAGTCGGTACTTTTCGATAAGACGCTTGAATTCCTTATTGACGAATCTACCGTTAAAGGTGCCGAAAGCGAGAAGAGCTGATTTGGCTTAACCGTTTAACCCATATTAATTTGCAAGAAATCGTGTCATACTACCTACCACATATCATCGAAAACACGGGCCGCGGCGAGCAGTCCATGGATATCTATACCCGTCTCCTGAAGGACCGGATTATTTTCATTGGTACGCCAATCAATGATGAGATAGCCAGCGCGATTGTGGCTCAGCTGCTTTTTCTGCAGATGGATGACCCCAAGAAGGACATCCATATGTACATAAACTCCCCCGGAGGAGTCGTTACGGGGGGTATGGCGATTTACGATACGATGAATTACCTTACTTGCGATGTATCCACGTACTGTATCGGCATGGCCGCGAGCATGGGAACGGTGCTTTTGGCGGCAGGTACCAAGGGAAAACGTTTTGCGCTGCCCAATAGCCGGATCATGATTCACCAGCCCTCTGGAGGCGCCACGGGACAGGCTTCAGATATTTCGATTGCCGCTCGGGAAATCATTCGCTGGCGCGAAAAGCTGAATGAAGTGCTAGCTGAGCGCACGGGCAAAACCTCAGACGAAATCAAGAAAGATTCTGATCGGGACTTCTACATGAGTGCGGAAGAAGCCAAAACCTACGGATTAGTCGACGAGGTGATGGAACCTGCCGAGAAGTCCAAGAAATAGTAACGCACCGATTAAACCAAGACACGTATGGCAAAATCCTCTCGCATGACGCTTTGCTCTTTCTGCGGAAAATCGCAGTCGGAAGTCCGCAAAATGATCGCGGGACCCGGAGTCTATATATGTGATGGTTGCGTGTCGGTTTGTAAGACCATTATCGACCGGGAACTAGGGGGTGACGAAGGAGCTTTGGCGGAAACGGAAGGCGCCCCGGCCTTTAATCTTACCCGTCCGACAGAGATTAAAGAGGTTCTCGATGATTACGTTATTGGTCAGCAGCATGCCAAGAAAGTGCTCTCGGTTGCGGTCTACAATCACTATAAGCGATTGAGTTTTGACGCAGAGCAGGTGACGGAAGCGAGTCTGTTGAATCCAGGTTCGGAATACGACGATGTCGAAGTAGAAAAGAGCAATATTCTTCTCGTAGGCCCAACTGGATCGGGAAAGACATTTTTGGCCCGCTCGCTTGCTCGGATATTGGATGTTCCCTTTGCTATCGCCGATGCGACGACATTGACGGAAGCTGGTTACGTAGGAGATGATGTGGAGAATATCGTGCTTCGCCTGTTGCAATCGGCTAACTATGATGTTGCTAAGGCCGAATGCGGGATTATCTACGTCGATGAGATTGATAAGATCGGCCGCAAAACGGACAATGTCTCAATCACTCGAGATGTATCGGGAGAAGGGGTACAACAAGCGCTTTTAAAAATACTCGAGGGCACGGTATGCAATGTTCCACCACAAGGAGGACGCAAGCATCCAAACCAGGAGTACGTTCAAATCGACACGTCGAAGATTCTATTTATCTGTGGTGGAGCGTTTGTTGGACTGGACGGCATCATTAAAAAGCGTTCCGAGGGTATAACGCTTGGCTTTGGGGCTGAGGTTAAATCCGAGATGAAGGGCGAGGAAGTGATGAAGAAGGTCGAACCGGAAGACCTCGTGAAATTCGGAATGATCCCTGAATTCATCGGACGACTTCCAGTGGTGTCAGTACTGGATCAGCTCAGTGTTGATGACCTGGAAAAAATTCTTCTCAACACGAAAAATTCTCTGGTAAAGCAATACTCTAAGTTGTTCGCGATGGACGGTGTTAAGCTGAAGATCACGAAAGACGCGATTCGGGCGATTGCTGAAAAGGCGATCGAACTGAAGACGGGTGCTCGAGCCCTGCGTTCGATCATGGAAGGTGTGACCTTGGATGTCATGTATGATGTTCCTACTCGCGAAGACGTAAGCGAAGTGATCATTGATCGCGGAGTGGTCGAAGGCAGGAAAAAGGCCCAGATCAAGAAAATCCGACCTCCGAAAGTGGAAAAAAAGGACGCTGCCTAGGTTTCCGTTTATTCACGATTTTCAAGGTAGCGGGCGATTTCCAAACGCCCAATTCGAATTTTTAGTAATGCGATTGTGGGGGCTTGGAAATCGCCCGCTACCTTGATGGGGGCTTCGCTAATTCCTTGCATTAAGCGAGTCGCGTTTCCAACGTTCCCTCCATGGCAACCTTTATCTACCGAACCGTTTCCGGATTGGTCGCGTCTCGCAACGATCAATACTGCTTTTTCAATTCCGATTGGGATTCGCTTTTCCAGGGTGATGGACTCAGGGATTCTCTTGCCGCTCTTTCCATCGTCGACGATGAATCGGCTCGGACTGCGGTCGAGAATGAGCTATTGCCTCCGATTGGCGCCCAGGAAGTTTGGGCCTCAGGAGTTACTTACTATTCGAGTCGACTTGCCCGGATGGAGGAGTCGCAAAGCGCGGGTGGGGCGGATTTCTATGCGAGGGTATACAACGCGGATCGACCAGAGTTGTTCTTTAAATCGATCGCTCAAAGAGTTCGAGGCCATGGTCAAACGGTTCGAGTTCGCGAAGACTCGGCTTGGGATGTTCCTGAGCCTGAATTGACTTTGGCGATATCAGACAAGGGGCAAATTATAGGTTATACGATTGGCAATGACATGAGCTCCCGTAGTATTGAAGGGGAGAACCCGCTCTATCTTCCGCAGGCGAAATCGTACGAAGGAGCAACCGGGATAGGCCCTGGTCTTTGTATTCTAGATACGCCGATCGCTAAAGAAACTGGAATCCGGCTCTCCATTAATCGTTCTGATTCGGTTGTGTTTGAGGGGCAAACGAGTTTGAAAGAGATGAAGCGGGAACTTGAAGAACTGGCTGCGTACCTATATCGGGAATTGTCTTTCTCGAATGGCTGTTACTTGATGACGGGAACCGGGATTGTTCCGGGGACTGAGTTTACGTTGCAATCTGGTGACGAAATCGCGATCGAGATCGACAACCTGGGGAGGCTTTTTCAAACCGTCGAGTAGATTCCCTCCGGTGCTGGATTGTGTTTAGAATCAATTTATCATGAAACTTCTACAGTTTTTTCGAAAAGTGGCCTTAGCCGAAGGCCTGTCTTACTTAGCGCTGCTTTTTTTGGCGATGCCTTTAAAGTACATTTGGGACATCCCTCAAGCGGTTAGCGTGGTTGGCATGATTCACGGAATATTATTTATCCTCTATATCTGGATACTCATTCGCGTTTGGATCGATCGTAACTGGAAGTTCAGTCGGGCGACCATTGCCGTAATTGCCTCGCTGGTTCCTTTCGGAACGATGATGTTTGACCCTTCACTGAAACGTGAAGCGGAAGCGTTGAAGAAGGTCTAGCGCTTACCCGTTCGAGAGTCTCCGGGCCATCAGCTTGTCGTATGGCGCCGCGCTGCGACTTTCGAGCAAGTGTTGCTGCGCGGTGTGGCGAAAGCACTAGCCCTACAGAAGAGGATCCCAGGGTATTTTAAGGTAGCGGGCGATCTCCGAGCCCCCACGGAAAAAGGGTCGCGCAGGTTTCCAGCCTGTTTCAATTGAGAGTACGCAGGCAGGATTCCTGTTCTACTTTTATTGGGCAATCAGAGATTGCCCGCTACCAAAGACAGCGACGAAGCCACCGGCCTATTCGCTGGGCGCAAACGCAAACTCTTCCAAGACGCTGCGGCTGATGTGTTGCAAAGCGGCTTCGCTGGTTGCCTCGAGGACGACCATGGGCGCAGTCCCAGCATCATAGGCCTCTTTCCAGCGTAAAGCGCACAGGCACCAACGGTCGCCTTCCTTCAAACCAGGAAAGGAATATTGGGGGGCCGGCGTAATTAGGTCGTTTCCGGCCGCTTTTGAGAAGCCCAGGAATTCGTTGGTGACAATCACGCAGATGGCATGGCACCCATGATCCTGAGGTCCCGTTTGGCATTTACCTGTTCGGTGAAACCCGGTTAGTGGATTGTTGCTGCAACTTTCCAGTAGCCCTCCCAGTAAATTTTTCTCCTTTTCGATATCCATTTGACCGAAACTATTATGATAAGGTTGGGAGGTCAACGGGGCAAATAGAGAATTGCCTTCAATTACCGAGCGATTATGGTGAAGTTACCGAAGTTTTGGTTTTTCTTGATCGTATTGAAGACCTCGCGCTGTTCCTCATTTAGAATATCCCTCACCTGTTCGTCGGCTAACAGTTGCGATTCCTGCATGCGCTCGGGATCCATAAATTCTTCGGTTATTTCGAGCGATTGGTTGTAGTAGATCGAGTAAACCTGATCCTTTTGCGTTTCGGTCAGGCCAAGCTGGGGCGCGATCTGGCTGAGCTGAGCTGTCGCCATCATTTGACTACGGGATTCGATTTCCTGGGCCCGCATTTCATCATATTCGTCGAGCTGGTCGGGAGACAAGATTTCAGCGGCGAGATTATCGATGTCATTTTGGGTGATCATAGGAGCCCCATTCTCGTCTTCGCTTCGCTCGGCACCGTTGGGATTGAATCGCAGGCGCATCTGAGTCATTCGCAGAAGCATTACCTCTTTAAGCTCCTCGCGCTGTTCGGCGCTCAAGTTCAATCGGGCGGTATAAATATCAAGCTGCTGGTCTACTTGACGGGACATCATCTCCTCAAAGCGCCCTTCGCCAATTGAGATGGCCCGAGTTGATCCGACGCTGTGCACTTCCTCATTCTCTTCGGAAAGAGCAAACGATTCAAAGACCGGAGCGTCGTCGAGCTTGGATTGGAGGGTGGCATTCTCGGTTTGAGCTTCGGCTAGTTGCTCGGTTAGTGAGCGAACTTCTTGCTCGAGCGCATTGGCATCTTGTGGTGACCGGTTGATGGGGTCCTTGTGCGCAAGGGTGAGAAAGAGCGAATGAGCAACGATTCCGGCGGCAAAACATCCGATCGCCAATAGCATGGGGGAGGCAGTAGGGGTTTTCATGTTTAGAACGAATAGTCCAAAATTAGATGGCGCTTATGGTCGCCGGTTCCTTTATAATTCGCTTCGATCGACGTGAAAAGGAAGGGCTGCGAGACTTTGGTTCGTCGAAACTGCTTTTTCCTACCTCGCGCAGCTTACGCAGACCACGGCGTCGGGCATTGCTTCCAGGCGTTCGAAGGATATGGGTGATAAACAGTAAGCGCAGTTTCCGTACGCCCCCTTTTTAATGCGGTCGAGCGCGTTTTCCAATCGCTCCCTCTCTTCCCGCTGGCGTCTCTGCTGGGCGAGACTCATTTGCTGGGATTGCATCGATTCCAAACGGGATAGCCTCCCGATGGCTACGTCCGGAGCAACCGGTTTGGACTCCGGATCATCTTCCGCTAGAAAGGCGTCAATCTCTGCGATACGTGTCTCCACTTTCAGGCGAATTCTTTTGAGCTGTACGGGGGTCATTTACAGTGATTAGAGTTTTCGCCCAAGGGATTTTCTGTTGGGAACGGAATAGGATAAGAGGTTATTCGGTACAAGTGGCCCAATTAACGCATTAGGAACGGAGGTCCTTGCCCTGTCAGAATAGGGACGTTCGAAGTTCGAGAATTTCGAACTGAAATCAAAATACGAATCCGTTTCGTTCTTGGGTCCTGTGAAATCAGTGGGCGTCGAGCCACTTTAAGATACGCGGATTGAAGTCGTCCATTTTTTCGAAATGGAAGGCGTGTCCCGCGTCGTCGTAGAAGTAGGTATCGCAATTCGGTATGGCTTCCGCGACCTCCTGACCCATCCATAGCGGAGTGAAAATGTCGTCTTTGCCACCGATCACTAGACAGGGCTGGCTGATATTGCCAAGCTGATCGTATACATCGTGGTTGATACAAGCCGCCGCCTGACCTTCAAGTCCATGCAGCGGCTGCGGAGTCGGGCCGTGGGCGAACCCGTGGCGCCCCTCGAGCAAGCTCGCGTGAGCCTCGTCATTGTCCCAGAAAGGCTTGGTGAAAATAAGAAGCTGTATCCACTCCATGAATTGGGCGGGTGACAAGTGAGCAAAACAGGCCTTCATATGCTCGAAGATAGAGGCGGCATAACGGTCGCAACGAGCCCAAGGACACATGAGAACGGCGCTTTTGACTTTTGATGGGTGACGCAAGCAAAGTTGTTGGGCGATGATCGAGCCCATAGAAACCCCCACGACTTTGGCAGACTCGATACCCAGCGCATCCATGAGTCCGGCGTAGTCATCGGCCATCATCGCGCTGGAATAGTCGCCCTCGGGCTTATCGGTCAGACCGATCCCTCGATTGTCTACCATTATGCAGCGGTAGTTTGAACTCCAATGATCCGCATGTGCTTCCCAGACCGCTCCGGGCGCTGTGATTCCCATGATTAGGATAAGAGGTTCGCCGGTGCCGCGTTCCTCGTAGTTCATTTGAATTCCGTTCGTTTCAATTAGAGGCATAGAATTGAGGTATTAATTGTTTAAGAAATTAGATTGAGGAGAGAGTTTTGCAAAGTACCTACAGAGCGAGCAAGCCCTTAGTTGGAGAGAATTGCTTTGGTACCTGCTGGACGGGACTTTCGCGATTTTACGCTTTCATTTTGAGCTAATTGCCAAATAGTGGTCATACAATATTCTAACACGTGTTAGGCCCTTGTGTTCCTCATATGAAGCCAATCAATCAATTCCTCCTGAGTAATGAGATTAGGATCTCGAGAAATCCCTGTGTGAGTCCGGACTTCTGTCTCGACTGGGAGGCATTGCAGTCAAATTTAAGAGCGAACAAGGGGATCGATGTATTCCCTTTGAGCCAATTTGAGACGGCAGACGGAGAATGGTCCTTGGTAAGCGATGGGAGTGGGGACCACGCTTGGCGGCTTAATGGCGTGGATGATGCGGGAAACGCGTGTGGTTTGCAAGCGGGCTCTGAGATTGATGGAGCCACTTACTTTCCGGCTAGCTTTGAAAACCTAATCGCCATTAAAAACCGGATACAGGAATTTGACTCCGAGAGCTCAGTGTTTCCGACCGCTGCGGGTACTCTCGGCAAGAGCACGTTGGGGATTGGGGCCCGTTTCACGACCCTTCATTGGCCTGGAGTCGATTGGGCCATGGCGAATCTGGGGATAGGGTTGACGGCGAACCAGAACAGCATCCCTAGAGAACTCGTTTTTGATGTCGATGTAATGCTGGCTGGCGAATTGGACACGGTCCCGTTCCCCTTCATTGGAACGAGTGTTCCAGAAGGTCACCAAGGACAATCGGTAGAGGGGATGAGTCATGGTTGTGTCCTCTTGAAATTGAAGACGGGATTCCATCGCCATAAAATTGGCTGGAGTTTCAATGCGGACCATCAGCCGATTGGAGGAAAGTTTGATTCGAGAGAAGATGCGCTGGTAGCCGGTTGTTTGTTTGCGTCGTATATCACCTTTGATTTGTCGCCCGAACTGGCTGAAACCCAAACGCCTGAAACTGAAGTGGAAAGACGATCTTACGTTGAAGCCGAAATCGATCCGGACCTCGTGGCTAGGGTTTCAGAACGCGTTGCGGTAGCAGGGATTGCTTTGGATGAGGCGGAGCGTGATGCGTTGTTGTGCTATGTCTGGCCGGCGATGAAAAAAATGAAGGCGCGCGATGACAAATATCGACGCGCTCGGGAGGCGGCCTTTACGACGGAAGCAGGACGAGCCTATTTGCGTGAGCTTTCCATCGACGAGCTTCCTGGGCTGACAACGCCGGAGACGACGGGAATTATGCTGGCGCTTTGCGAGGCATTGGGGATGCCGGTACAGTTCGTCGCCCCAGCGTTCGGCTTTCAGAAAAACATGCCGTATCCGAGTAATGGAGAATTGAAAGATCTGATCGCTCGACAATGGAAGGTTTGTGAGGCTTTTGGAGTGAGTATCGGATTCCATTCGGGTTCGGGCAAGTCGGCGGAGAACTATCAAGTGATGGGTGAGGTCACAGGTGGAAACTTGGAGATCAAGACGAGTGGGCGCTACACTTATGAAATGGGCGTGGCATTATTCGAGTCCAAGAGTGAAGTGGATCAGGCTTTATGGCGTGACTGGTATGCGTTTACTTTGGAGCTCGCGGTGGCGGGCGCTTTCAGTGAGGAGAATACGGAGCGAGAGATGGCCCGGGAATTCATAGTGAATGCTCTAGAATTGGAGGGAGCCGCAACCGAGGTATTCGACTCGCTTGAAACCTGTCGCAGCGCGTTGGAAGCGCTTGAACCCAATCCGGATCACATGTTCTGGTTCGAGTACAATTTCCTATTTGTGTTGGCACGGGAAGGACTACCGCGAAAAGAGACTTTGGGTGATCATTCTGCTGCGGGTTACCGGCAACGAGAACGATTTTACACCATTAGCGATGAAGGCCGGCTGAGGTTTTGCCAAAAGGTCGCAAGCTATATTGTTTTCCTAGCACGGAACACAGGATTGGCGAAGGAAAATGTGTGCGACGCCGTACAGGAAAAATTGAGTGCGTACACCGACTATTCTGAATTTCTAGATGGCATTGCCAATCCGGTTCTGCCATCAAGCCTTTAATACGAGATTTACGCTATGTCATTTATCACCGACGATTTCCTGCTTCAAAACGATACCGCGCGGACGTTGTATCATGAATACGCGAAGAGCGAACCCATCTTCGACTATCATTGCCACCTTCCTCCAGAGGACGTTGCGGGTAATCGTCGCTTCGCGAATTTGTTCGAGATATGGCTTGAGGGGGATCACTATAAATGGCGTGCGATGCGGGCCAACGGAGTTCCCGAACCGCTTTGCACAGGAGACGCTGATCCCTACGACAAATTTCTAGCCTGGTGTAAAACAGTTCCCTATACGCTGCGCAATCCTCTTTATCACTGGAGCCATCTAGAGCTCCAGCGGTACTTTGACATTGATCTGCCGATCAACGGGGATACTGCCAAGGAAATATGGGAAACGGGTAATGAAAAACTGAAGTCAGATGCTTTGAGCGCTCATGGGATCTTGAAAAAATTTAAAGTTAAGGTAGTCGGCACTACCGACGACCCTACTGATTCCCTAGAAAATCACCAGGTGATTCAGTCGATGCGTTTGGATACAAAAGTGATCCCTACATTTCGGCCAGACAAAGGGCTTCAGGTGGACAACCCTACTGCCTTCAACGAGTGGGTCGACCGATTGTCTGAGGTAGCCGGTATTGCCATTGACTCTCTGAATTCCTTTTTCGATGCGCTGAAAAAGCGGCACGATTTTTTCCATGAAATGGGGGGGCGTCTAACAGATCATGGACTTGAGCGTTGTTTCTATGCGGAAACGAATGAAGCAACCGTCAGCAATGTATTTGACAATGCCCGTAATGGAACGGCTGCTACGGAAAACGAAAAGGAGCAGTTTGGCTTCTTCCTGATGCGGGAAGTAGGGCGTTGGAATGCGGAAAAGGGCTGGACGATGCAGTTGCATTTGGGAGCGCTGAGAAGCAACAACACCCGAATGTTTAAGTCGGTGGGTTCCGATACAGGCTTTGATTCGATTGGTGATACCCCGCAGGTCGAGACGATGGGAAAATTCTTTGACAGTTTAGACCAGACGAATCAATTGCCTAAAACCGTCGTATACAATTTGAATTGGTCTGACAACTATTCGGTAGCGACGATGTTGGGGAATTTCCAGGATGGAGTGATTCCCGGGAAAATGCAGCTTGGCACGGGCTGGTGGCATTTGGATCAGAAGGAAGCCATGACGGCGCAGATGAATGCCCTTTCCAATCTAGGTCTGTTTCCGCGGTTCGTGGGCATGCTGACTGATTCCCGTTCCTTCCTTTCGTATCCGCGGCACGAGTATTTTAGACGGATATTGTGCAATTTGGCTGGTTCAGACGTGGAAAACGGTGAGCTTCCCAAGGACATGGAGCTGGTGGGTGGTATGGTTCGAAACATTTGCTACCAGAATGCTGTCGACTTTTTTGGAGTGGAAGGGGTTTGATTTGCTAGCGTCAGTCGGAGCCGATCTTCACAGAATAGGTTTTCTGACCTTTCTTCAGTCTCGCTATTCCCCGTTCCTCTGTTTTATCTAAAAACGATTTTTAACCTTAGCCCCTATGTCTATGAAACCGAATACTTTCTCAATTGCCGTTTTGACCGCTCTCGCGATTGCGCTTTTTCCGGCTGGCCTTGCGGATGAAGGCTTTTCGATCAAGGAAACTGACTTTGGTCTCACCATCAACTATGATGGGGAACTGGTTACAAACTACATTGTTGACCAGGCGAACAAACCGTATCTCTGGCCTTTCATTGGTCCTACGGGGAAGCCTATGACCCGAGCCTATCCAATGACGAAAGTTGATGGCGAGCAGTTTGACCACCCGCATCACCGTTCTATTTGGTTTGGGCATCAAAACATCAACGGGTTTGATACTTGGCTCGAGTTGCGAACGGGGACTGAAAAGAATCTCGATGCGGATAAGCTGGCAGCATTCAAGAAAAAGATGGGTCGAACCGTGCATCGGGAGTTTTCCCAGATTGATGCGAACGAGAAACGAGCGATTGTGAAGACTCGAAACGACTATGTGGGCAGCGACGGCGAAAAGCTTATGTCAGATGAGCGCACCATCGTGATCCGAAAGTCGAAGAATCAGGTTGTTCTTGATTTTGATATTTCGTTTATCGCGGAATACGGCGATGTGCAGGTGGGTGACATTAAGGATGCGGGACTGAGCGTCCGAATTCCTTCCGTAATGGCCCTGAAGGAAGGAAAGGGCGGGCGGATTCTTAATAGCGAAGGTGTACGCGATGGCGATACTTGGAGCAAGCGAGCTGCCTGGGTCGATTACCACGGGCCATTAGAAGGTGAGCACGTGGGCATTGCGATTCTGAATCATCCGTCAAGTTTTCGTCATCCCACCCCTTGGCACGTAAGAGACTACGGGCTATTTACAGCGAACCCTTTTGGATTCAACAGTCTGGATAAATCTCGGGACGATAAGACGTTCACTCTCACTGAGGGAACGCGGTTCTTGATGAAGCATCGAATTATCTTCCACAAGGGCAACACGGAACAGGCCAAAATCGCCCAAGCGTTTGAACGCTATGCGAAGCAGTGAGACGCTTAGGCTCAAGGCATAAGTCTGGATACTGAAATTGAAGCAGACTTAATCTGCCTTTTCAAATGCCACCGCAGGTTCTGAAAGTTGGCGTTTGATCTCATCGAGTCGGTAGCCGAAGCCGTTGCCTTGGATTGTGCTCAAATCGAGGATACCGCTGCGACGTTGGAAGATTCCAGGGTGAACGGCTTGTTCTTCAAGAGAGGCGGCTGGGTAAAACTGCATGCCATTGCTTTCCACGCCCATGATCGTACCAGCGTGATTGGCGAGTTGGACATGAGGCAATTGGGCGAGCATAGGATTTGTGAGGTCCTGAACCATCAGAGTCATTCCATGCTCTTTTGCCCAGCAAAGACTGAGCAGGGCGCCGGTTTGGGTTTTGCAGGTTTTTAGAGCCACGCCCGTCCAGCCTAGCTCGCGTCCCAGACAAACGAGTTTCCAGTCATGGGCGCTCTCGTCCATAAAAAGCGGTTTGCGGGCGCTGACGCTTCGAACGTCGATCTTATGCGTTTCGATGTCGTAGGGAAAGGGCTGCTCGACATAGAGGATCGATTGATAAATCCTAGGGTGTTCGTCCTTCAGTTTGTCTAGAATTTCATTCACATAATCCGGTTCCGTTACCGCGCAGTTGAAATCTGTAGTGAGCCATTCCACGTCTTTTGCCAGAGCGATCTTCCCAATGGCAACAAGCCGGTCGTAGTCCCAATTGGAATTGTCTCCGCGTAGTTTTATTTTCAGACAATTCAAGCCGTCTTGGTCGATCCAGTCACGGAGTAGGACTGGGTATCCATCGTCGGGTTCGCTCCCGTCAAGCTGGCTATCCTCGATTGGGTCCAGCCCACCAACAAGGTGCCATACAGGCAGTTTTTCTTTTGGTGGGGAAAAATAGTCGGAAGGAAATTTGCCTTTGAACCGCTCTTTAGGTTCGAGAAAGTGAGAGAGGTCCTTGTTGAGGTATTCGCTCGTGTAGGTCTTGTAAATTGGCTGGTCGCAAAGGTGGCCATACGCGTCATGGAGGGCGATGTCCAAGGGTGAAAAGCAAACGAGGGCGGCTAGGTGAGGAAGGTGATGCAACTCCTCTCGCTCCGTGTTGAAGGCCGATTGGAGATCTATCAACTGGGTTTCCATGAACGAATGACCAATTTCGAGCGCATGTCCTTGGCAGGTGAATTGTCTGAATTCCCGGGTAAGCGTCTCTGTGAATGTCTGGAGGGCCGATTCGCGCTCCTCATAGTCGATTGTAGAAGGCCACACCCATCCGACACTCAGAGGCGTTTCCCCCCATCCGATCGCGGTTTTGCCGTTAGCCCCTTCAACTTTCACACATGCTCTAGCGCAAACGACTCGGGTGAGAACTTGGCTCCCGAATTTCAAGGGTACCCGCATCTTGACAGGTAGGAAATAGAGGCTTGCGTCGATGATCTGGACGGAATGGGAGGAAATATCCATGGTGTTAGTTACGGATGACCCTGATGGGGGTCAAGCGCTGCGAGGTGAAATTGCTCGGATTGGCGCTCCGAGATTTTAGGACTGACAATGCGAGTTGATGCTAGATTGTAGTGGGATGGAAATGTATCGGCGTGAATTTGGGAAACTAGCTTTTGCGGGAGCTATCGGATTAACCACCGGACTTGTTTCGTCTAAAGGAAAAAGCATGTCTGAAAAGGGAGCGGACCGACTGTCGGTGCACCTGTTTTCCAAGCACCTTCAGTTTCTTAACTACAAGGACATGGCGGAAGTGACCGCAGAGATGGGATTCGACGGAGTCGACTTGACCGTGAGGCCGAAAGGGCACGTGGAACCGGCACGGGCAGTGGATGACTTGCCGGAAGCGGCTGATGCAATTAAGAGGGCGGGCCTGAAGCCCAACATGCTAGTCTCTGGGATAACAAGCGTTTCAGACGATGCTAGTATCCAATCTTTGAAGACTGCTTCCCAATTGGGTTTCAAGCACTATCGCATGGGGTATTTTCGGCCGAAGAAAGGTCAAAGTATGCAGGAAATTCTGTCCCAGGGCAATGATGCGCTCGACGAGCTAGAGCAGTTCAATCAGTCCCAAGGTCTGGGTGGCGCCTATCAGAATCACGCTGGCCAAGTGGTAGGATCGTTTGTAACGGATTTGGCTCACTTGCTGCATGGACGGGATCCCCGTTGGTTGGGGTGCCAATACGACATTCGCCATGCCACGGTGGATGGAGGCTCATCTTGGCCTCTGGGCCTAGGCTATTTAAAGGACCATATCCGGACCATGCCGATCAAGGATTTTAGCTGGGTAAAGACCGATGGAAAGTGGAAGCCCAGAAACGTTCCGCTCGGCGAAGGGATGGTGGATTTTGATGGCTACTTCAAGGAGCTAAGGTCCTACGGCATTCGACCGCTAGTCTCTCTCCATCTGGAGTACGATCTTGGGGGAGCTGAGCATGGGGACCGTAAAATCAAAATTCCGCAGAAGAGGGTCTTTGCGGCCATGAAGCGCGACTTGAAACGGCTCCACGAAATGTGGGAAAAGAGCGCAGGTTGAGGAATGGGCAGGAAAAGCGGAATAATCCTGGGTGGAGGGGATTGACGATCGCCTCTGCAAGAAGGCAGGGAAGTCAGTGAGAGACCTCGCGAGCTCAGGCCCTCGGTGGGAAATGGATTGCGTGTAGGCTACACGTCGCCATAAGTCGAAATAGTTATGCGAACTCACAGCCCCATTAGAATCCTGACCGTTTTCCTATTTTTCCTGTTTTCGGCTTTTGCGGCAAATGCTGATAGTCGCCCGAACATTCTCCTGGCGATCGGGGATGACATTTCCTGGCATCACATGGGTGCGTATGGATCGGAATTTGTGCACACGCCGACCTTTGACAAGCTGGCGAAGCAAGGCGTGCTATTTAACAACGCCTATTGCAGCGCCCCCGGTTGCAGTCCCTCGCGGGCAGCATTGCTGACCGGGAAATACATATGGGAAATCGAGGAGGCAGGGACCCACGCGGCGAATTTCCCAAAGCATTTGAAGGTGTATCCAGAGTTATTGGAAGCCGAAGGGTATTTCCCTGGGTATACCGGGAAACCCTGGGGACCGGGCAAACTGCCTGAAAGGGATCGAAATCCTGCAGGACCAGAGTTCAATAACCGGACCATGGATTCCGTTCCTGCAAAGGGTATTTCAAACAAGGACTACGCAGCGAATTTTAAGGATTTTCTAGATGAACGCCCAAAAAAGAAACCCTTTGTATTTTGGTTTGGGGCTCATGAGGCGCATCGCGTGTTTGAGCAAGGGTCGGGTGAAAAAAATGGGATCGACCTCAGCGATGTTACCGTGCCCGCTTTTCTGCCTGATACTGAGCTGACCCGCGAAGATGTTGCGGATTACGGGCTAGAGATTCAGTGGTTTGATTCTCACTTAGCACGCATGCTGGCAGAACTTAAAAAGCGTGGTGAGTTGTCGAATACGATCGTTGTGGTGACTGCGGACAATGGCATGGCCTTTCCGCGAGCGAAGGCGAACAACTATGAGTATGGCGTGCACATGCCGCTGATTATTGCGTGGGCAGAGGGCATAGAGGCAGAGGGGCGACGACTAGATGATTTCGTGAGTCTCATTGATTTGGCCCCAACGTTTTTGGAAGCCGCCGGTGTTGAGATTCCAAAGGAGATGAGTGGCCGTAGCTTGATGCCGCTACTTAAGTCTGAATTGGATGGTCGAGTCGACCCCACGCGCAATTTTGTTTTATCCGGAAGGGAGCGTCATACGCACGCAAGGAAAGACAATTTAGGGTACCCTATTCGAGCGATTCACACAGCGAAGTACAATTACATCCGCAACATTCACCCGGAGCGTTCACCCACTGGAATCGAATACAAGGATGTGGATGCCAGCCCCTCGCATTCTTTTATGTTGGATGATATGGATTCGAAGCTATCCAAACTGGCCTACGGGGCCCGTCCGTTGGAAGAGTTGTACGACAAGGAGAGCGATCCCTATTGTTTGAACAATCTTGCTTCCAATCCCGAGTACAAGCCAATCCTGGAAAAGTTGGGGGCGCGACTCGAGGAAGAGCTTCGAAAGGGAGGGGACCCTCGCATTTTGGGCTACGGAGAGATCTTCGATAGCTATCCGAGGTACAGCACTACTCGGAATTATCCAGGGTTTAACGAAAGCGGTCGGTACAATCCGGAGTTCGTGCAGGAGGCATTGGACAATATGAAGTCCCTTGGCATTGAGAACCCTGCTTACGAAGCCCGAGTCTCCCATAACAAAACGCAACCTAGCCGTCCCCCGTCAAGAGACTGAAGAGACATCGGTGGTTCTGATCGGGATTCAACTAGGTCCTAGCCGCAATCGCAGGTCGGGCTCCCGCTGTTAGGGTTTTAGAATGCGTGCATCGTCAAAGAGAAGGAAGGTCAAGCGACTGGGAATTGGAATTGGCGGGCCGTTGATGCTTGGGGCTGTGGTGGTGTTTCTAGGTTCCGGATTCTCTGGTTGCATGTCATTCAGTATCACTGAACAAGAGGCAGTGGAGCGATTTCGGTCCCGCAATCTCGATCCGCCGGCTTTTGTGACGAAAGATACCAACCCGGGGGCAATCCACTTCGCGTCGATCGGAGAGGGCCAAGACACGGTCGTCTTTGTGCACGGTTCCCCTGGCAGTTGGAGCGCATTTATTCGTTTCATGATGGATGAGGACCTACGCAAGTCGGCCAGGTTGATTTCTGTAGACCGTCCTGGGTTTGGACAGAGTAAACCCCTCAAAGCGGTACCCTCGATCCGAGAGCAATCCAGGCGAATTCACGATGCGCTTTTTCAATCCGGCGTATCCAGCAATGTAATATTGGTGGGTCATTCGCTCGCAGGGCCGGTGATCGCTCGTATGGCGCTTGACTATACGGGATTCGTAAAGGGCCTTATACTAGTGGCTCCTCCAATGGATCCTGAGCTCGAAAAGAGAAAATGGTACAATTATTTGGCGAAGTTTCCTCTCGTCAAATGGAGTATTTCGAAAGACTGGGCCAATAGTAACGATGAGATATTTCCACACAAAAGGGAGTTGGTTGAATTGGCGGAGATGCTGCCAAATCTGGATACACCCACCATTGTTATCCAAGGAATGGAGGATCAGCTGGTTCCTCCGGGAAATGCGGATTATGTTGAGCGAATGATGAGTGGCGCGGATCGACTCGAGATTTGGCGTATCGAAGGATTGAATCACTTCGTTCCTTGGCGACGCCCGGACTTGATTAACAAGGCCATTGGGGAGTTGTTGTAGCGGATGTCTCGACTGGCCTGCGTATGTTATTATTTCCCTTTGGGATTAATGCATCAACCCTTGACGCAGACCCCTACCTTTTGGTGGCTTCGGCTTTGGTAGGGAGGACCGGCTCGATCCTCCGTTAGGGTTGCAAAGAGGACCGAGCCGGTCCTCCCTACCTTCAAAAAGGCCCCGTTCGGGCGCAGCGCAAGTCGACCGCAAGGTCGAGAGTTTGTCGCAGACCCCGATCTGTCGGTGGCTCAGAGGATCTTTACGAATCGCGGCGTAAAGCCGCTCCTACTGGTGGCTCCGAAATCGCAATCGTGAGGATTCCGCAAAAGCGGCGCTTGAATTTGGTAATTGAATCGAGTCGAATCGGTTTATGCCCAAAAGGTACATTGATAATGGTTCCCAAATTTACGGATATCTGCTGGGGGCCTCCTCTCGCGAAGATGCGCTGAAGAAAGCGCTTCGAGAGGAAACCTCGGCGCTTCCCGATTCACGAATGCAGATAACCCCGGAGCAAGGGCAATTTATGGCCTTACTGGTGAAATTGACGGGGGCAAAGCTCGCTATTGAGATTGGCACGTTTATCGGCTACAGTACGTTATGCGTGGCTGAGGCCCTACCTGAGCAGGGTCGTCTGATCGCTTGTGACATCAGCGAAGAATGGACGAGCGTGGGTCGGCCCTATTGGGAGAAAGCCGGGGTGGCTGGGAAGATCGATCTCAGAATCGCCCCCGCCTCGGATACCTTAGATGCGCTTGCCGAAAGCGACGTGGTGGGAAAAATTGATTTCGCATTCATCGACGCGGACAAGGCCAGCTACGACCGGTACTACGAATCGTGTCTAAAGCTTATGCGAGTGGGCGGATTAATCGTGTTGGACAATGCGTTGTGGGGTGGACAGGTGGCGGACTCCTCTGTTCAAGACGAGGACACGCGGGCCATTCGAGCCATGAATGAGAAATTGCGAGACGATTCGCGAGTTGACGTGAGTTTGCTGCCCGTAGGCGATGGAATCTACCTTGCCCGTAAACGCTAGTAATAGAGTAGCTCATTCGCTTCGGCGTGAGCCTATTTGTTCCGCCCAAGAGGGTTCACGCTTGAAGCGAGTGAGCTACTTTGAGAGCCATTATTCGAATCTTGTATAAGTCGGTTGAACAGAATGGAATGTTTCGATACAAAACTACTATGAAGATTATTCGATATATTGACTCGTCAGACAATATTCAATACGGAGAAGAGCGAGAGGACTCCATTTACCGGATCGAAGGTGATTTGTTTGATGATTTCTCAACTACCGATGAAAAGGCGGATGTGGTAACGCTTCTCGCTCCCGTTCAGCCAGAGATCATTCTTTGTATTGGTCTCAATTACAAGTTTCATGCGGAAGAAAGCGGCGCTCCGGTTCCGAAGTACCCCGTACTTTTCATCAAAGGGCGTAATGCATTGCAGCACCCCGGCCAGCCGGTGGAAATTCCAACGGCGTTGGCGAGTGACGAAGTCGATTACGAATGCGAGCTGGCCGTAGTGATTGGGAAAACCTGCAAGAACGCGACCGTCGAAAACGCGCTCGACTTCGTCCTAGGGTATACTTGTGGAAACGACATCAGCGCCCGCGACTGGCAGAAAAAGAAAGGGGGAGGTCAATGGTGTCGTGGAAAGACCTTTGATACGTTCGCTCCGTTGGGGCCGCGTTTGATTACGGCAGATGAACTAGGTGACCCCAATTCCCTGAAAATCGGAACGACCGTCAACGGAGAGGTTGTTCAGGACTGGAATACGAACGACATGATGTTCAGTGTCCCAAAAATAATAGCCTTTCTCAGCGGCAGTACAACCTTGCTGCCAGGGACCGTTGTTTTAACGGGAACGCCGCACGGAGTGGGAATGGCTCGAAAACCGCCCTTGTGGTTAAAATCTGGCGACGTCGTTTCAGTGGAGATCGAGAAAATCGGTCGATTGACCAATCCCATCGTCAATGAAGGAGAGTAGGAATGCGTAATTCCGCCTTGCCTTAGGACGGATCGGGTACCTAGATAGGCCGCTTCATGGCTATGATTCGGAAGACTCCACTCAATAATTTCAACGTCGCTCATGGGGGCCGGATGGTGGACTTTGCCGGTTGGAGCATGCCGGTCCAGTATAAGAGCATCGTTGAAGAGCATAAGAGCACTCGTAGCGCGGCAGGACTGTTTGATGTAAGCCATATGGGTGAGGCTCTCGTCTCCGGGCGTGAAGCAACCGATTATTTGGACTTTGTGTTGACCAACGACATATCGAAGATGTCCGTTGGCCAGGTGCTTTACAGCTTGATGTGCTTTGAGCACGGTGGGGTCGTTGATGACTTGCTCGTGTACAAGAAGTCGGAAACGGAATACCTATTATGTCTTAACGCATCGAATACGGAAAAGGACTTAGCTTGGCTCGAATCAAAGAGAGATCGGTTCGATGCGGCTTTGAGTGATGTCTCGAGCGATTTTGCCCTGCTGGCATTGCAAGGGCCCAAGACGTTCGAAATTCTGCAAGACCTCGAAGCTGAAGGAAGCGAAGGACTGAGGTACTACCATTTTACTGAAGGTTCAGTTGCGGGACTGCCCTGCCTGATCAGTAGGACTGGTTATACGGGTGAAAGGGGGGTCGAACTCTTTGTCGCTCCCGAAAGCGCGGCCAAGCTAGCGGAATCGATCTTGCTGGCAGGGAAGAATCACGGCTTGGTATTAGCTGGTTTGGGTGCCAGAGACAGTCTGCGACTCGAAGCGGGTTACTCGCTCTATGGGCACGAGATCAACGAAGGTATCTCGCCGGTTCAGGCGAATTTGATGTGGACGGTCAAGCTGAACAAGGCGTCTGATTTTATCGGTAAAGCAGCGATCTTAGCTGAAAAAGATGTGGGCCCTAAAAAGAAAATCGTCTTCTTCAAAGCGGGCAGTCGGCGAATTGTGAGAAGCGATACTGAGGTGCAGACGGATGGGCGAACGATTGGCACGGTGGTATCGGGAACGTTTTCTCCTGAGCTCAATGAGGCCATCGGTTCAGCTCTGATTAATTCGGAATGTTCCGAGGCAGAATTATCGGTCGACATGCGCGGAAAGAGCATGCGAATATTTCAGACGAAACCTCCCTTCATCGAAGTGAAGCCTTAGCATCTCAATCAAACGCAACACGCAACAGGCCATACGACCTATTCGAGTATTTTCATGAACCTCCCCGATAACTTAAAATACACCAGTGACCACGAGTGGATTAAGCTCTTGGACAACGATGAAGCCATTGTAGGCATCACCGATTTCGCGCAGCAAAGCTTGGGCGACATCACCTTTGTCGAAACGCCCGAGCAAGGAGACACCTTTGAAAAAGGGGCGACGTTTGGAGTAGTCGAGTCTGTCAAAGCGGCCTCAGACCTTTACATGCCGGTTGATGGAGAAGTCATCGAAGGGAATTCGGCTCTAGAAGATGCTCCCGAGCAGGTGAATCAGTCGCCATTCGGTGAAGGTTGGATCGTTAAGATCAGATTACTGGATGTCTCCCAAGTAGAAGGGCTTTTAGATGCGTCTGCCTACGCGGAACTAGCAAAAGAGTAGCGGGTGCCGAGCGGCATTCGATTTGATTGGCGGAAGGACTTTTGAAGGGGTTGTTTTTCCGGGAACGGTTCGCGCTGTTTTCTACTAATTCTAAAGCTGGCGCTCCCTCTGAAAAAGTTTTTCGATGATCTCATAATTTGTTCTTCCCTAATTAGTCCAAGAATCTTCCTGTAACCGAAAATAGTTCGTACGCGTTGCTCCTCTATAAGCTATTTAGCTTCCCATTCAATATTTCGAAAATAGTCCTCATTTATGGCAATTTTGCTGATCAATAAACAGATGCAGAGTGCTGGTCCGACTTCGGTCGATTCGGCTTGGGAAAGAAAGTGGGCTAAAAAGCTCCGTCTCCTATCGGCATTGACTGGATTGTTATTGTTCGCTGGATGCTACACCGCGCCGAAGAACCAGTCATCTAAGCTCGAAATCGATACTCCAAATAACTGGGGCTCAACTGAAACTCGGGGTAATTTTGAGGCCCAAGATTGGGTGAAGGATTTCGACGATCCGATGCTGGTGGCCATTATTGAGGAAGCTTTGGCCCACAATTATAACCTTAAGGCGGCCGAAGCACGGCTGGCATCGCAGATCGCTGGGTCAAGATTCGGAGCCTCTGTGGTATGGCCCTCGTTGAATGGAAGCGCGAGCCAGAATCGGAACAAGCGAAACTCGGCGGCAGGGATCCAGCAAACGCCGACTGCAGAGACCTTTGGTCTCAATCTGCGGTTTAATTGGGAAATCGATATCTGGGGAAAAGTTCGCAATGGCTACCGAGCCGATCTTGCCGACATTCAGTCAGCCCAGGCTGACTATGCCGCGACCCGATTGTCCATTGCGGGGAGAGTGGCGCAGTTTTGGTACGATGCGATTGAAGCGAACCAGCAATACGATCTTGCTGTTCGAACTCAGGAAGCTCTTGAGTCGAGCGCTGTGATCGTTGAGGAGAACTTCACCCGCGGAATTGCCAGAGCCTTGGATGTCCGCCTCGTTCGGGCAAATGTCGCCTCTAATAAGAGTACGGTTGAAGCGCGTCTGCGAACTAAGGAAAACTCAGTCCGAATTCTGGAAACCCTGTTAGGGCGATATCCGGCGAATGAGCTAGCGGTGGCAGGAAAAATTCCCGATGTGTCAGGACCAGTTCCCGCGGGTTTGCCTTCGGAACTTTTGTTGCGCCGTCCCGATGTGATTTCTGTTGAGCGAACCCTAGCCGCAAACGAGCAGAGAAAGTTTGAAACGAGCAAGGCTCGGATTCCCAGTATTAACCTTACCCTGTCCAGAGGCACGAGTACGCGGGATCTCGAAGACGTTTTTGATATCATTGACCGCAGGGTATGGAGCCAGGCGCTAAACTTTTCCCAGGTCTGGTTTCAGGGAGGACGACTCAGAGCAAACTTTAGGCGGGCAAAGGCGAATTACGAGCAGTCCCTGGCCAACTACGCGAACACGGTGCTGACTGCTTTTAGAGAAGTGGAAGGCGCTTTAAGTAATCAAAGCTCTTTTGACCGAGACTACGAATCCCAGAAGATCGCCGCCGAGGAGTCCGCCGCTGCGGAAACGCTCGCATGGGAGGAGTATGGCAGAGGCCTTACCGACATTACGACCGCTCTGGATGCAGTTCGTAGAAACATCACCGCGCAACGATCTTTCATTCAAGTGGCAAACCAGCGTGTTCAAGCGCGTATCGACCTCTACCTCGCTCTCGGCGGTGGATTTGATTTAGAACCTGAGGCCGAAAATTAATACAATCTCCCAAATTTATTTTACCCGAATCTGATCATGATTAAACGTCTCCTTCAAATTATCGTCCCGGTTGCCTTTCTGGCTGTCGGAGGACTGGTTTACTGGTACCTGATGCATACGGCGCCGGAGCCAAGGCAGCGGCCTAGCTTCGTTACGACTCCTGAAGTCGTAGCGCGGAAATTGAGCCCGGAGCCCTACGCGGTAGTGCTTGAATCTCAAGGAACGGTTCAGGCTCGTACGACAAGTACCTTGATTCCAGAAGTGCGAGGAACGATCACAAATATCTCTCCTAATTTTAGAGAGGGTGAGTTTTTCGAAACAGGGGATGTCCTTCTGGAAATCGATGACAGCGACTACCAAACAGAGCTCATCGTTGCCGAGGCTAATCTAGCTCAAGCCGAGCTCAGAGAATATGAAGAAGTGGCTCGATACGAACAGGCTAAGCTGGATTGGGAACGGTTGAATCCTGGCCAGGAAGCCAATCCACTGACCCTTCGTGAACCTCAGCTGAAACAAGCCCGGGCCTCAACGGCCTCTGCTAAGGCGCGAGTCACAACCGCAAAACGCAATTTGGAGCGTACCAAAATTAAGGCTCCGTTTGCGGGACGCGTGCTCTCGAAAATGGTCGATGTGGGACAGTATATTTCGCCGGGTAATCAGCTAGCTAGACTTTACGCGGTTGATTTTGCCGAAGTGAGGCTCCCGCTAACGGCAACTCAGTATTCCTTTCTCGATCTTCCATGGGTTTATCGTGGCGAAAACAGATCCTTTGGAGAAGGCCCGCGTGTAACCTTGAAGTCGACGGTAGGAGGAGACACCCACGAATGGCAGGGCAGAATCGTTCGTACTGATGGATCGGTAGATGTCAGTAGCCGGCAAATCTATGTAGTGGCTCAAGTTCGTGATCCTTATGGTGAGCTGGTAGAAGGTCGTCCCCCTTTGAAGGTGGGTTCCTTTGTGCAAGCCGAGATTACAGGGAAGACTCTTGAAGATGTTTATGTCATCCCACGTGTTTTATTGAGGGAGAACGAATATGTTCTGCTGATCGATAGTGACAATTACCTGACACGAAGATCCGTCAAGTTGGCCTGGGAAACGGACGAGGTGATTGTCGTGGAAAGTGGATTGGAGCCCGGCGACAAACTCTGTCTCACGGAAGTCCCTTACGCTCTTGAAGGATGGCCGGTTAGCGTCACCGACGAGGAGGGGGCGATAATCGTAGCGGAGGCTCCGAGTGAGGATGCGCCCGCTCGAGCGCGTCCACCGAGGCCACCCGCAGGGGGAGGTATCGGAGATCGAATCGACGGGTTGATCGCAGCAGCAGGTGAGGGCATTCCTGAAGAACTAAAAGCCAAGCTCCTCGCTATCAAGGAATCCGGTGACTTTTCTCAAATGCGGCCCGTTATGGGTGAGCTTCGTCAATGGGCCGAAGCCAATGGAGTCGAACTTCCCGCAGGGGGCCGCGGAGGTTCTGGCGGCGGGGGAGGCGGAGGCACCCGCAACTTCTAAGGCTTTATCACAATCGTTTCTTCTCAGATTCTGTATCTATTTATCCCAATCCCACGTTTATCAATTAACACCTGACAAACAGGAGGGTAGTCCGTTGCCATTCTAGGCAACGATTCCCTCTTTGTTTTCAACCAACAATTCAAACCCAGTATCCGTCATGCATCGTATCATCGAATGGTTCACCCGCAATGGAGTCGCCGCCAACATCTTGATGGTTGCCCTCGTCTCTTCGGGCATTTACTCTGGATTAAATAAAATCGTCCTTCAGGAATTCCCTGACTATCCTTCGCGTACGATTACGGTGGATGTACAATACCGCGGTTCTACTCCAACTGAAATAGAAGAGAGCATCGTCCTTCGTCTTGAAGAAAACCTCTTTGATGTCGAAGGAGTCGATGAAATGGATGCTCGCGCGAGTTCGAACAGCGGCAGTGTATCACTGACGATCTCGGACAACTACGATATAAATCGGGCCCTAGATGAAGTTAAAAACCGGGTAGACACGATTCGGACTTTTCCGATAGAGGCTGAACGTCCACGGATCACGCTCCGTAACTTCGAAGAGCGTGTTATCACAGTCGTTATCGCCGGCGACCTAAGTGAAGGCGAAATGAAGCACTTAGGTGAGACTATTCGTGACGAGCTAAATGGAATTGAGGGAATCTCTCTAACCACCCTCAAAGCAGTTCGACCTTATGAGATTGCGATTGAAGTTCCTGAGGCAACTCTAAGGGAGTACGGGCTCAGCTTTGATACAGTCGTCCGAGCAGTGCGGAATCATTCGGTCGACCTATCCGCGGGAAGCATTAAGACGGAAGGGGGCAACATCCTGCTGCGGACATCACAACAGGCCTACACCCAAGCCGATTTTGACCAGATTCCTGTTGTCGTGACGAGTGACGGGACGCGTATCACTTTAGCGGATATCGCGCAGGTCCAGGACGGATTTGATGAGACCCCCATTCAATCCCGTTTCAATGGGGATCGAGCGATTGCAGTCGATGTATTTCGGACGGGTGATCAAAGCGCGATTGATATTGGCGCAACTGTTAGAGAATTTGTTGAGAAGAAAAGAGAGGTGCTGCCTGATGGAATTAGTCTTTCGTACTGGCAGGATGACTCTTCGCGAATCAAGTCTCGGTTGGATACATTGAGAACCAGTGCCGTAATGGGCTATGTTCTGGTACTGGTAGTCTTATCCCTCTTTTTGAGGCCAACGCTCGCTTTTTGGGTGGCTCTAGGTATTCCAATTGCGTTTTCGGGCGCGTTTTTCCTCCTGCCTCTGATGGGAGTGTCACTGAATTTGATAACGCTTTTTGCCTTTATTCTCGTACTGGGTATCGTCGTCGACGATGCCATTGTGACCGGTGAAAATGTGTATCAACATATGCAGCGCGGAGCGGATCCGACTACAGCGGCCATTAAGGGCACGCAGGAAGTGGCGATCCCCGTCATATTCGGGGTTCTTACCACGATGGTCGCTTTTTACCCAATTGCGGTGATGACGGGCACTCGAGGCAATTTCTTTAAGCAAATTCCTATCGTTATCATTCCCGTACTGTTTTTCTCCTTGGTTGAATCAAAGCTGATCTTGCCCGCTCACCTCAAACACTGTGTGGGTCTTGGAAAAAAAGAAAGTTCAAGGAACCCATTTGTAAAATTCCAGCGGTTCTTCGCGGAAGGACTAGAGAAACTCATACTGAAATTCTACAAGCCGGCTCTCGAATTCTGTTTGAACTTTCGCTACGGAACGGTCGCCTTTTTTGGAGCACTCCTGTTGGTTTATGTGGGTTTCATCGCTGGGGACCATCTCCCATATAGTTCGTTTCCTCGACTAGCCCGTGACCGGGTTCAAATAACCTTGCAGATGCCTGCTGGAACAACCTTTGAAACGACTCAGAAATATATTGATCGGATTGAAAAGGAGACTCTCGCTTATCGAAAAGAGATCAACGAAGAGCATGGGGTGGAGATTATTACAGACGTATTCGCGACAGCAGGAGGAAACCCCTTTGGCAGTGGTCGTCCGGGTACAAGTGGCAGAGCAGGCATACAGGAAGTAGGGGAAGTTGTTGTCGAAATGCTGCCGCCAGAAGATACGGGCGTGCAGATCGGCAGCCGGGATATTACCTTAGCCTTGCGCGACCGAGTGGGACCGATTCCCGAAGCAGAGACGTTCTCTTTTTCATTCGCTCGAGGAGGAGGAGGAGCGATGTCCGTCCAGCTAGAGGGTCCGAGTATTGACGACCTGAAGGAAGTTTCTCTTGAGCTGCAGAAAGAATTGCTGGGCTACGAAGGGCTCTACGATATCTCAGATTCGTTCGAGCGTTCCACGGAAGAGTTGGAGCTTGAGCTAAAGCCGGCGGCGTCGAACCTTGGTGTAACGGCCCAACAGCTCGCCTCTCAAGTGCGGCAAGCGTTCTTTGGTTCGGAGGCACAGAAAATCCAGCGTGGTCGAGATGACGTTAATGTAATGGTCCGTTATCCGAAGGAGGAACGTCGTTCGCTGGCTTCATTGCGAACTATGATGATCCGTACTCAGAATGGCACCGAAGTTCCTTTTGAGGAAGTCGCCCAGGTTGTCCCGGGCCGAGCCCTGCCGTCCATTCGACGAGTGAACCGAAACCGTATCATTCGCGTGGAGGCAGATGCCGACACGGAATCCGTTGATGTCGATGCGATAGAGTACGATGTCGTGAATAATGTCCTTCCTCCCATGATTGCGAAGTATCCGGGCATGTCTGTGAGCTTGGAAGGTCGCGCGAGGGAACAGGCTAATAATAACAAAGAACTAATAAAGGGAGTCTATTTAGTCGTTGCGGCAATCTATGTACTCCTGGCGATTCCATTTAGGAGCTACACTCAGCCATTCATTGTTATGGCCGCCATTCCGTTCGGCATTATAGGGGCCCTAATGGGCCACTTTATAATGAACCACATACTCATAGATATTTTGGGTCGACCGCAAAGTCCCACGTCCGTTGTATCCATGCTCTCACTATTGGGAATGATGGCTTTGTCGGGGGTCATTGTGAATGACAGTCTGGTGATGGTGGATTTCATCAATCAACAAGTAAAGCGAGGGAAAGCTGTCGCTGAAGCAGTTCGGCTTGCCGGAGTGCGGAGGTTCCGGCCCATATTGCTTACCTCTCTGACGACCTTCTTTGGTCTCCTTCCTCTGATGTTTGACCCCAGCTCGCAATCGGCCTTTCTGATTCCAATGGCGGTCTCGCTTGGCTGGGGAATCGCGTTTGGAACGGGGATTACTTTGCTGCTCGTTCCTACGATTACGCTCATTTTTGAGGATATCCGCGTCGCGTACTGCAAATTGTACGACAAGCCACTAGATAAACATCATGCCGAAAAAAGGTATGTTGCGGTTGAAGCGAGTAACGATTGATTAAAGGTATTAGTATTTTCAAAAAACGCCGCTTTTCTGAGGGGCGTTTTTTGTGCGAACTCCGCGTGTTGCTGAACTTCGTAGATGTTCATCATTTCCTTTGTAGGCCGAAAGACAGACCCATCTGAAAAAAACAACGCTTAGATAATTTCTAAGTCTACTTAGTTGTATTTCGAACGATTGTTATTAAGTAGGGCAACGACCTTCGGGCGTGCCGCGTTTCTATGATCTCCTTGGGCGGCACGCCCAGAGGTCGTTGCCCTATCTTTGCGACTTGCCAAAGGAAAGGTAGAGCTAAGATTCTGTTGAATGAACAACTATAGGTTCTTGGTCATGTGGATGTCTTCGGGGTGTTTTTCGAAGAGACCCGTATTTGGGGTGGCGGTGGGTTCGAAGCCCTGGCTGAGATAGAAATTGACAGATGAATCGGTCGGCGTGGCGCAGACGTAGAGTGTTTTCGACTTTCTGGATTTGGCGGCATCCTCTGCTTTCAGGTAGAGGGACTTTGCGATCCCGCTCATACGGTGATTTGAGTCTACGTACAACGCGAGAAGTTGCTCCGTTTCCGGTTCGAGATTCGGATAAAGAATTACGATTCCCGACAACTGTTCTTCGTCAAAGGCCCCAAATGCTTCGGCTCCGGATTCAAGGGCATCTCTCCATGTATCGTAATAGGTATCGCAATAATTGGGGTCGTGGGGCACGGAAACATTCTCTTCGAACGCTTTTAGCTCGCCGTCGATGTAGCGGTAGCGGTGCTCGACCTCTTCGGATCGATCGATCTGGTAGATCTTTTCAAGTTCGTCGGGATTGAGAAGACGGATTTCGATCAGATTCATTGTAGTGAGTTTCGTTGATAGGAAGGTCTTCTTCTTGTTGCTGGCAAGTTATTACACAACGGGAACGTACATTAGCCTGGTTTTGTGGCAATTTTCACAAGGACCCAGACTCTTTCTTTTAACGAGTAGATTATAGGAAATTTTTGGAGAAGGAATTGTCGAATATTGTCGCCTCATCAGCAAGATTCCTAAAACCATGGAACTATGAAACTGCCAGTTGAAGATGATTTCAATGACGTGTTAGGAAAGGCTCAGAAGGGTCAGGGGATTTCCACGGAAGTCCTAGCGGAAACGACCGGATTGCCTGAAGAGAGTATCCGAACGGCGCGTCGTGGCGAGTTTGACCCGAGCGATGTAGCGTTATTGGGGCAAGCGCTGGGACTCAATGTCGATGCCCTATTGGCGATAGGGCGGAACGAATGGTATCCGGAGCAACCGGAAGCCATTGAAGGATTCGAGCTGATTCCGACACCCTTTTACGATATGCACGTGAATGCCTACCTGATGTGGGATCCAGCCACCCGGGAGGCGATTGCCTTCGATACGGGGACGGATCCCAAGCCTATCCTGGAATCACTGGCAAAAAGAAACCTGACCTTAAAAACGCTTTTCGTCACTCATTCGCACGGTGACCATATCGAGGGAGCTGATTTGATATTGGAAAAGACGGGAGCGAGTGCCGTAATGAGCCGGCTCGAGCCAGAAGTTCCCTTTGCCGCGGAGAAGGTTGACGAAGGGTACGTGGCTAAAATCGGTTCTCTCAGTGTTGAAATGTTCAATACACCAGGACATACGAGCGGAGGGGCGACCTTTGTGGTTACAGGCTTGAGTCGAACTGTCGCGGTTGTGGGCGATGCCATATTCGCCGGCTCCATGGGTGGCGCTAATGTCTCCTACGAGCAGGGTCTCGCTGGGTTGAAGAAAATTCTCTCATTGCCCGATGACACGGTTATTGCCTCAGGACATGGGCCCCTGACAACGGTGGGTCAGGAGAAGAAAATGAATTGCTTCTATCGGATTAGCTAGCCTCCCATTGGTAGGGTCGTCCTTTACGGACTACTGCCCTTTTGAATTGGCTAACGGGCGATCTCACATTCGTTAAGCTTTCATCGCTTTCTCTTCGTTCCTGATTCGGTCCAAGTATTCGCTCACGTTGCAGGTGAGCATTCTTGTACCGGTTTTGCTAACTTCGAGAACTTTATTGACAATTGGATCAAGGAAATCCCGGTCGTGACTGACTAGGATGACCGTGCCTTCGAACGCTTTAATAGCGTCTTGGAGAATCTCTTTGCTTTTGATGTCCAAGTGGTTGGTTGGCTCATCGAGAATAATGGTATTGGCTTCTCGCATAAGCATTTTGGCTAGGGCAAGTCGATTGCGTTCCCCTCCGGAGAGCACGCTGGTTTTTTTGAATACATCGTCTTTTCGAAATAGAAGCGCCCCAAGGACAGCGCGTGGATTGGATTCCTCGCGATTGGCTTCTGCCGAGGATTGTTCGACTTCTTCCAAAACCGTTTTATCCGGATCCAGCTCTTCGGCCTGCTGTTGGGCAAAGTAGGATAGAACGGTATTGATTCCCAAAGTTCGCTCTCCCTCCTGGAAGGGCTCGACGCCCGCTAGAATGCGAGCAAGGGTTGACTTGCCGGCGCCGTTTACCCCGACGACCGCGATCCGATCACCTTTGTCGATGTAGAAATCGAGCCCCTTGAAGATCTGTAGATCGCCATAGGACTTAGACATATTCTTCAGTTCAATGACTTTTGCGCTAGCGGGTGGAGGGGGCGGAAATCGGAAATAGATTTTTTTCTCCTGCGGAGGAAGTTTAATAATCTCCATCTTCTCCAGATCCTTCATTCGGCTCTGAACGAGTGAGGCTTTCTTAACATTTCCTCTAAACCGATTGATGAAGTCCTTTTGACGCTGAATCTCGGCTTGCTGATTCTTGACCTTCTTTCGCAGGACCTCCAGGTCCGCTTCGGATTGCTTTATGTAAAAGGAGTAGTTTCCGCTGTAGGATTTTAGAGCTCCCATCGAAAGATGGATTGTTCGATTGGTAACAACATCCAGGAATGCGCGGTCGTGGGAAATGACCATAAGTGACCCTTCGTAGCGAGTGAGGTAATCCTCCAGCCACTGCTGGGATATGATGTCCAAATGGTTGGTTGGCTCGTCGAGAAGCAGTAGGGAGGGTTCTCTCAGTAAGAGCTTTGCCAATGCCATGCGCATTTGCCAGCCTCCCGAAAATTCGCCAGTGTCGCGTTCGAAGTCGGATGTCGCGAACCCGAGACCCATGAGGGTCTTTTCGATCTTTGACTTCATTTTTTCAGGCTCATGGGACTCGAGCTTTTGCTCCCAGGCGCCGATTTGATCGAGAAGGTCGTAGTACTCTTCGGATGAGGTATCCATATCCATCATCTGCTCATCCGCTTCGTCGATGTTCTTTTGGAGGGCCAGCGCATCTTCGAAGGCGGTAGACACTTCGTCGTAGAGCGTCTTCCCCTTCAGTTCGATCCCATCTTGTGGAAGATATCCCAGTGTAACATAGCTGGGACGTTCTACTTCGCCGGAATCAATCTCTGCCTCATTCAAAAGCAGCTTAATCAAGGTGGATTTTCCAGATCCATTCGACCCGACGAGCCCGATTCGGTCACGTGCGCCAATCGTTGTGGATATCTTGTTGTAGATAACCTTTTCACCGTAACGGAGTGAGACATCGACTATATTGATCATAGGAAGGATGGGACCTTAGGAGGTGGATGAGGAGCGTCAAGCGGGATTCCGTAGGGAATAGGTTGTCGAACGGGCACCCAAGGATTTGCTCGCAAGTTGGGGGCTGGAAGATTCCCACGGATTTGGACGGGATTCCATCAAAGGAGGGCTATGCTTTCAGTAAGTCGCTCTTCCGCCTGAAAGATCGAAACAAAAACCGGTCGTGTAACTGTTTTCTGGTGATACTATAAAGCGTATGGTAGATACAACTTCATCAAGCGTGCCGCAGCGACCCATGGGGATTTTAGAGGTCATGTAGTCGATCTGTTCCTGGGGAATATCGTCGTGTATCGGAGTTTTGATGACAGCTGGAGCGAGAGAATTGATTGTGATACCGGTTTCCGCGTACTCCTTGCCGATTGTCTTCACCAATCCGATGACGCCTGCTTTCGTTGTGGAATAGGACACCATGCCCGCATTTCCCTCTTTCCCCGCGATCGAGGCAATTAACAGGATACGGCCATAGTTCCGCTTCACCATGTGAGGTAGAAGGGTTTTAGCTAGGATGAATGAACCGAGAAGGTTGACTTCGAACACCTTTTGAAAATCGGATACCGGGATATCGACGATTTTCGTATTGGTCTGTCCCACGATTCCCGCTGCATTTACGGCGATATCGATTTGCCCGAATGTATCCAGAACTTGAGAAACAGCGGCTTGAATCTTTTCCTCTGAGCCAATGTCCGTTTGCAGGGCGATTGCGTCACCTGCGAGCGTTGCTTTTGCTTTTTGAAGTCCCTCTTCATTGGTGTCGAAAAGAGCTACTTTAGCCCCTTCTGAAGAAAGCCGAATGGCGGTAGCCAAACCGATTCCTGAAGCTCCGCCGGTAACGATAGCTACCTGATCTCTAATTGTTCGTTCCATAAGAATTTATCGAAGACTGGTTGCGAATGGGTTATGAGCGAACGCAAAAGTGAGGTTTGTCGCGTGGGATCTACATTCACTAGAGTACGGTCTCAAGCTTATCCAAGGTCTGCCGCAGCATATCATTCCGAACTATCAGAAATGCTATCAGCGCCCTGTAATTCGACTATCCAATTCGATCTCGCCAAGGACCTGTGATGGCGAGCGTCTCTCCAGGTCTGTTCTGGATGTTGACGAATAGAGTGGTACCGTCGGGAGAGAAACAAGCTCCGGCAACTTCGCTCTTAATCTCAACGTGTCCGATCTTGTACATTTTCCCTTCGGTTGTAATGCCGACGATGGCGCTGCTTTCATTGTCGTCTTCACAGATGACAATGTCGCCCCACGGAGCCACGGTCAGATTGTCACAGGCCTTGAGCAATTCCAGATCTTGGCTTTCGATAAAAAGCTCTAGTTTACCCGGCTTTTCAGACTCCCCACTCATCCCTTCAAAGGCGCTAGGGCGGTATCGGAAAATCTGCCCAAACTTTTTCGGCCCGCCATTGGTGCAGGCAAAGTAGATCTCGCCATTTCCGTAGAACATTCCTTCACCGCGAGCGAACCGAGCCGCCCCCTTTTCAAATCCCTTGTAGCGAAGGTCGTCATTGGGAGCGGTGGGATCACTGATGTCGATCCATTCCACTTCTACAGACTGGTTGACGGGAAAGCTGGGAAGATCGATCTCGTCCCAATTCCGTGTATCGCTTGAGGGAGCCCCTTTTATGGCGAGCGCCTGAAGACGACCCCCTTTAGCGAGTTGGCCTCTGACATTGGGAATATAGCGATAGATGAGCCCATCGGGACGATCCTCGGTTTGGTAGACGATGCCACTGGCGGGATCTACGGAGACCGCTTCATGGTTGAACCGTCCCATCTCCTTGAGCGGCACGGGATCGGCAAGGCCAATCTCATAGTTGGCAGGCACCTCGAAGTTGTAGCCATGGTCCTTTTTCAGTTGGTCATTGGCTCGGTCGACATTCTCTTCGCACGTGATCCAGGAACCCCATGGAGTGGTGCCACCGGAGCAGTTGCGAATGGTTCCCGTAAGGGAGAGGTAATGGCGTTTTAGTTCCTGTGTTCGCGTATCAAATACAAGTGTAGTCGTACCACCGGTGCAATGAGTGCCGTTGGCGCCGCTGTCGTACCGCTTGGAATCGCTGATACCTTTCCATTCGCTAGATTTCAAGTATTCAACCTCGTCCTCTTGAAGAGGGCTGACTTCGTGATTGCGGACGATTAGGGTGAGGCCATTGGGGCCAGGAAACGTGGCCATCCCGTCATGCGACGGGGGCACGATTTGTCCGTCGTCCATCCGAGCGCCACGCTCAGAGATGACTTTGTAGCTGAAACCTTTCGGGAGTTTGAGGCGACCATTAGGATCGCTTAACAAGGGCCCGTAGCCCTCAGCGGTCACATTGGTCGAACCGAGTTCGCCAGAGGAAACGGCGGTTGAGTAGTTTTGAGCACAGGCACTCAGGCCAAGAAACCCTGTAGTGATCAGGGAGTTTTTAACGAATTCGCGGCGGTTGGGTTTTTTCATAACGGAGTTCTATGATACTTGTTCGATTAAAGGGAGTTTTTGGACGCGTTCCGATCGAAAAAGGAGTTGTTTCATTATTTAGCCAAAAATCTGCTAGTGTAAAGGGGGAGCTTATCTCTCAACTGGCGAGTCGATAGTGACTGCTTGAAAAGAGCTATTGCGAGACGATAAACGGCGCGATTAGGCCCTGGACACTTGCTGGAAAGAGACCTTCGATATGGACGCCATCATCTTCAGTTTCCTGGTGGCGAATTCCTCCACTGGAGTGCAATTTTGAGATGATGTCGTAACGATCGTGTGGTATGATAATCTTGGAGGTCGCCAGTTTTGCGTTGAGGACAGTCGATATGTTTTCCTTTAAGGCCTCGAGTCCTTCCCCCGTGGCGGCGCTGATAAACAGGGCATCCTTGTGAATGAGCTTTATCCGACTAAGGGTTTCCTCGTCGGCAAAATTGTCGATTTTATTGAAGACGAGGAGCCTTGGGTTTTCGGTGGCTCCAATTTCCGCTAGGACGGATTCAGTCGTCTCAAAGTGGCTTTCGAATTCCGGATTCGAGACATCGACTAAGTGTATCAGCAAGTCGGCGACGACGGCCTCTTCAAGGGTCGCCTTGAAGGCATCGACGAGTCTGTGAGGAAGACGTCTGACAAATCCCACGGTATCGGTCAGAAGCACATGTTGGCTCTTGTCGAGGTCGAGGCGACGTGTAGTGGGGTCGAGCGTGGCAAACAGCTTGTCCTCTGCGAGTGCGTTCGACTGAGTGAGTTTGTTGAGCAACGAAGACTTTCCCGCGTTGGTGTATCCCACGATTGATACAGTGGGGACGGGGCGTCGAAGCCGCTTGGCTCGCTGCACGTGCCGGTGTTTGATAACTTCTTTGAGCTCCCGTTTCGTGATCGCGATGCGATCATTGATCATCCGCCTGTCTGCTTCCAACTGAGTTTCTCCTTGTCCTCTCGCCCCAGTGCCACCACCGCGTTGTCGGCTTAAGTGGGTCCAGGCTCGGGTAAGTCGAGGAAGCGAGTATTCCATACGTGCGAGCGCAACTTGGAGGACGGCTTCTTTGGTTTGAGCACGTTCAGAAAAGATGTCGATGATCACTTCCTGCCGATCAATGACGGCGATTTTGGATTCCCTTTCCCAATTGCGCTGCTGGGCGGGCGAGAGTTCCTCGTCAAAGATAAGAACGTCGATGTTCTCTTCTTGGACAATCCCAATGATCTCTTCCAGCTTTCCCTTTCCGATTAGGAACGCAGGTGTAGGCTGGCGGAGCTTGATAATCATCTCTCTCGCGATGGGAATATCCAAATTCGTTGTTAGCTCAGCGAGTTCGGCTAACAAGTATTCAGTTTCCTGACGCGTCATCTTGGGATGCTGAATTCCAATCAGCAAAGCGCGTTGAACTTTTTTTCTGTTTTCTTCTAGGTCGAACAAGGAGGCGAGGGCGGTTAGTCTGTAGTTTTGAGTTTGAAGGGTCTATGGAATCTCTTCCTGCTAGCTATCCGAGTTTGTCAAAAAATGCTAGTTTGTATGTTAAGAAAAAATTGCCCTGCTCCCAATGGTGAGAGCAGGGCAATGGTTGAAAGATGGGTTAGTGAGATGGGCAAGCCTTCTACGCTCCGGCTTCGATCGCTGCTTGGGCGGCGGCGAGACGGGCGACAGGAACGCGATTTGGCGAACAGCTAACGTAGGACAAGCCAGCGTTGTGGCAGAACTTGATGGATGCGGGGTCGCCTCCATGCTCTCCACAGATGCCCAACTTGATGTCAGGATTCGTGGACTTTCCACCGTCGACGCCTTGCTTAACCAATGAGCCAACACCTTCTTGGTCGAGCGTAGCAAACGGATTCTGCGGGATGATATCGAGGTCCTTGTACTTGCCGAGGAAGCTGCCTGCATCGTCGCGACTCATTCCCAAAGTGGTCTGAGTCAGGTCGTTGGTGCCAAAGCTGAAGAACTGTGCGGTCTTCGCGATTTCAGCAGAAGTTACACAAGCGCGAGGCACTTCAAGCATCGTACCTACGAGGTAGTCGATCTTTACGCCTTTAGCTTTCTGAACCTCAGCTGCGACGCGGTGAACAATCGCCACTTGGTTGTCGAGCTCATCCTTGAAACCTACCAGAGGTATCATGATCTCAGGCTTTACCTTAATCTTCTTCTTGAGCTTCAAGACCTGAGCGGCTGCTTCAAAAACAGCGCGAGCCTGCATTTCTGTGATTTCCGGGTAGGAAATTCCGAGACGACATCCACGATGTCCCAGCATTGGGTTCTCTTCGTGAAGCGCTCGAACACGATCGCTAACCACTTCAGGAGATACTCCCAAGTGTTCTGCCAAGTCGCGACGAGACGCGTCGTCGTGCGGCAGGAACTCATGCAATGGAGGGTCCAGGAACCGGATAGTCACTGGGCGGCCTTCCATCGCTTTAAAGAGACCGTTGAAGTCCTTGCGCTGGAAAGGAAGCAGCTTTTTCAGGGCTGCCTTGCGAGCGGCTACCGAAGGAGCAAGAATCATCTCGCGCATGTATGAGATGCGATCTCCTTCGAAGAACATGTGCTCGGTGCGGCAAAGGCCGATGCCTTCCGCTCCCATAGCCACAGCTGCGGCAGATTGCTCAGGAGAGTCAGCGTTTGTGCGAACTCCCATTGTGCGGTATTTGTCAGACCACTTCATGATCTGATTAAACATCTGGTAGGTGTAGCTCTTCTCAGCCTTCATCTTGCCTGCGAGGACCTGAGAGACTTCCGAAGGAGCGGTTGCGACGCTTCCCGCGAAGATTTCACCAGTGGTGCCATCGATGGAGATAGAGTCACCTTCCTTTAGGACGATTTTTCCTGAGGTGAGGGTGGCTGAAGCGTAGTCGATGTGGATGTCAGAAGCGCCACAGATACATACCTTGCCCATTTGGCGAGCAACGAGAGCCGCGTGAGACGAAACACCTCCACGAGAAGTGAGGATACCGTCTGAAGCGATCATACCGCGCAGATCTTCTGGAGAGGTCTCTTCCCGGCAAAGGACGACTGAGTTGCCTAAGGCAACTTCCTTCTCGGCGTCGGCCGCGTTGAATACGATTTTTCCAGATGCGGCTCCGGGTCCTGCGGGAAGACCGGTTGCCATTAGCTTGGCCTTCTTAATGGCGTTGGTGTCAAAGATCGGAACGAGCAAGCTCGAGATTTGGTCCGCAGGGATCTTGGTGACCGCAGTTTGCTGGGTCATGAGCCTTTGCTTGGTCATTTCGACAGCGATTCGTACAGCGGCGAGACCAGTACGCTTACCATTACGAGTCTGAAGCATGTAGAGCTTTCCGTCTTCGATGGTGAACTCGAAATCCTGTACGTCGCCAAAGTGCTTCTCGAGCTTCTTGCGGACAACGCTGAGCTCCTTGTGAGACTTAGGCATATCGTCAGCCAGCTGAGCGATAGGGAACGGAGTGCGAACACCCGCTACCACGTCTTCGCCTTGAGCGTTGATCAGATATTCACCATAGAACACGTTCTCGCCATTGGCCGGGTCACGTGTGAACGCTACACCCGTTGCGGATGTGTCGCCCAAGTTACCGAATACCATCAGCTGAACATTGACCGCGGTACCCCATTCAGCAGGGATACCGTATTTCTGGCGGTAGAGAGTAGCCCGTTCGTTCTCCCAAGAATTGAAAACCGCGCCGACTGCGCCGTCTAGTTGCTTGTGAACGTCTTGTGGGAATGCGCCGCCAGTGCGATCCTTGATGAGCTTCTGGAAACGGCGGATGACCTCCTTGTTGTTTTCTTCAGTAAGGTCGGAGTCAACGGTAACGCCGACTTCCTTCTTCACCAAATGCAGCGTGTGCTCAAAGGGATCTGGCTCGTTTTCAGTGCGAGATTGGACGCCCATTACGACGTCTCCGTACATTTGAACGAAACGGCGGTAGCAATCGTAGGCGAAACGGCCATTTCCGGACTTCGCTTTGAGAGCCTCTACGGTCTTGTCGTTCAGGCCGAGGTTGAGGATCGTGTCCATCATGCCTGGCATGGACTCACGGGCGCCAGAGCGAACGGAGAATAGAAGAGGATTCTTCTCGTCGCCGAATTTCTTGCCGCTCTCCTTTTCGCAAATCTTGATCGCGGCAGCGATCTGGCCCTTGAGGGCAGCAGGGTAGACGCGGCCGTTTTTGTAGTATTCTACACAAACGTCCGTCGTTATTGTGAAGCCGCCTGGAACCGGTAGACCGATTCTGGCCATCTCCGCAAGATTGGCTCCCTTGCCGCCAAGCAAGTTCTTCATTTTGGCGTCACCGTCGGTTTTCTTACCGAACGAGTAGACGTATTTAGCGGCCTTTGGAGCACGTTTGCTCGCGACCTTCTTTGCTTTTTTCGCAGTTTTTTTGGATGGCATCCTGAATGAACTATTGTTGATTTGCGATGTATTAGAGGCCCCGAAAAATGACGGCTTCCTCTAGGAAAAGGCTTCCTCATAAGGACGGATAGGCGTCTGTCAATGGGATTGATGCGATCTCCGGGGTAAAGGGATTAACGAATCGATCCGAACTGAGTCGCTTGCCAGAATCCGTAGCTCCCGTTTCAGATTTCAAAGAAGCGGTATTGGAGGTGTTCTAAACCTTCTCTGCAACTCGATCCATGGACTTGCGTAAATTGAAGTTGCTCGATGCGATTCCGTTGTTCATTTAGGTCCTTTTGAAAATTTGAATGAGCGAGATCGAACCATACGAAGAAGAGGACGATGAACCCGAGTGGGCGGGCGATCCGAAGCAAATGGGCTTTCTGGACCACTTGGAAGAGCTGCGCTGGACCCTCCTCAAGCCGCTCGTCGTGTTCGTGGTGGCTTTCTTTGCGTCGATGATATTCATAACGGACGTTAAGGATATCCTCCTGGCTCCGCTTGAATCCAATTATTCCCATTTGACCGAAGCCGAGCGGGCGGTGGTTTTCGCTGGGCTGACGACTATGAACGTCACCGGTGTGTTCGTAGCGATGCTCCTCATCGGCATTATCATCGGCCTCATGGTAGCGTCTCCAGTTATTATATACTACGTGGGGAGGTTCTTGGCGCCGGCGTTGACGGTTAGGGAAAAGAAAATCCTCGTTCCGGGTTCGTTTGCCGTTCTTGTTCTCTTCCTGCTGGGCTGCGCGTTTGGGTATTTCTTTCTTTTGCCGCGAACGATTACGGCGGTGATATGGTTCAATAATTTGCTGGGATTCCAGCTTCTATGGACGACGAGCAACTATTTTGGCTTTCTCACTTTTACAATACTGGGACTGGGTCTCGCTTTTCAGATGCCGTTGGCCATTGTGGTTTTGGTTTCGGTTGGCGTAGTTACTCCCCAACAGTTAAGAACCTACCGGCGTTACATCGTGCTCGGTATCGTGATTACTGCTGCAATATTGACTCCGCCTGAGCCCATAACTCAGTTGGCTTTGGCCATTCCGCTTTGGGTGCTGTACGAAGTCGCCATTTTAGTTTCGGTATTTTTAAAGAAAAAAGAGGATGAAAAGGAACGGGCTGAGTTCTCAGACTACGAAGTAGTGGACCCTCAAGGCTATGATCAGAATGATGAGTATCATTCGGATTACGACCACGACCCTGACCACGACTTCGACCATGATCATGACGACGACCTTCACCATCCAGAAGGCGCATCTTCGGAGGAAGAAAGCGATTCTGAAAGCGGTGCTGAAAACGATATTGTAAGCGAGGACCCAGATGCGGAAGGCGATAGCGGCCATGACGACGAATCTGATATCGATGAGGATCGCAAACGGGATGAGTAGGCCTGCATTTAACCGTTAAGGAGGAGCCCCTCGCTTTGCAGAATTAGCAGACCGAGAAAGCAAATACAGAAAATAGGTGGAGAGCCACTCTCCACCCATCGCTGTAGTTGTATTTATGGGCTGGGCTGACTTGCGAAAACTCGTATCGCCCGACGAATAGGCTATATCTTGCGAATCTAATGGAGCCATTGGCTGCGTATAAGGTTTTACGTGTGTGGTTTGATGGGTGGTGCCTCGAAAGTTTTTTCCAGTATTTTCTAAGGAAAAGGCAGCTTTGGAGTCTTATTACTCGGGAACCTGAAATTCCTTTAGTTTTAATTCGAGATTATGCCTGGCTTTCGATCGACGCAGTCTAGCGAGAGAGACGTTCTGTCTCTGGAGTCGCTCTTTGCGGCCCTGGAGAAGCCATTGTTGATCTACGCCTTCAAAATAACTGAAGGCCAGGAAGCCGCTCAGGATGTCGTGCAAGAGGCATTTTTGAGATTACAGAAAAGTATAGAAGACGTTCAATCACCCAAAGCCTGGCTTTACCGGACCGTGCACAATCTAGCCATCAGTTTAAGCAAGCGGGAGAGCCGGTTGACTCCTATCGATGAAGAAGACCAAACGGATTATTCAGATCTGGAGGTGGTGGAGTCGAAGTTGCCTCGCGAAGAGCTGGAGCGAGTGGAGATGGTGGGGATTGCTCGGGCATTGATCGATAAATTGGATACAAAATCGAGAACCGTAGTGCGTATGAAATTTGATCAGTCGCTCAGCTATAAGGAAATCTCTCAGAAGACGGGCCTAACTGTCTCCAATGTGGGATACATTCTACACCAGGCGGTGAGCTCGCTTTCCAGTGAATTCAAACGAATGGGATTAGGACGATGACCGACGAACCCTTAGGCGCAAACGAAAACGTTGATCCGGAAGAAATCCGCTTAATGGCGTACCTTCTCGACGAACTCGAAGGAGAGGAAAAGGACCAAATTGAAAAGCGATTGGCCAGCGACACGACGTTCGCGAGAAAGCGAGACGAACTTGAGCAGGCCGCCGCGTTCATGAAAGAGGCCAGCGCAATCGACTTTGGTCTGGAAGACGAATCCGTTGAACCCTTTCAGTTATCACAGGAGCGCCGCGATTCCATTTTTAAGGAGAAGCCGAAAAAGCGATCCCGTCTTCTAACGTTTAATTTCAATCACCCACTCATTCCTCTAGCAGTCGCGGCTTCGTTCTTCTTCATCCTGTTTTCCGATCGGATCTTTTTCGTTCGAGATCAATTGTTTGACGCATCGGAAGCGGAGGTGCAGCAGCGTAGTTTAAACATAATGACAGAGCCTGTATCGGTTGATACAGAGGAAGGTAAATCGTTTGAGGATGCGGATGGACAGGTTTTGAGGGAGGAGGCCCTTTCCAAGGATGATTTCGTCAACGCAAACGAGCTTTCGAATAGGGCGTTTGCCGATTCAGCGTCTCCATTAATGCCTGAACGACGAGATTCGAAGATACTCATAGAAAGTGGTCAGACATTGCCACCTTCGTCATTCGCAGAGCCCGAGATTCGATCGAATTATTCAGTGGCCTCTGGCGTGGGAAGTTCAAATGCTCCGGTTTTCAATCAACTCGAAGCAGTCGTCTCTAGGGAAAGCGAATTTGAATTCTCGCTGGATCGTACAGGGCCAATAGAGCCGGAGGCTCCGGCGATAAAGCTGAAGAAGCAGGATGCGGCGACAATCGCCTCGAGTTTGCCAAAGTTGAGTTTCGATCCGAGGAGGCAGACAGCCGAAGTAGAGCCCATTCGAGGAGATGGGGGTGATGAAGTTTTTGAGCTCTCTCCATTTTCAGTCGATTCTAGTACGCGTGGAGGATACCGGGCGACGAATACGTTGAGCGGTTCTCGATTGAGAAGAAGTTCAGCGGGAGATGTTGGATACAAGGCGGAGTCGGTTGATACGCTTCCGTTTCTTCATGATACGTCTGCGCCTGTGTCTGTGGTAACGCAGGAATACTTGGAAGACTCTAAGGGAAGCGGATACGCCCAAAGATCTGCCAAGTCAAAAGAAGTGGTCTCCTTTCTTGATCCCGATCTCAATATACCGGCCGCTGCAGATGACGCGGAAGGATTGCAAGTGGGAGCAACGGTAGGGCGAATCGTTCCGGTTGCTGCAAGCGAACCAGCAGCGGGAGGATTTGGGGGAAGCCTCGGAGATAGAGCTGGCAACGGAACGATTGGCTGGGATTACAACGTGGCGAAGAATCCGGAATTTGGAAGTATAGATCTGGTCGGCGATTTGTTGGCTTCTTCGGAGCTTCCGGAATCTTTGTCAGAGATCCGGGCACCGCAAATCGAGCGAGATCCGGTCGATGAGAAACGAACTGAGGCGGACAAGCCAGTTCCTCCCGCTAGATCGAACCCGGCATTGGTTGAGTATCCGGAATACCTTACGGCAGAAGCTCCCCAGTCGACCTTCTCGCTCAATGTTTCGGAT
>Ga0181557_1000211_pt1 | contig 76298 bp, 71 predicted proteins | sample 011ome_23_FD_148632 | JGI IMG/M metagenome (GOLD analysis project Ga0181557, IMG submission 148632) | Coastal salt marsh microbial communities from the Groves Creek Marsh, Skidaway Island, Georgia - 011506CT metaG (spades assembly) | ecosystem: Environmental > Aquatic > Marine > Intertidal zone... | reverse complement strand
ACGCAGGCGCCACCTAAACCTAGGTTATGTTGTAGGCCGTGTCTTGCGCCTGCGACCTGACGATCGCCAGCGTCGCCACGAAGCTGCCAGACGAGTTCGGTACACTGAGCAAGTCCGGTTGCGCCCAAGGGGTGACCCTTGGATAACAATCCCCCGGAAGGGTTAGTGACGACTCGGCCGCCATAGGTGTTGTCACCGTCCCAAATAAACTTTTCTGCGGTGCCTTCGGGGGTCAGGCTCAAGGCCTCATAGGTCAGTAACTCGTTGGCTGTAAAGCAATCATGCAATTCAACTACTTGGATATCTTCTGGACCGACACCTGCCTGTTCGTAAACCTGGTCGGCGGCGGCTTTTGCCATATCAAAGCCAATGAGCTTGCGCATGGAGTGGTCTTCTAGGGTACTGGCATAGTCAGTGGTCATCGCCTGAGCCTTGATCGTAATGGCGTTGTTCAGGCCATGTTTGTTGGCGAAAGCCTCGCTGCAAATCACTGCCGCAGCGGCACCACAGGTGGGGGGGCAGCATTGATAACGGGTCAGCGGACCATAGATATGAGGCGAGGCCATGATCTCTTCGACGCTCAACTGGTTTCTGAATACCGCGTAGGGGTTGTTTGCCGCATGCTTGCGGGCTTTTTCAGCAATCTTCGCGAAGGTCTCGTCGCGGGTGCCGTACTGTTCTGCGTATTCGCGACCGGCGCCGCCAAAATATTGAGCTGCGCCGGGTGCTTGCTTGTCGACGCCCTGCAGATTGGCCATTTCCTTGAACATCCGTTTCATAGGATTGGGACGATCGGTGAAGGTGGCGCCGAGGGCGCCGGGAACCATTTGCTCGAACCCTAGGGCCAGTGCGCACTCGACCATACCGGACGCCACTGCCTGGCGGGCCAAAAACAGGGCTGAGGAGCCAGTAGCGCAGTTGTTGTTAACGTTGAATACTGGCACCCCCGTCATTCCCAGGCCATAGACGGCGGCCTGGCCGGCAGTGGAGTCGCCGTAAACGTAGCCCACATAGACCTGGCCGATCTCGCTGTAGCTGATGCCAGCGTCTTCAATGGCGATGCGTGCCGCCTTTTCGCCCATGGTCGCGTAATCGTCACTCTGGCCAGGTTTGGTGAACGGGATCATGCCGACGCCGGCGACTTTTACTTTAGACATTTGGAGCTCCGCGGTTTTTTGGTTGGGAATGCGCAAGTAATATATTTTTTGTCTCAGAATAAGTCAAACGGGAGCCTGATACGCAGGGCGAGTGCCAGTTAGACAGCCCAGGGTGGAGAGCTTAGGGCGCCTTGCGAGCACCAATAGATTCGTTAGGACCAATGAATCGAACAGGGTGTATCAATGTTATGGGTTGTGTGAAGAATACGGTAGAGTTGAGCGACGTAAATCAACAACGGGTAGTGGCTGGATGAGCGAACCAAAGATACCGACCACGGCCCCAACGGAATCAGGCACCTTGAGTCAATGGGTGCTGGGTTCCTATGGCGCCCCGGCGACACCCCTGGCCATGGTAGCGCTGCCGATGGCTGTGTACCTGCCTGCGGTGTATGCCGACGCAGAGGGTTTTGGTCTGGGTTTGGCGTTTGTGGGTTTGGTGTTGGTCGTAGCCCGTTTGTTCGATGGTGTGACTGACCCACTAGTGGGTTTTTTGTCTGATAGAACCCGATCTCGTTGGGGGCGCCGTAAACCGTTCATTCTGTTGGGTACGCCCATCTATATTCTCGGTATCTGTTTATTGTTTGTGCCGCCCTTTACCTTTTCTGAAATCAGTATTTTGGGTGTCGAGATCAATTCGGGCTATCCCTGGATGCTGGCGATGCTGATCGTCACCTATATTGGTTCAACGATTCAGGATGTGCCCTATAGTGCCTGGGGCGCTGAATTATCTAAGAATTACCATGAGCGCACCTTGATCACCAGTTGGCGGGAAGGCTTCGCCGTGACCGGTGCACTAATCGGTGCCTTTACGCCAGCGATCATTTTCTTTTTTGGTTATAGCAAACCCACTGACGCGGTCTATTTCCTATCCATGGCTATTGCTCTGGTGATGCCGGTGTTGATCATCAACATGTTGATATCAGTGCCTGAATTTGACGTGACTGAAACTAAAGTGGCACCCATTCCTCTCAAAGAAAGCTTTCGCTACGTCTGGAAAAATGAGCCCTATCGGCGCCTGATTATCGTATTTCTGTTCTCGACGATCGGTGCGGCTATGACCAATACGTTGAGTTTCTTCTTCGTCAAACATGTGCTGTTGGCAGGCGCGCTATTTGGCTTCTATTTGGCTCCCTATTTCATCTCACAGTTAGTCTCTATCCCGCTATGGTTTAAGTTGTCGAGGCGGATTGGTAAGCATCGGGCAACCATGGTTGCCATTGGTTGGTATGCGCTCTGGTCTTGCATGATCCCTTTGATCGCCATCGCGCCAGTAGAGTGGTTTGATGCGTTTCAAATCAAGAATATTCTGGCGTTTTTGCCAGAAGACACTTACGCCACGGCGGTAAGCTATTTTGAAGGTAAGCCCACGGGCAAGTTTCTGTTTTTCATTATTGTGATGTGTCTAAAGGGGTCGTCGATCGGCGCGCTGTCGGCGTTGCCTTATGCCATGGCGGCAGATGTTATCGATGTGGATACCGCTATGACCGGCAAGAGCCAGGGTGGTGCTTATTTCTCTATCTGGTCGATGACTCGCAAGCTGGCCTACGCGTTGGGATTATTTGTCGGGACGAATTTGGTGGTGTTTTGGGGCTTTGACTCGCTCGCCGATCCGTTGAATACCACGAATACAACCTACTCTTTGTTGATGTTGGCGATTACCTATTCGGTTATTCCGGCAATTTTCAAGTTCGTTGCTATGCCGCTGTTGTGGAATTACCCTCTGACGGAAGAGCGGTTGGCGGAAATTCAAGTGGAGATTGAGGCCAAAAAGCCAGCGGCGAGTAATGAAGGGACTGTCTGATTAGCCTGCCTGAATAGTCTTGCTCAACAAAGGTTGGCTGCAAGGGCACCGGTCGAAAGGTTCCATCGCAAGGGAAAAGTAAAGGTTCGCGGGTTGCCAAGGGCTAGTCTGTGGTTTTTTGATTGATACCGAAGTTTGAGCGAGCCTTGCGATATTCTTATTTTACACTAGGTGCAAATCGGAAGTACCGCAAGGCAGTCGTACTTTGCGACATTCGCGCAAAGCCACGACTCTAATCTCTAAGGGTCACAGGCAATTCAACAATGCCGTGGACAAAGCTCGAGTTCAATAACACAGGCGTGCCAGTGACCTCGACCTTCGAGAAACGCTTCTGAATCTCTTCCCACATAACCCGAAGCTGCATTTCAGCCAAACGATTGCCCACGCAGCGGTGAACGCCATAACCAAATGCCGTATGGGTACGTGGGTTGACGCGGTCAATAATGAATTCATCTGCCTTGTCGATATAGTCTTCATCGCGGTTGCCCGAGATATACCACATCGCCAGCCGGTCGCCTTTTTTGATTTGTTTACCGCCAAGCATGGTGTCTTGCAACGCGGTTCGTGCCATATGCGCCAAAGGCGTTTGCCAACGGATGATTTCAGGCACCATTTTAGGAATCAAGCCGGGATTTTGCAGCAGCTTTTCATATTCCTTAGGGTATTGGTTTAAAGCCAATACGCCGCCGGAGATAGAGTTCCGGGTGGTGTCATTGCCGCCGACGATCAGCAGAATGATATTGCCGAGCAGTTCCTGGGGTGACATGTTGTTGGTTGACTCGTCATGGGCGAGCATGGAAATCAAGTCGAATTTAGCCGGCTCTTTCTTTCTGGCTTCATAAAACTCGGTAAAGTAAGCCAAGCATTCAAACAGTATTTTGAAACCCTCTTCCGGGTTTTCAAACATCTCAGGGTCACCTAGCTGCTGTACTGTGTCCGACCAGAATACCAACTTCATACGGTCTTCTTGGGGTACATCAAACAAGGTGGCGAGCATTTGCGCCGTGAGCTCCTTGGAGACATGCTGAACCCAATCGAATTCTTCATTTCTGGGCAGGCCGTCAAGAATGATACCCGCGCGCTCACGAATCAATGGCTCCAAGTCTGCCAGATTGCGAGGGATAAACATGGGCGTGACCACTCGTCGTTGAGCATCATGCTTGGGCGGATCTTCCTGGATAAACATCGGTAGAGCAAAAGCATCGTCCTCAGGCCGGGGCGCGCCACCGAGGGTAATGCCACCCATGCTTTGTTTAGAGGAAAAAATGTCATGGTTCTTGTCCACATGCATGATGTCTTCGTAGCGCGTTACTGACCAATAAGGGCCAACGCTGCTTTCTTTGTGGTAATGCACCGGGTCCTCTTTGCGCAGACGGGCAAAATGTTCCCAGACAGTGTCGTTGGCAAACAATGCCGGGTGAGAAGGGTCGAGACCGTCGAGGGGAATCTGATTGACGTCATAGTGCGGGTCAATGGCGAAGGCATCCGCCATTTCCTTATTAGATATGGTCAAATCGCCACTGGTGGCACGGGCCATCAGACTGGCGCGCTTTTCACCATTACGCTCAAGATACTGTACGCTCATGACTAAACTCCATTTTCAGTGGCTTTATCCTAAAAGTCTGGCTGGTGGAGTTCAAGCCGAATCGCGAATTTCCAGACAGGTTGGGTTTTATGGCGGATAGGGTTAGATCGAGGCTCACTAGTGCGGCGTTCGTCGTTTGCCTTGTGATCATAGGCGCGCGAGCGGCGTTGCGTCTGGCTTCCTGTGCGGGCAAACGGTATTCTTTGATCACTGTGATTGTGAGGTTGCCATGAAATTAATCCAAGTCATTGTTTTAACTTGCCTGGCATTCGCTATAGGGGCGGAGCCGCAGGCTTATACGCCGGCCGAGACAGCTGACCCAAAAGCGATGATGTCTGCCGGGTTTGCGCTAATGAAATTTTCCGATGCGGAGAAAAACCAATTTGGAGAGATTGTCGCGACCTTTATGGTGGATGTGCAGCAACGCATTGTTCGGGAACATCGTCGCAACGAACCAGAGCTGCCGCGACGTATTAAACGGCGCTTACGTTATCTATTCGATGATTTAGACGAGCGGGTTAAGGTGTTAGTGAATCCTTCCAGGCTCGAGGGCTATCAGCTGTTTAAAGCCGGCCTTGTTCGCCAATTTGAGCCGTCAACGACCGACAGCGCAGTGCAAGTAGAGAGCTTTAGACAAGAAGTTTTCCGGCAATCTATGCGGTACTAGATCGTCTACGTCAAATCGCGTTCTATCATTAGCTGGATCAGAATAGCTGATTCGGGGATCGCGCCTTCATGTCGCCAAACCCAAGTGAGATACGAGTGAATCCAGCAGGAAAGCATGATAAGGACCCAGCTTATGGCTGGATCATGGTGTTGGTTGCCTTCACGCTGAGTGCCTTTGCTTTTGGTGCTTTAGGCTCAATTTCCGTTTTTCTGAAACCCTTGGCAGCAGAATTTGGCTGGGGGCGCGGTGATATCTCGTTAGCGTATACGGCGACGGCATTCTCATCGGCGTTGTTCGGTATCCTGTGGGGCTATGTGGCCGATCGGTTGGGCACTCGATGGTTTGGGGTCGTCGGCGCGTTGGTGATGACCCTGGCGCTGTACTTGCTTAGTACCCAAAGTAGCCTGTGGCAATTTTATGCCTATTTTTTCTTGTTCGGTGCCTTTGGTCATTCCTTGGTGTCAGCGCCGCTGTTTGCCAATGTCGGCTTTTGGTTTAAGCAGAATCCGGGTCTGGCATTGGGCATCACCGCCTCTGGCGGCGCTACAGGGCAGGGCGCTGTGCCCTATGTGGTAGGGCTGGCTATTACCGCTTATGGTTGGCAAAGCGCGTTTGAATTAATGGCGATTGTATTTTTGTTAGTGACCCTGCCGATGGCCTTCCTGGTGCGCGAGTCCCCAAGTCGGCAGCAAGCGAGGCTAGTCCCTGAGTCTGTGGTCAAAGACTTCCCCTTGGCAGACTTTGAAGTGGTGGCCTGGCTAGGTATTGCTGTCCTGTTTTGTTGTAACTGTATGTCGGTGCCGATTGTTCACCTAGTGCCCTTGCTCACCGACAATGGTATGGCGATGGAAAGTGCGACCCGGGTTTTTCTGGTATTGATGTTAGCCGGGGCCGTCGGACGCATTGTCGGTGGTAAACTAGGCGACGTCATCGGTCCGCTGCCGACCTACATGATCATGTCTCTGGGGCAAACCACCTTTGTATTCTGGTTTCCCTACATGGATTCAGGTTTCGGTTTGTATCTGCTTGCGATTTGCTTTGGTTTTACCTATTCCGGCGTCATGTCCAGCATTTTGGTATGCACCCGCATCATGGTTTCCGCCAAGTTTGCGGCCCGAGGCATGGGTATGACCTCGTTCTTCGGCTGGGGCGGTATGGGATTGGGTGGGTTTATGGGTGGTTATCTGTTTGATCTCTACGGCGACTACCAGAACGCATTTGCCTTTGCATCGCTGATGGGGGTAATTAACCTGCTGATCTTGTTGCTGTTTACGCTGCGAATACGCCGGGCGCGGCGTACCGAGGCCGATGCCAGCCGGTTAGCGGCAGCGGTAGTACCAGTTCAGGTCGCGTAAGACGCCTGAACTGGTCAGGTGACAGCTAGTTGCGGTTAGTTGACGGCGCGATCGCTGTCGGCCCAATAAGGCTTGCGCAACTCGGTCTTGAGGATTTTGCCGGCGCCCGACAACGGCAGGGCGTCTTCACGAAAGGTCACTGAGCGAGGGCATTTGAAGCCGGCGATCAGACCTTTACAGTGCGCGATCAGCGCTTCTTCAGTCAGACTCTCGCCCGCATGCAGAACCACAATGCCGTGAACCTGTTCGCCCCAGGTCTCATGAGGAATGCCAATGACGGCACACTGGTTGACCGCTGGATGTTGGTACAGGGCATTTTCAACCTCTGCGGAATAGACGTTCTCGCCGCCCGATATGATCATGTCCTTGACGCGATCAACGATAAACAGAAAACCCTCGTCGTCAAGATAGCCGCCATCGCCAGTGTGGAGCCAACCGTCGATAATCGCCTTGTTGGTCTGCTCGGCCATATTACGATAGCCCAGCATGACATTTGGCCCACGCATACAGACCTCACCGACGACACCCGTGGCAACCTGCTGATTTTGCTCATCCATAATTGCCAGATCAATCAAGGCAACGGGCTGGCCTGCAGATTTCATCTTGCCCGCCAGTTCACCCTCGAAGGTATGGCGTTCTGGGCTCAAAATAGTGATTACAGGGGAGGCTTCTGTTTGCCCATAGGCCTGGAAGAACGCGGTTGTCGGTAGCACCTCCATGGCTTTTCGAATCACTGGCTCGGGCATGGGTGAGGCGCCGTACATAACGCTTCTGAGACTCTGTAGCTGAAACTGCGCCGTATCGGGCGCGTTCACCATCATATTCACCATGGTCGGGACTAATAGCATGCGCTGAATTTCGTGAGCCTCAATGGCCGCCATCGCGGCAGTGGGCACAAACCCCGGCTGGAAAAAATTGGTGCCGGCCGTGGCGGCTGAAGTCATGCAGACGATGGCGTCGGCAATGTGAAACATAGGGGCGACGTGGAGAATTCGATCGCCGTCCTGGCAGTCCAGCGGCGCGATGGACTGCAGGGTATTGATCACGAGATTTTGATGGCTCAGCATGACGCCCTTTGAGCGGCCTGTAGTGCCGCCGGTATAGAACAAGCCGGCCACATCATCATTGCTGCGTCGAGCGTCTTGTATGGGTTCTGCGCTGATGAGCGAGGCGTAGCTGATGCAGTTGTCAGGGGTGTCACCGTCATCAATAAACACGATGTGTTCTACATGAGCGAGCTCGCCTTGGATCTGCTGAATAAGATCAACGAAGTTGCTGTCAATGATGAGCACCTTGGCGCAGGAATCGTTCAGCCAATAGAGCACCTCAGGACCTGCTAGGCGGGTGTTGATGGGCTGGAAAACCGCGCCGGCCCAGGGCGTGGCGAACATAAACTCAAAATAGCGATCACTGTTCAGGGCCAGCATGGCCACGCAATCATCGTCGCCAACCCCCAGTTCCCGTAGCCCACCGGCAAATCGGCCAATCTTCTGTTCAAATTCGAGCCAGGTCTGCCGTCGTTCGCCGTCTACGGTTGCCAGGCCATTGCCCCTTATTTGCGCCGCGCGGTGAATCAATTGGGTCATCGAAAACATACAAAGTTCTCCGTAAATCAAGCAAGGGATCAATCAAGTCATCATACAAGACATATTGGCCAGCAGTACTGATTGATACTGTCAAACGGGAACATAGCAATTTCTGCGGTTAAGGACAATTGCGGGATGTAGGCTCGGGGGCTCGGGGTGAGCCTGGCGGAAATCCTCGACATGGCGCCCGTGATGTCAGTCCCAGGGTGCCATGCCAACGCGCCGAGTCGATTAGTGTGCGGACTATTTGACCTGAATGGTCGACAGATACTCGGTCAGATTGTGAATTCTCTGCTGCGCCAGAGCCCCCCGTCGAAAAGGCTTCCAGTCAGGTCTAACGCCTTCGAAGGCGGCGCCCCAGATCGGCATGTCAACAGTGCCGTGTGACTGGGTTGAAGCCTTGCCGGTAATGGTGTCTTCGACAGATTCTTGCGGGAAGATACCGCCGTTGTTGCTGGCCAGTACGGTCAAGTCAGGCGTGGACTTCTTCAGCGCGCCGGCCGCGGGTCCGTCACCTTTACCACTCTTGCCGTGACAGACCGCGCAGAGCTCGCCATAGAGTTCGCCACCATCGCTGATCGCCGCCTGTTGCCAGCGCATTGGTACCTCTCGGGCTTTGACCTCGGCAAGCGCTGTGCTGGTCGCCACAAGCATGATGATGCCTGTCAATCCACTAAGTGATCGCATCTACAACCTCCTTGTTGTGCAGGCTCTAGTTGAGTCTGATGTGCCGAATATAAAGGGGTGCAAGCCGACTTGAGTTGATCCTCATCAAACCGTTGTGAGGTTGTCAGACTGGGGTTGTCGGTGGTGGATCGAAAAACATGACGGCCAGTCGGCGGCTCGACATTTCGGTCCCGAGTCTATAAGCTGCGCGCGCGCAAGTACGCGCATCACGGGAGCCAACGTCCCCGTTTCTCCCCTCAAGTACCAGGACAGTCCATTGATCACAACCGCAAACATCACCATGCAATTTGGCGCTGAGCCTTTATTTGAGAATATCTCGGCTAAGTTCGGTAACGGTAATCGCTATGGGTTGATCGGTGCCAACGGGTGCGGTAAATCGACGTTTATGAAGATTTTAAGCGGTGAGTTGGTCCCGACTTCAGGTAACGTTTCTGTCAGCCCGGGCAACAAAGTCGGCACCCTGAGCCAGGATCAGTTCGCCTTTGAAGAGTTTAGTGTGGTGGATGCCGTCATTATGGGCGACGTTGAGCTATGGAAGATCAAACGCGAACGTGACCGGATCTACAACCTGCCAGAAATGAGTGAGGCAGATGGCATGAAAGTCGCCGAGCTCGAGACCATCTTCGCCGAACTCGATGGCTACACCGCAGAGAGCCGTGCGGGTGAGATCCTGCTCGAGGCTGGCATTGATGAATCGCTGCACTATTTGTTGATGAGTCAGGTGGCGCCGGGTTGGAAGCTCAGAGTGTTGTTGGCCCAGGCGCTGTTTTCTAATCCGGATATCTTGTTGCTGGATGAGCCCACCAACAATCTGGATATCCATAGTATCAGCTGGTTGGCTGGTGTCTTGAACGAGCGTAAATGCACCATGATCGTGATATCTCACGATCGGCATTTTCTGAACTCGGTATGCACCCATATGGCAGACATTGATTATGGCGAATTGCGAATCTTCCCCGGCAATTACGAAAACTTCATGGCTGCCTCATCATTGATCCGGCAGCAATTACTCACTGAGAATTCGAAAAAGAGCCAAGAGATGGACGAGCTGCAGGGTTTTGTTAATCGCTTTTCCGCGAACGCCTCGAAAGCCAAACAGGCCAGCTCGCGTGCGAAAAAACTGGACAAAATCAAGCTTGACGAAGTCAAGCCTTCAAGCCGAGTAACGCCTTCCTTGAGCTTCAACCAAGACAAGCGCCTGCATCGCCAGGCACTCGTGCTAGAGGATTTGAGGCACGGTTTTGATGATCAGCTATTCTCGGGTGGCAACTTGATTCTGGAAGCCGGCGCCAGATTAGCCGTTATCGGTGAAAATGGTGTGGGCAAGACCACCTTGCTACGCTGCTTGATGAATCAGGTGACAGCGAATGGCGGCGAGGTTAAATGGGCTGAGAACGCGCTGATTGGCTATTGTCCCCAAGATAGCACTGATGATTTTGATTCAGACCTGACGTTGTTCGACTGGATGGCCCAGTGGCGTAAACCGAAACATGATGATCTGATGATCCGTGGCATGCTTGGCCGACTGCTGTTCACTGCCGATGATGCGAACAAAAAAGCGCGAGTTTGTTCCGGTGGTGAGAAAAATCGATTGTTATTTGGCAAGCTGATGCTCAGCGATGCCAACGTTCTGGTGATGGATGAACCCACCAACCATTTGGATATGGAAGCTATTGAAGCCCTGAATCAAGCGTTGACAAAATATGAGGGAACCTTAATTTTTGTCAGTCATGACAGAGAGTTTGTGTCGTCTCTCGCCACTCGTGTCGTCGAAATCAAAGGCCAAAAGGTCGTGGACTTTCAAGGTACCTATGATGAGTATCTGGCCAGTCAGGGTCTGCACAATAAAGCTGCCTGAATCGTTCTAACGCAGGTAAACTCCCGTCATGGTTGAGATTAGTGACGCACAATGGGCTGAATTCGATACTGAGGGCTTTTTGCGCCTGGGACAAATAGTGCCCGACGCCATGTTGCGCGCCATGCAGCAGCGCATTGACGAGATTATGCTGGGCGAGGCAGATCTTGACTACGATCGGATGCTCATGCAGCTGGATTCGAACGATGGTGCATACGATTCAGCCGGCGAGCAGACCCGTGGGCATAAAGGCAAAACCCTCAATTACCGAAAAATCCAGCTGCTGGAGCGAGACCCGGTGTTTCTGGCGTATATGCAGCTGCCGATTTTTGCTGAAGCTGCCGGCCATTTCTATGGCGACCTGCCGGTAGCAGCATTTCGTGCCATGTTCATGAATAAGCCTGCCGGTCGTGGTACAGCCTTGCCGCTCCACCAAGATCGTTGGCGGGCTCTGGACCGGGACCCAAAGCTGACGATCTATACTGCCTTGGATCCTGCGAATGAAGATAATGGCTGTATCGAGATTATTCCGCGTACCCAACATCAACTGTTGAATCCACAGCACCCCAGTGGCTTCTTGACCGCCGCTATGGCGCAAGCCTTTGATGATGATCCTCGGCGCATCCCGTTGGTGCTGGCGGCAGGGGAGGTGGTCTTGCTCAATCCCTGGACCGTGCATGGTAGCGGGGTCAATCGAACTAATCACAGCCGTCGAGCATTCAGTGTTTGTCTGATGGACGCGGCAACCATGAGCTTGCGTTACAAGCGACTGGCATCCCGTAGTATTATATTTGGTGAAGGCGCTATGCATTGAGTTGCGCCGCTTAACGCGAGGTCTTAACCGGCCAATTCATCCTTCAATCTTAAGTTAGGGGTAGCATCACAATGAACGACATTCCAGGCAGATTAGCCGCAGTTCGTGCCGACCTGGTCCAGGACAGTCTGGATGCTCTCATAGTCCCTCGGGCGGACGAATATCTGGGTGAATATGTGCCTGAGCAGAATGAACGTTTGCGCTGGATCAGCGGCTTTACCGGTTCTGCGGGTCAGGTCATTGTGTTGGTTGATCGCGCCGCGATATTTGTCGATGGCCGCTACACGATCCAAGTGCGCCAACAGGTCCCTGCTGCGTGCTTCGAATATCAGCACCTGATCGACAGCCCGCCGGTTGCCTGGCTCTGCGAGAGCCTGGCGGCAGGTGCTAGAGTCGGTATCGATACGCGGTTGCATACCCAGGCCGGGTATAGCGCCATGCAGCAGCAACTGGCGCAAAATGCTATCGAATTGGTTGAGGTCAGCGAAAACCTCATTGATAAGCATTGGCACGATCGACCGCAACCGCAGATCAAAGCAGCAGAGCTGCTGGACGAGAGCTATACCGGTGAAGGCAGTGAAGCGAAACGCCTGCGTATAGGTCAGTTGGTTGCCGCCGCAGGCGCTGAGGTTGCGATCATCGCCCAGCTGGATTCGATCGCGTGGTTGCTGAATATTCGCGGCGCTGATGTACCGCACTTGCCGGTGATTCTAGGCATTGCAACCTTGGATATCGAGGGCCGAATGTGCTTCTTCACCGATCCGCAAAAAATCCCAGCAACGCTCAGTGAACATGTTGGCAGCGGCGTCACTATCCGCGCGGAGGTTGAATTGCTCGAGGCCCTGAATGAACTCGGTGGTCAGCAGACGCGGCTGCTGGTCGATCCTGATGGGGTCAATGCCTACTCTGTGCTGCGGGCGCAGGCAGCGGGCTGTATTATTGTTGCCGGTAAAGATCCCGTGCTGCTGCCTAAAGCGCAGAAGAATGCAGTGGAACTTAGTGGTATGCGTGGTTGTCATGTTCGTGATGGCGCGGCGGTGAGCCGCTATCTGCATTGGATACAACTGGAAGTGAGTGCTGGCCGCCTGCACGATGAAGGTGTGCTCGCTGATCGGCTGGCGTTATTCCGGCGAGAATCCAATGATTTGCGTGATCTGTCTTTCGATACGATTTCCGCTGCCGGTGCCAATGGGGCTATGTGTCACTATGATCACCGAAATGGTACGCCTGCTTGCCTTGAAATGAACAATCTGTATCTGGTTGATTCCGGCGGTCAGTACCCCGATGGCACCACGGATATTACTCGTACCGTCGCCATCGGCGATCCCACAGATGAACATCGACACATGTTCACCCTGGTGCTGAAGGGCCATATCGCGCTCGCCAGTGCGGTTTTTCCCAAAGGTACGACCGGTGTTCAGCTGGATGTATTAGCTCGACAGTTCCTCTGGCAGGCGGGTCTCGATTACGATCACGGTACCAGTCATGGAGTTGGCAGTTACCTGAGTGTCCACGAGGGTCCCCAACGAATTGGCAAGTCTGCGATTGGCGCCACAGAGTTGCTCGCAGGTATGGTGTTGTCCAACGAGCCCGGCTACTACAAGGAAGGCTGCTACGGTATTCGCTGCGAAAATCTAATGATCGTCATCGAGCGCGACGATGGCATGCTCGCCTTTGAGACCATCACATTCGCGCCCTTTGATGCGCGCTTGATTGATGAAACTCAGCTCAGTGCGGCAGAGTTGGTCTGGATTAATCGTTATCATCGCCAGGTACATGCCAAGCTCGCGCCCTTACTGAACGCACTGGATACGCCCTGGCTGGTTCAATCGACGGCACTGATTGGCTAATTGACGAGCTAGGTTCTCTGCGCCGGCCCAGTGGTAGATAAAATCTGAACTGGCGCCTTGCGGCATTGATTTCCATCAGGCAGGCGGTGTTGCATCCTCAACAAGGTGCTCCTGTAGAAACTCGACAGTGGCTCTGTGTGCGACCGTCTGTTGTGTGATGATATATGTGATGATCTATCAGCTGCAGGCGTGACTCCTATGCTGGCCGCGCAAAATGGTCTGAGCACAACTGCTAATATAAGCCTTCTATTGGTCTGTGAAAGGTCTGTTAATTGAAAAATACCGCCAGCCTGTCTCGATGCCGACAATATCGCTATGCCCTGTGGCGAACCTGGGATAATACCTTGGGGTCAGTCATGTTTGTTGGTCTTAACCCATCCACTGCCGATGAAACCGCTGACGACCCGACGCTGGTGCGATGTATGAATTACGCCAGGTCATGGGGTTATGGTGGGGTTTGCATGGCTAATCTGTTTGCTTATCGGGCAACAGAGCCTGCTGATATGAAGGCCGCAGAGGACCCTGTCGGCCGGCAGAATAATCGCTGGCTGGTTAAGCTTGCCGGCGAATCGACATTGCTGGTGGCTGCCTGGGGCAACGATGGTGGCTATCTCAACCGTTCACATAAAGTGCAGCGACTGCTGCCGGGCATGCATTGTTTGGCCATCAACAAGACGGGTGAGCCGGCCCACCCGCTCTATCAAAAAGCGAGCTTAACGCCGGTCCCGCTGCTGGGTTCATAACCGGTCTGGCTACGTCGCTTTGTAGATCGAGGTTTTTGGTCTGGCGAACACGCGGCGGACCATGGGTTCGAAGGCCTCGATGGGCATGGAGGTAAAGTCTGGATCGAAGGCCGCCTGATCCAGGCGACAGAACTCTGCACAGGCCGCATAATAGGGGTGGTCTTTAAACTCGTCTCGCATATTGCGGTCGAGGCCCAGATAGTGGAAGAAGTAATAGCCTTGAAAAATGCCATGATGGGCTATGATCCAGTGATTCTCCTCGCTGATAAAAGGCTTCAGGATCACAGCGGCGACGTCGGCATGATTATAGCTGCCGAGCGTGTCGCCGATGTCATGGAGCAGCGCGCAGACGACATATTCCTCATCTTTACCGGCATTGTGCGCCAGTGTGGCGGTTTGCAGGCTATGCTCTAGGCGGGTGACGGCGAAGCCGCCAGTATCATCGCCGAGTAACTTCAGGTGATTCAGTACCCGGTCTGCGAGGCCTGCGGCTTCCTCGCCATTGTGCTTGGCAATTATCTGCCAGTCTTGCTCAGTGCCTTGATCCATGCGGGTAAACTTGGCTCTACGTTCCAGTGTGTCTGTTGTCATGGTACTGGTCCTTCGGGGGTGTCCCTGTTGAGGTGGTAAGAAGAATTCGCCCAACAGCCACGATAATTCTATTTGGCCGCATCGGCAAGTAGCTTGCTTTCATGCCGTGCAGTGACTCAGGGGCCCGGGCATTAGCAGCCGTAGCTGCGGCACTAAAATAGAGCAATTCGCGGCTCGAGAGATTCCAGCCAGACCTCGCCGTGAGGCGTATCCAGGCGCGCTTGTAAGCTGGCCGTGGGGCCCTGTGACAAGCTCAGTCGGGGTACTTGGCCACAGAGACGCTGTAGCGGTTCAGTGGCGGCTGCTGTGATTTGGAGTTCCTGCAGCTGGCATCCCGATGGCGAGGTTGCCGCGGGGTGGGTGCAGGCTAGCCAGTCAATAAAAAACGGCGCCAATTCAACGCCAGCGATAAACAAGAGCTGCCATTGGAGCAGTTCGCCCGCCGGATTCCTGCGACTGGTGGCCTGCACTCGGCTGGTTTGAATGGCTTGTTGGTGCAGCTCGGTCCTTAACTCATCGAGATGTTGCGCACCCGCTGCCCAGCTCAGTAAGCCGTCTGTAGCCAGTGCCGCCAGTCTGGCGCCGAAGTTATCCGCTAACGGCTGCTCTGGATCCGGGGCGATGACTTCCAGATAACACCTGGGGCCAAGGGACAACAGCGCGTTGCGAGTCCCCATGCCAGGGTGACTGCCCGCGGCCTCCGGAGCGACGCCAGTCAGTGCCGCGAGCTTGGTACAGCCCTGCTCAAGGTCTGGGCAGGCCCACATTAAATGATCTATCTGCATGTGACGGTATGTCCCCGTGAGTGGCTGAAGCCCGCTACAGGATCCGATTTTTGTGATCAGTCCAGTAACGGTCCTTGAGTACGCGCTTGTAGAGTTTGCCCGTCGGCAAGCGAGGTAGTTCAGCCTCGAAATCAACTGAGCGTGGACACTTCTGCTGTGACAGCTTTGAGGCGCAAAACGCCATTAATTCCAGGGCCAGTTCTTGATTTTCAATCACGCCGGGCATGACCTCAATCACGGCTTTGACTTCTTCGCCAAAGTCTTCATTCGGTACGCCGAAAACCGCGGCATCACTAACCTTTGGGTGGGTGATGAGCAAGTCTTCGGTTTCTTGCGGATAGATGTTGACCCCGCCAGAGATAATCATAAAGGTCGAGCGGTCAGTGAGATGCAGGAAGCCATCGTCGTCCAGGTATCCCACGTCACCAACGGTGCTCAGCTTGCCGTCACCTGAAGTTGCCTCGGTGGTCTTGGCTTCATTATTGAAATAGGAAAATTCAGTGGCGGTTTTGAACCAGATTTCACCGGGTTCCCCCGGGGCTGATGGCTGGCCGTCTTCGTCTAGAATCGCAATTTCACCGAGCATGACTTTACCGACGGTGCCGCGGTGGGCGAGCCACTCATGACTGTCGCAGGAGGTGAACCCCAACCCTTCTGTCGCGCCGTAGTACTCATGAATAATGGGTCCCCACCAGGCGATCATGTCTTCTTTAACCTGGGCCGGACAGGGTGCTGCCGCGTGTATCGCGATTTCCAGGGAGGAGATATCAGCATTTAATCGAATGTCGGCGGGCAGTTTGAGCATTCGACTGAACATGGTGGGCACCAGCTGGCTATGAGTCACCTGATACTGAGGCAGATAGTCTAGGTAACGCTCGGCATCAAATCGCGTCATGATGACTACGGTGCCACCGGCGCGCAGGGTCAGCCCGACAGCGGCTTGGGGAGCCGAGTGATACAAAGGCGCCGGCGAGAGGTAGATCATGTCCTCGCGATACTGCCACAGACCCAGCAAGAAATTGTAAATCGGCAACAATTCGTCAGGCTTGCTTTCGGGTAGCGGCCGAATAATGCCCTTTGGCTGTCCCGTCGTCCCTGACGAGTACAACATGCTGGTGCCCAAAAATTCGTCACTAATAGGCGTTGATGGCAAATCAGCAATGGCGTCGGCGTAGTGACAATATTGGTCTCCAGGGGCGTCGCCGTCGATGATATAGCAGCGCCTGACGTTGGGGCATTGCGCCAGGGCCGCCGTGACGATAGGTAGTTTGGCAGCGCTGGTGAAGACCACTTCAGATTCACTATTGTTGAGAATGTAAGCTAATTCGTCAGCGGTGAGATAGGAGTTGATGCAGGTATAATACAGCCCCGAACGCTCGCCACCGCCGCATATTTCAGCATAGGGCAGGGCGTTTTCCATAAACAGAGCATAATGCGCTAATCGATTGAGGCCCTCAGACCGCAGCAAGTGAGCCACCTGATTGGTGCGTTGGTCAAACTCTGCATAGGTCAACAGTTCACCGGTTTCCGCCATGATAATGGCGGGTTGATTAGCTTTTTCTATGGCATATTTACCGACGTACATGGTCGTTGTCCTTTTATATTTGGATGGTGTGTTTGCCAGCTTGTCTGCAGTGAGCGAAGGCTAGCGGCTAATCCGTCTGATTTGTTAATAGATCTTTGGAATGATCCGGGCAGTTCTTTTTTGGTATTCCGTATAGTCAGCGCCAATGGATGCAGCCAGGCCCTTTTCTTCGAAATGGATGCCCATCAGTATATAAACCGTCATACCGAGGGAAAAGACCAGGTGCCCTGCTGTCATAACCGGGATTGCCCAGAAAGCCAGCAGCAGGCCAAGCATCATTGGATGGCGAATCCAGCGGTATAACAGGCTTTCTGTAAAATTCACCGATGTGTAGGTTTTTTTAACAAAATGCAGCCAGGTCTGACGCAGGCCGAACAGATCAAAATGGTCTGTCAGAAACGTTGATAGCAGGACCAACACCCAGCCAATACCAAATACGCTCCAGAGTATTTTTACACCTAAAGGATTCTGAACCTGCCAGATGATGCCGTCGATGGGCTGCCAGGCGTACATGAGCAAGACCAGTATCAGGGTCGAGGCCAGCACATAAGTGCTGCGTTCGGTATGGTGGGGAACGATGTGTGCGATGGCTTCTTTGAACCAGTCTCTGGCCATGACGGTGTGTTGTACGCCCCACAAAATAATGAGCCCCAGGTTGATCAGCAAGGCAAGGGGCCCATGTATTCCGGCCTCTGATGTCAGCGTTTTAGGAACCAAAATACCGCCGACGAAAGCGATCAGATAGAGGAATACGCCGAAGAACAGCAAGTAGCTTACTACTCCATACACCATGACTATTGCGCGCATCAGGGCTTCTCCTTAGTTTATTGTCAGTTCTTACTAACACTGAGTGTTCCGTGCTGCATTAAGCCTGTTCAATGTATAGCAGGGAACGCTGAGTCATCGCCGCTCTGCCGGAATGGCTCTATTTTTTACCAAACCCTCCGATCCGTTCTTCCATATCAGGGCCATGTCCCTGGCTCTGGTAAATTTCATGGGCGAGTCCGGCGGCTAGTGGTAGGCCATCGGTTTCGGCTAACAATAATTTATTGGCGCGCAGGGAGAACCAGGAGTTGGCTAGCATAGCCTCGCAGAAGGCTTGCACTGCCTGATCGAACTCATCGTCAGGGAAACAACTATTACACAAGTTCATTAGCAGCGCTTCACCGCCTGAGTAGGTCTTGGCAGTAAACATCATTTCCGCTGCCTTGACCTTGCCGATGCGGCGCGGCAGTCGCTGGCTCATGCCCCAGACCGGGGTCAAAGCCCACTTCGCATGGGTGTCCGCAAACTTGGCATTTTCGCTGGCAAGGATAATGTCTCCGGCTAGGGCCAGTTCTAATGCGCCTGTATAACAATGGCTATGCACCGCGCTGACAACCGGTTGTGGCAGGTTCGCCAGGTTTTCAATCACGTGAGACTGGAAATTAGGGCGGGGGAGTTTTTCGCCGGCCGCGATATCCTTAAGGTCATGGCCAGCGCTGAAGCACTTGCCTGCACCTCGGACGACCACACAACCCACCGTATCAATTTGTTCGCGTATATTGTCGATATGGTTTTGCAGTTCGATGAATACGGCAACGGTGAGGGCGTTGAGCTTCTCGGGTCGATTAATGGTGAGTGTTGCCACCCCGTTATGGTCTTGCCGCAGCACTAGATTGGTCATTAAGCTTCCCTGGTTTATATGGCTGGTATCAACCTCACCGCCTGGTCGGGCGGTGAAGTTCAGTGGGTCGGTTGCGGTGGCTACAGACGTTCGATAATGATGGCCGGTGCCATGCCGCCGGCGGCGCACATGGTGACCATGGCCACAGACTGGCCGCGACGCTCTAATTCATCCAATGCAGTACCGATCAACATGGCGCCGGTGGCGCCAATCGGATGCCCCAGTGCAATGGCGCCACCATTGACATTCAATTTGCTGTGATCGACGCCGAGATCGCGCATGAATTTGACTGGAACAACGGCAAAGGCCTCGTTGACTTCAAACAGGTCAATATCACTCAAGGTCATGCCCGCTTTGCCCAGTACTTTTTTGGCGGCGTCGACGGGCGCGTTGAGAATGTACTCGGGAGAATGGCCCATGTTCGCCATCGCTGTGATCTTGGCCCGAGGCTTCAAACCATGGGCTTTCGCGTAGGCGGGTGATGCCAGAACGAGGGCGCCGGCGCCATCTACGACACCGGAAGAACTGCCGGCATGATGACGATGATCTATCTTCAGATTAGGCCATTTTTTCTCAACCATCTCGCGATAGGTCAGACCCGAGTCATAAAAGGGCAGGTCCATGAAGGCGCCAAAGACGGGCTCTAGCTTCGCCAAGCTCTCGACTGTGGTTTGCGGGCGTGGAAACTCTTCTGTGTCCAGCGCCAGAGTGCCGTCGGGTCGGTAAACCGGGATTAGGCTCTTGGCGAAAGCGCCATCGAGCAATGCCTTGCCAGCGCGCTGTTGACTGGTCGCGGAGAAGGCGTCGAGTTCCCCGCGACTGAAGTCTTCTTCGGTGGCGATAATGTCGGCGGCCAGACCAACATTAGTCTGTGGGTGGGCTTCACGCAGGTCAAGATTGCCAGCATCTAATGGCCGGTTTGGCGCTTCTGCGCGGGTATAGGACATCATCTCGACGCCGCCGGCGATGACCAAATCCTCCATGCCGCTCATGATACTGCCCGCGGCAAAGTTGACCGCGCTGATGCCGCCACCACAGAAACGATCAAGGGTCACGCCCGATGCCTTATTAGAGAAGCCTGCATCTAAGGCCGCCATGCGCCCGATACAGGCACCTTGTTTGCCAAATTGGGTACTGCAGCTGATGATGACGTCATCAATATCCTGGCTGTCGAGACCGCTTCGTGTCACCAGGGCTCTGAGTACCGTAGAGAGTAATTTCTGCGGGTGGACTTCCCACAAGGCCCCTTTGCCTTGTTTGCCTATGCCACGAGGGGTGCGTGCTGCGTCGATAATCCAGGCTTCGGTCATGATCAAATTCCTGTGTGAGTCTGCATTTTAATTAGTGATTATAAGAAAGGGGGTAGACATTAACGGACCAACTCTACTACTGTTATTTGCTTGCCAGCAAGCCTTATTGCGAGATGATAGGGCGGCGAAAATAGCCAAAATACTGCCGGCACCGGTACAGAACAAGCGCCGGGTGGAGCCTGATTCCTGTTGGCAGATAACCGAAGATGGATGTGACCCTATGACGACAGAGTTCAACGACGATCAACAGCAGTTTCGTGATGTCGTCAAACGGTTCTTTACGGATAAGTCGCCGATCAGTGCCGTGCGCCACTTGATGGCAGACGATGCGGGTTATGATGCGGGCGTCTGGCAGCAGCTGAGCGCTGAAGTTGGCTTGGCGGGGGCGCATATTCCGCAGGCTTATGGGGGTTATGGGTTCGGGCCGGTAGAACTGGGTATTATTGCCGAGGAGATGGGTCGTACCCTCTATTGCGGCCCTTTCTTTGCGTCTTCTGTGATGGCGGGCTATGCGCTGTTGGGTGGTGCTGATGAGGTGTGTAAACACCGGTTGTTACCAGGGATCGCCGACGGCTCGACGATCGCGACCTTAGTTCTGGATGATCTCAATCAAGTGGATCAGTCAGGCCGAGGACTTCATGGAGCGTTAACGGCCGACGCTCATCCGGCTACTCCTCCGGCTACTCAAGCAAATACTGACGCAGGCTCTGATAGCGAGGAGGGTGCTGACGGCGCTTCATACTGGCGGCTGACAGGTACCGCGGGATTAGTACTGGATGCCCAGGTGGCCGGTGTGTTCCTCTGTGTGGCGGCGACGGATAATGGCTTGGGATTGTTCTTGGTAGATCGAGCCGAGCCGAACCTCGTGATTGAGCCGCTGGAAGTGATAGACCCGACCCGCAAATTGTCACGGTTGCAGTTCAACCAAGTTCGAGCAGAAAAAATCGGTGAGTTGAATGGGGCAGCTATGGCGCTGCTGTGGGATCAGCTGAGCGTTGTTTTGGCCCATGAAATGATCGGTGGTGCGCAGACGTTGTTGGATTCGACGGTGGAATACATGAAGCTGAGAATGCAATTCGGCCGCCCCATTGCTTCTTTTCAAGCGCTCAAACATCGCTGTGCGGATCTCTTACTCGAGCTGGAATTAGCCAAGGCGGTGACCCGTCAGGCCTCACATTTTTTGGCTTCCGGAGAAGGTCCGCGGCATTTGCCAAGCATGGCGAAAGCCATGGCCAGTGATACCTATATGAGTCTGGCGCGAGCTGGGGTGCAGCTGCGCGGTGGTATCGGCTTCACCTGGGAAAATGATACGCATCTGTGGTTTAAGCGAGCCAAGAGTTCCGAGGTTTTTCTCGGTAGCCCGTATTTGCACCGTGAGCGAATGATGACAATGATTCAGGAGTCAGACTGTGGATGATCTTATGACTATCAGCGTTGAGTTAAATGCCTGGCTTGATCAGAACTGGTCGCCCGATCGCTCGCTGATTGAGTGGCGCGACCTGTTGGTAGATGGCGGGTGGGCGGCGCCAGGATGGCCTCGCGCCTATTTCGGTCGAGATTTCAGTCCCGAGCAAAGTGCGCTGGTTGAGGCGGAATTTGCTCGCCGTGGCATCGTTGGCGCGGCCCAATCCGGCCCGCGGCGACTGGCCGCAGAGACCATTCTCGCCCATGGCTCAGAAGACCAAAAGCAGCGTTATCTGCGTCCAATTTTGACCGGTCAGCACGCCTGGTGTCAGCTATTTAGTGAACCGGGCAGTGGCTCAGACCTGGCCGGCTCGACCACCCGCGCCGAGCTGCAAAGCGGCCGCGCCGGGCAGCAAGAAGACCGCTATATCATCAATGGCCAGAAGGTCTGGACCACCAGCGCGCATCATGCTGATTTTGGTATTCTGTTGGCGCGAACCGACTGGGACGTGCCGAAGCACCAGGGGTTGAGTTACTTCTTGTTTGATATGCGCCAGTCGGGTGTGGAGGTACGACCACTGCGCCAGATGAATGGCCACGCGTCTTTTAATGAAGTGTTCATGACCGATGCCAGCGTCGATCCTCGAGACTTGATTGGTGGTGAAGGTAACGGCTGGCGGGTAGCCGCCACGACACTGTCGATCGAGCGCCAGGGCTTTAGCCAGAGTCGGCCAGATGGTGGGCTGAAAGGTTTGAGTAGTCTGCAGGGGCGCGTTTATGATGAATATCGCGCCGAGCTGTTGATTGCGCTCGAACCCTATACCTGGTATCCCCAGCGCGCGGGACGGGCTGATTTGGCACTGCCGCGAGCAAGGCAAACTGGTGCCATCAACGATCCGCATATCCGTCAGGAACTCGCTAAACTGTTATCCATGAAACAAGGAGCTGATCTGGCGGCAGCCAGTGCTGCGGCCTTGAGCCGGGCAGGATCCAATACGGTGAGTCCCCAAGGGTCGATTGGTAAGCTGGCCGCCAGTGTTATCGCGCGACAAGCGGCCCATGTGCATACCCTCGTTGCCGGTACAGATGCCATGTTGGGTGGCGCAGCCTCAGCAGAGGCCGGCGTGATAGCGGAGATTTTATTGTCGGTGCCGGCGATTTCGATTGCCGGTGGCACTGATGAGATTCAGAAAAACATTATCGCCGAACGGGTCCTTGAAATGCCTAAGGAGCCTCGGTCTGATACAGGGCCATTCCGGGCTATAGCGCGCAATTCAACAGATAAATAGAGGCACGGATTGACAGTCGGCTGGGGCTGTCGACGGGCCTCGTGGCCCTAGGGCGGTTCAAGCCTGAAGCCGCTGGTCACGGGTGGTGACTGCCTGATGGTCAGGCCGAGGACGTTGAGATACCAGTGTCAGTGGTGCTTAGCTCAGTTAAACGATCAATTTCCGTGCAGTCTGCAAGCCGCCTCGAGACATGCAAAGTCAAGGCTGATGGGCTATATTCCTTGTCTCAAGCAACAAACAGTCAGAGCTTTTCATGACAGAAGTCCCGGTTATTGATTTAGTCCATGCGGAACAAGATCCATCGGCGCTGGTGCCCTTGGATCTTGCCTGTCGAGACCATGGGTTTTTTCTATTAGAAAATCACGGCATCGATGAGGTGATTGACGAGATGTGGCAAGCCTCGGCGACTTTCTTCGATCTGCCGCAAGCCGAAAAGCGCAAAATTCTTCGCAGTGATAGTATCCCCTTAGGTTTCTATGATCGAGAATTGACCAAGCGCAAGCGAGACCTGAAAGAGGTTTTCGATTACATGTTGTCCAGAGAAGATCGTACAGATCTTAATCAGTGGCCAGCCAATCAGCTTGAGTTTCGGCAAGCGATGGAGAAATTTTTTATTCAAGCCTCAGATATTGCTGAGCGTACTTTACAGCTGGTTTATCGCGCATTGAATCGTCAAGTTGGTCAGGAAACCGGTTGTCCACCAGGTGATCCACGCACCAGTAATGTACGACTGAATTACTATCCGCTGTCAGATCCACTATCAGGCGCAGAAGCCGGCGCGGTAGCCGGACTTGGCGATATGGCGTTGCATCATCATACGGATCCCGGAATATTGACCCTGCTGCTGCAGGACATGACCGGCGGCTTACAAGCCTTGTCAAAAACCGAAGGCTGGATCGATGTGACTCCGAAAGCGGGTACCATCGTGGTGAATTTGGGCGATGCCATGCAGGTTTGGACTAACGATAATTATCGGGCTGCGGTTCATCGAGTGATACCGATGGCGCAAACTGCTCGGTATAGCACGCCCTACTTTTACAATCCCAGGAATGATGCGGTGCTGGAACCTATCGCTGGCTTGACTCAAGGCGCACCGCGGTTCAGTAGCTTTACTTGGCGAGACTATATTAAAGGCCGGGTAGACGATAATTTCACCGACCTGGGTGAAGACGATATTCAGATCGACAAATTTCGAATCGCGATTTAAACACTGTCGATTTATTAACCTGACGACTTATTCATTTTCTCAACAGAGCATTATTATGAAAACACGCATTACGGAACTCTTTGGCATCCAGCACCCTATCATTCAAGGCGGTATGCATTTCGTCGGTCTGGCAGAAATGGCGGCGGCGGTTTCCAACGCCGGCGGCCTCGGCATCATCACCGGTCTGACTCAGGGTACGCCAGAAAAACTCAAGAATGAGATTGACCGCTGTCGCGCCATGACCGACAAGCCGTTTGGTGTTAATTTGACATTTCTGCCTTCGGTAACGCCTCCGGATTATCCAGGTTTGGTGCAAACCATCATCGACAGCGGTATCAAGGCTGTAGAGACCGCTGGCAATAATCCGGCGAAATGGCTGCCGATGTTGAAAGCAGCAAATATCAAGGTGATCCACAAATGTACCTCGGTGAGACATGCTTTGAAGGCCGAGGCGATTGGTTGTGATGCGGTGTCTGTGGATGGTTTTGAATGCGGCGGTCACCCCGGTGAAGACGACATTCCGAACTTTATTCTGTTGCCACGTGCAGCAGACGAACTGACAATTCCCTTTGTGGCTTCCGGCGGTATGGCCGACGCGCGTTCTTTGGTGGCCTCGCTGGCGATGGGTGCGGAAGGCATGAATATGGGCACTCGCTTTATCGCAACGAAGGAAGCGCCAGTGCACGAGAACGTTAAGCAGGCGATTCTCGCAGCCTCGGAGTTGGATACGCGATTGGTGATGCGGCCCTTGCGTAACACTGAGCGGGTACTCAACAATGTGGCTGTTGAGCGCCTTATTGAGAAGGAAAAGGCGATGGGTGCCAGTCTCAAGTTTGAGGATATCGCTGCCGAGGTGGCCGGCGTTTATCCGCGGGTGATGATTGATGGTGCCATGGAGGCGGGAGCCTGGTCCTGCGGTATGGTCGCCGGCTTGGTGTACGACATTCCTACCGTGCAAGTCTTGATCGATCGCATCATGAGCGAGGCACATACCCTGATTTCAGAACGGTTGGCGCGATTTGATGCGAGCTAAGACGGGTTAATGGCGCATTAGTCAGCGTCAGTCCAGGTTGGACATTAAAAAAAGGTGGGCGCTGATTATCGGTGCCTGCCTTTTTTTATATCTGCGCGTCACGTTTTGTGGTGTGTCTGATTAGTTTTATTGTGGCTTCGGCGCGACTTCTGCCGGGCTGTTCGCGGCAGGGCTTTTGCGCACCTTGACTCTGTTGTTGGTATCGCGACTTAGGCGTATTCGAGCGTCACCTGTGACAGTCTCGGCCGTCTTGGCCGTTCTGTCATACAGAACCACGTTTACCGTAGCGGCAAGGTTCAAGCAGCCGGTCGTAGGAATATAAATCACGGCGTCAGCCTGGTCGATCAGCTGTTGGCTGAGGGTGCCGTCTTCTGGACCGAAAATATAGAAAGCGTTTTCGGGGTGGACAAAGTCGGGCAGGGGAGTCGCGCCTTCAACCAACTCTACACAAACGATAGTTGCCCCTTTGGGCTGACTTGCTAGCAGGTCGCTCACCTGGGTCAGGGGAATGCTGAGGCTGCGACGTTTCGTGTCTGTATTGAAGCGCGCAGCGCGATCATAACGTTCGCCCGTATACAGAATCGCCTGGGCATCGAAGCAGCCAGCAGCGCGCATGACTGCGCCCATATTCTCTGGGGTCTTGGGGTTGACGAGGCCAATGGTGGTGGTTGATGGGTGCATGATGTTTCCAGCAGTGAGTGACGTATGAGCCATTGTGGGTTAGAGATACTTGGCGCGCTCGAGGCCACACTCATAGGAGGCGACCGCAAATTCTCGACAAACCCAGGGTCGTTGTTCGTAAATGGTACACAGCATTGTCTCGCGATCCAGCGCTGCGCACCAACCGTCAGACAAGCGCGCCATGGTTTCTCCGCCCCATTCGTCGGTCTCGATGTACCGGGGGGGCACGCCGGTCTCGGTAATGAGAAAGACTTCCAGCCGACAGCAACATGCCAAACAATTGGAACAGCTTATGTCGTTCCCGGGTAATTCGGTGACGTCGATATTCATGGGTGCTTCCGAGCCTGTAAGCTCAATGCCTGGGTTCGCAGACAAATATTGGGATGTCGCGGTCGGTTCGGGCTCGGTAGTCAACAAAGGGTTTGTAATATTGGTCACACACGGGCCACATCGCTGGTTTTTCTGCCGCGGTGGCCAGACGGGCAGTCAAGAGCATCTTCCGGCCGCGATGGACAACGATAATATCTGGGTGCTTAACCAGATTGTTGTACCAGACTGGATTTCTGGGCGCGCCGCCCTGTGAGGCGACCAGTAAAACACCATCTAGATAAGGCACGTACATGAGTGGAATGGTTATCTGACGCTGGCTCTTGGCGCCGGTCATGGTGACGAAGACGACATCATCGCCACCGAGTTGATTGAAAAGTGTGCCGCCGCTCATGTTATTCAACGCCACGTGAAGTTTAGTGAATCCTTTGATTAACCATCTAGGGGGCAATGCGCCTTGTCCGACTTTTTGAGTATCAGTCATGATTTATTCCTGTTTTCGTGCGCTGTAGGTTGGTCCTGAATTAGTTTCGGCAGCTGCTCGCCAACCCAGGCTGGAAATTGATCCTGTTGGGTGCGACTCATGCCCAGAGATTGTTTTAATGCCGGGCCACAGATACCCCAACCGACAGCGGAAGACAGCGCTAGAAAAATGATGTTTTGCGCCAGCGTGATGTCCCGGCCCTGAATACGCCGGGTCACACCGTCTAGGATTTGCTGAATCAGTTTTTCCGACGGTCCCTCGGTAAGCGGGCTGTATTCAGCGTCCTCCAGGGCGCGCCAGGCCAGCAGTTTGTTGTGACCAGACTGAGACATGAGCCGAAATAGCTCCATAAAGATCGTATCAGCCGGTGCGTCAGAATTCAGGATAGCCGACATATCGGCGATCAAAGCTGCCGTCAAGTTAGTCAGTAGGGCGGTACGCATACCCTCGGCGCTGCCAAAATGATGGAGCAGCGTGCCATGGTTGATGCCGGCATCTTGAGCAATATCTTTAATGTTCAGGCCGCGAATACCGTGGTCCGCCAGACGCTTGCCGGCGATTGCCAAGATCATTGCGCGGGCCTCTTCTGGGCTTCTGCGAACTCGCTGCGAAATCGCCATGACAGTTGTCTGCCTTCACTATTAACATACTTGTGAATACTAACGTTGGGGCTGTCTCATCGCAACTGGTCGGCATTCAAGCCCTAATGATTCGATTCGTCGGTACTGGGCGTTTGGGCTATTTGGGTTTGATGTCGAGGGGAGGTGATTCGTGCTAGCAGTTTCGGGTCAAGTTTTTGAGGGAGATCTATTGACACAAATGTTAATAACATTATGATTTACGCCGTGACTAACCAAAATTTGGAGTATACCCATGGCTAATAGAATGCAGCCGCTGGTTGCCTTAAGGGCGCTCAAGGAACTTGTCCGCAACCCAGATGATACGCGGAAAGTGTTTGAAGTTATTGAAGCCATGGCGGGCAACGCCAACGAAAAAAGTGCCGCTCGATTCAAGCAGACTCCAAGTGGTCAGCGGATTCTCGCGACCCAAGGCAGTCTGCTGGATAGCCTGCGTGCACGCGACGCCCTGCAGGCCATGTCTGCCGATAGCCTGGGTCGAGCCTACCTGCACTTCCTGGATTCGGAAAATCTGTCTTTCGATGGTTTAGTGGAAGCCAGTGAAACCACACGTCTGCAGGAGGAGGGTGATAAAGACTCGCAGCGATTTATGTTACGCCAGCGCGATCAGCACGATCTTTGGCATGTGGTAACTGGCTATGGGCGTGACATTGCTGGTGAGGCCTCACTGCTTGCGTTTACCTATGCGCAGACCCGCAATCGAGGTCTGGGTGTCATTGCTTTGGTCGGCGGCTTGAAGCTGGCCAAGCACTATGGCTTTTCCATCTTCAAATCGCTGCGACAGGGTTATCGCCTTGGCAAACGTGCGGCTTGGTTGCCTCAGCAGGAGTGGGAAACATTGTTGCAACTCCCCTTGGCGCAGGTGCGGGACCTGTTGAATGTTGGACGACCCGATGTTTACTTGAGCTTATCGGCGGCTTCAACTGCGGCCTATACCCAAACCTCTTGAGCTCTGAGGCTTCGAGTATGTGGCGCGAGCAGGATAACTTCTTGATTGCAGACTTGGTTTTTGCCGATTTTGTGTCGGCGTTTGCGTTCATGACATTGGTTGCTGAGCTCGCGGAAGCCCATGGCCATCATCCTGAATGGTCTAACGTTTATAATCGGGTGCAGATAAAACTGACAACTCATGACGCCGGCCACCAAGTGACTGATAAGGACCGCCTGCTTGCGCGGGCGATAGAAACCCATCCCGGCGTGATCGCGATTCTAGATTCCAAGCAGTGATTGCCGGGCGGGCTTGTGTTGTGACGTCACAACGAGCTTAATGAGTCCTTTCGTCAATGACTGATCGGTAAGTGTTATGCAACAAAGTGATATTGACCGGTGTAACGCGCAGTATGGCCGGCCGGGTTGCGTCGAGTTTGGTCTTGATGTGCAGGGCCAGGCGCGGGTGGAGCTGCGTTTTAAAGACTCAGCGTTAATGGTCTATCTGCAAGGCGCTCACATTACTGCCTGTCAGCTCGGAGCCGATGCCGCGTTGTTGTGGACAAGTCAGAGCGCGAGTTACCAACCAGGAAAAGCCATTCGTGGTGGTATTCCTTTGTGTTGGCCCTGGTTTGGTGCTCACCCCTCACGACCCGATTATCCCCAGCATGGCTATGCGCGCACCAGCGGTTTCGAGGTGATCAACAGCGAAGTCAAAGACGATTTTACCGGTATCCAATTACGTCTGGTGTTAGCGACGCCTGAACTCTCTGAGTGGTGCGCCAACGGTGATATTGAGCTGACAGTCACCGTACGACTGTCAGACTCGCTTTGGTTGCAGTTGGATACGCATAATCGCTCAACAGTCACCGTGCCCGTCAGTCTTGCATTGCATAGTTATTTCAACGTTGGGGACGTGGCCCAGATATCAATGCCCGGTTTAATGGGGCTCAGTTATATAGATAAACTGCGCGCTGGCGAGCGTCTACCGCAAAGGGCGCCACTGGTCATCAATGAAGCGATAGACCGAATTTACCTGGATCCGCCACAATCTATAGAGATTAACGATCCGGTTTTAAATCGGCAGGTTCAAGTGCGATCCTGGGGTAACACAGAACTGGTCGTATGGAATCCTGGGGCAGAAGGCGCTCAGGCGATGCTTGATTTTGATGACGCAGGTTACTCGGAGATGGTTTGCGTCGAGCCAGCCATAGCAGCTGACAATAGCTTATTGCTGGTGCCAGGTGGAACTCACATCGTGGGTCAAGAGATAACCTCGATTCAACTTGGGTCGGACCTAGGCTAGGCTTCGCGGTGCATTTCCTGTGTTGTTGCCTTATACAGGAAATTTAAACCTCTTCCACTTTGTGAGCATATCTGATGGCTTGTTCTATGCATTCGATTCGGTCCTGGCCATACACCTTGGTGTCACGATAGCTCAGGCTGGGAACCCCCCAGAGATCTGCGCTATACATGTCGGCCAGATTCCGCTGAGCCCAGATGCGCCAACCATCTTCTGTGAGCAACCAGCGTGCTTGTTGCCAATCAAGTCCTGCGCGTTCCACCAGAACTTGCAAGCCCGCATCAGTCGCGGCATTAATACCTTCCGCCCAGGCGCCGCGGGCGCAGCTTTCTAGAAACTCGAGACCTTTGCCGGCGCTAACAGCAAATTCGTACAGAGCGTAACAGCGTTCGACGCCTGCGCCCAGTGGATCAGCGATTTTGCCGAAATCGATACCATATTGCGTCGCTTCACGTTTCGCATCTGTAAGGATGTAGAAACCCTTGGTTCTGGGCACCTGCATGCGGCGCATTACCATGGGTAAAACAGGTTTGACCTCTAGTGGCAGCTGGTAGTGCGTAGCCAGCTGTTTGGCGCGAACCAGGCCGATATAAGAATAGGGGCTTCTAAAGGACCAGTAGAGCGTGATGGGTGTTGCAGCGTCGGTGCCTGAGTTTGGTCTCGTCGGTAATGGTCGACAAAAATCGCGGTAGCCGCGGTCAAAATGAATCTCTGCGATGGTGCCCGTGGCCAGTCCGAGCTCATTCAGACGGCATTCGAGATGCGCGAGTCGATCAAGCCCCCAGTACCATTCGCCGCCATAGTGCAACATGGCGCTCAAATAGTGCCCATTGGACCTCAAGTGGACTTCGTTGGCGGTTAAGTGATGTTGGTAGCACTCGGCGTGTTCAGTAATGCCTGAGTCAATCAGATTGCTAAGTGTGGCCTGATCGTCTTGCCAGTAGGCTTCGAAAAGGGGCAGGGCATGCTCGGCATAACCGGGTTGTAATTCCCAGTGAAGCAATTGTGCGGTCAGCCCGGCATCGCGCTCGAGGTCTCGGCGGGGTCGAGTGTCGGGAAAGTCGAGACCGTACAAGTTGGCGAGGTGCGCGCCGTCCTGAAAAGCGTTTTTCTCCCAGAGTTCGGGCGCGGGATACATCTCTGGTTGCAGGTTAAGAATGGTCCTGAACTCAAATTCAACAGCATAGCGCGCTGCAAATTGGTCAAGCACCTGCAGTAACACATAGCTGTAGGGGTCGGTAAGTCGCAGATACACAGTTACTTTGTGGGGCTGGCCCGCTCGACGTCGTTGCCGTTCCTTGATGCCGCGTTTGAAATTTCGTAGCCATTGACTGGTGATCAGCCGAGTTAAGTGGGGGGCGATGGACATGTTCAGTGACTCCCAGATGATAGTGAGGGTTGCGATAGGTGCGTTGGCGAAGAGTCTAATGGGACCACTAAATCTATCACCTTATTGATGAGCTGTTCTCGATCAAGACCCGTTGGTGTTGCCGCCAGTAACGGGTCCGACAGAAAAGGGTTTGACAGAATCATGGCGGCACCAAAAGGCACTGCGTTGGTGTACAGCATCAAGGCCAACAGGTCGGTGTCGGCATGTCGGCCTGCGACTTGGCTCGCCTCGACCGCCAATTTGATCTCTGATCTGAATGCTTCTTGGGCGGCCTTAAGGTCGGCGTCGGCGTAGCGCCCAACGTCTGGATGAGTGATCGTCTGAAACAGGCTGGGATGTTCCAAGGCCCATTTGAGAAACCCACGACCCATGGCGTTCAACCGTGCGCTGGGGTCCTGTGGTTCGGTGGTCTCGATGGCCTGCAAGGTGGCGGCGGTGATTTGTTGCCAGCCGCTGGTCGCCAGCACGGCGAGTAATTGGGCCTTATTTTTAAAATGCCGATTGGGGGCGCCATGTGAGACACCTAGGTCTCTGGCGATAGCCCTCAAAGACAGGGCTTCCAGACCTTCGGCCGCGATAGTTTGGGCGGCGTGCTCGAGGATCGCGACTTTGAGATCGCCGTGGTGATACTGTTTGTTGGTTAGGCTCATGGCGTTTGGGCTGTCCGTGGTCGGCAGGGCATCAATTTGACATATACATTCTCTGAGCCGTAATATGCGTGAGCATGTAGATGCTGTCTACATAAAAATTCAGTTCAAAGGCTGTGGCCTATGTTCGTGTCGATGCGATAGGGATAATGATGAAAAAGCTTCTTGGGGTGCTGTTTTCCCCCTTTGTATTTAGTCTCGGTTTTCTGGCGCCCTTGATCGCCCAGCTACTGGATGCCACCGGTGTCACCTTACCGGGTGTCGAAACGCTGTATATCGGCCTGCTAGTGGCGGGGATGTTGGGCGTGATAGCACAATGGCGCGGCAGCTGGTTATGGGTCAAGCCATGAATAAGTCTACTAGCAATGATATCGACTGGGATAGCTTGTCGGAAGCTGAACTTGACGCGCGGGAACGCCAGATTGCCAGCAAGTATATGCATATTGTTCCCTGGGGAGCGGTGGCCTGGGGGCTGACTAATCTGCTGGTCTGGCTCGCGCTGTGGCCCTTGGTGCTGCTCGACATGCTGTCATTGTGGATCGCTTTTCCGTTAGCAACCCTGAATGTCATGTTATGTTATTTGCCGTCTCATGAAGCCCAGCACAGTATCATCGCGCGCAAAGGTCATCCGTTACGTTGGCTGAACGAGCTCGTTGGGCATTTGTCAGTCTTGCCGTTTCAGCCATTTCGCGTGTTACGTCACACGCACTTCGAGCATCATCTGCATACGAATGATCCAGCACTGGATCCGGATTATCGGGTTCATGCACCGTCGAATTTCGCCTTCTTGAAAAATACACTGATGCGCCGCCAACCGGGCGCAAATGATACCGGCTACCCCGAGGCTTTGCAGCGTACGGGTATGGGTCACCTATTGGTCGACGCTTTGATCTATAACGCGTTTTACTTTCTGGTGTTATTTGGTATGGCCTGGAGTGGCTATGCCATTGAAGTAGCATTACTGTGGTGGTTGCCCAGACACATTGCCAGCACCTATATTCAATACTACTTGAGTTGGGCGCCCCATCACCCGGGAAAAGAGCAGGGTCGTTATAGAGAAACGCGGGGATTCAAGAGTGCCGTAGGCAACTTACTGTCGATGGGCATGCAGTATCACATTATTCATCACCTGTACCCGCGTATACCCTTGAGCAAGACCCCAGCGGCGTTTCGTGAACTCAGGCCGATTTTAGTCCGTAAAGGTTGTGAACTGAGCGGTTTGTAGACCAGCGTCAGTGGGCGGCTAGCGGTCCGCAAGGGATTCCGAGCATAGCGCTTGCCGGGGGAATCCCTCAGGGTATATCGTAGCCAACTTTTGGGTTTGCCCCAGAGTCTTGGAGTTGATGATTATGCCACTGACGCCGTTCCACCTCGCTATTCCCGTTCATGATGTGGGTCTTGCGCGACAGTTCTACACTGACCTGCTGGGCTGTGAGGTTGGCCGCAGCAGCAGCCAATGGATCGACCTGAATCTATTTGGTCATCAGTTAGTCTGCCATCAGGTCGAAGGCATGGCGGCGCGAAGTGCAGCGCCCACCAACCCCGTTGATGGTCATGATGTGCCGGTGCCGCACTTCGGTGTCGTGCTCGAGATGGCTACTTGGGAAGCGTTGGCGGCGCGTCTACAGGCCGCCAATATCGAATTTGTGATCGCGCCGCATATTCGCTTCAAGGGTCTTGCGGGCGAGCAGGCCACCATGTTCTTTTATGATCCCAGTGGTAATGCACTGGAGTTTAAGGCTTTCAACGACATCGAGGCTGAGCTGTTTAAAATCTGATGTTGAGTGCCAGGCTTTGTGCTGGGCCGATGCGACCAGCGGCGGACCAGGCGCCTGCACGCTGAGACAATAAACTTTGCGCCGCGAGGAGTATGCCACTAGCATGTGGGCTTTGTTATTACTTCAAAAGCAGTAGAGCATGTCGCAGCGTTTTTGGTATCTTGCCGGCGTGGGGACGTTTATCGTTCCCATGGGTATGCAAACCATTCTGTTTCCCTGGTTGGTGGTGGTGCAGCTCCATGAAGGGGCTGAACGTTTGGGTCTGGCACAAATGTGCACCCAGTTGCCGGCCATCTTCCTGATTCTTTTTGGCGGGGTCCTCGCCGATCGCATGGACGCTCGCAAAATCCTGTTGTTGGGACATTTGCTCGCCGCCTTGCCAATGCTGGGGCTGGCGCTGGCCCTGAGTCTGGATGGCCTGTCCTACAGCATACTTATCGTCTATGCCTTGTTGATGGGCGTTGTGACGGCGTTTGTGCAGCCGGCTCGAGACGGACTGCTGAACCGCGTGGCGGGAGGAGAAGTTCAACAGACCGTGATGTTTACCATGGGCCTGACGTTTCTGGCGCAGCTTCTGGGTTATTTTTTGGCGAGTCAGGCGGACAATGCTGGGCCGGTGATGATCCTGCTGGTCCAAGCGGTTATCGTTTTGGCCGGGATGTTGACGATCTGGAAGCTGGTACCAGGCGTGGTTCTAGCAGCGCTGCCGGGGCAGTCCACGCGCCAGCAACTGTTTGCTGGTTTGAGGTTGGTACTGGATTCCGATCGTATGCTCCCGGCATTGATCATCTTGTTGGCTGTGGCGTTTTTCTTTGGCGGGTCTTTTTCGGTACTGAACCCGCTGATAGTCCGCGATATCTACCAGGGTGGTGCCAATGAAATATCCATGACCTTTGCTGCCTTCGGCTCTGGCACCATCACGATGTTAGTGCTGTTGATTGTCCGCGGCGGTATTGCCAGACAGGGGCGGGCTATGTTGTTATCCATGCTCACAGGGGGGCTGACCTTGGGTGTTGGCGCCTTCCATCTGCCCTTTATGGGTTATCTGGCGGCGTTGTTTTTCTGGGGTATGAGCGGTGGTGTGGCCATGAGTATGGGCCGCACGATCATGCAGGAGGCGGCACCAGAGAATGCGCGGTCACGAGTTATGTCAGTTTTTTCCCTGGCGACCCTGGGTGGCATGCCCTTCGGGGCGTTGTTGATGGGTTATTGTGCGGGTGCTTTTGGCCCTTTGGCCAGCTTGCTGATTAGCGTCGCCGGGGTTTGGGTCACGTCTGCCGGGATCCTCTGGCACGGTCGTTTATGGGGATTGACCACCCAACAATAAAATTAATAGTCGAGTCGTCAATGAATCAATGTACAGAACATTATAGCCGCGTCGGAGATGTCACCCTTTGCTGGTTTGAATGGGGTGCGGCTCACGCTGCGCAGGGGACCACGCTGCTGGTACATGCTACAGGCTTTCATGCCCGTTGCTGGGATCAGACGGTTACCCATTTACCCGACCGGCATGTGATTGCGCTGGATATGCGCGGCCATGGTCGCAGTGATAACCAAGGCCCGATTAGCTGGGATACCTTTGGTGATGACCTCGTGGGCTTTATCGAAACGCTGGACTTGCGTGGACTCGTTGGTGCCGGACATTCCATGGGTGGACATTGCCTCGTGCATGCTGCCGCCCGCTTGCCTGATCGATTTGAACGTTTGCTGCTGATTGATCCGGTGATTATGGATCCGGCCTCTTATGAGGATCGCGCTGCTGCGCACACCAGCTTCCTTGATGCCGCCGGGCTCCACCCAGTCGCAAAGCGACGAAATCACTTTGCCAATGCCGAGGCGATGTTCGCGAACTTTATCGGGCGCGGCAGCTTTGCGGTCTGGGACGAAGCCGTACTGCATGATTATTGTGAATACGGTTTGGTGCCTAATCCTGATGGTGAGGGCTTTGTCCTGGGCTGTCCGCCGAATGTGGAAGCCGCGATTTATATGGGCAGTTCGGATGGCAATATTTATGCCGAGCTGGACTACGTCACGATGCCTGTCACTATCCTGCGGGCGCGGCGAGAAGAGGGCGATCGAACAAAAATGGATTTCAGTCTTTCCCCCACTTTTCCGGGACTGGCGTCGTTGATGCCGAATGCGCGGGATGTGTATCTACCCGAATTGACACACTTTATTCCCATGCAGGCGCCTGCGCTGACCGCTGAGTATTTGCGTGGCGAGCGTTAGTCTCACAGATCTCTCTCAGGAGCGTCCAATGTCACCAGCGATGCAACCGCGACTTGCCATTACCATGGGAGATCCTGCAGGAGTTGGCGCTGAAATTTGCGTCAAGACCTTGATCCGGCCCGAAGTGTATGCCCAGGCGCAGCCCTTTGTGATTGGCGACATCGCCTGCTTGCGGCTGGCGATGGACCAGACCGGAATTCAGTTGCCGTTGCGCAAAATGACGGATATTGATGACCTGCAGCTACAAGCCGGCGTGATTCAAGTTCTTGAGGCCTATGCCTTCGATGCGGGTCAACTGGTTATGGGTGCGGTCTCGCCGGACTGTGGTCACGCGGCGGTGCAATATTTTGAAACCGCCGTGAATCTTGCCCTGGCGAGCCAAATTCAGGGGGTAGTCACCTGTCCCATCAACAAGGAAGCGGTTCATGCAGCGGGCTATGTGGGCGACATCGGGCACCAGGAAATCCTGGCGCGGATGACCGGTGCTGGGCTCACGGCGACACTGTTGATGACCCAGGGCCTGAAAGTCGCGCACCTTTCCACGCACAAGTCTTTGGCGGAAGCGGTGGCCTTCGTGCGCCGGCCGGTTTTAGTGGAGAAGCTGCAATTGACCCACGACAGCCTCAGCCGTTGGTGTGGGCGGCCACCGAAAATCGCAGTGGCCGCACTAAATCCTCATGGCGGCGAGGGTGGCATGCTCGGTCGAGAGGAGATCGACGAGATTGCCCCGGCGGTTGCCGAGGCCCGCACGCTGGGGCTGGATGTGGTCGGGCCCTACCCGGCAGATTCAGTCTTTTATCGGGCGGTTAACGGCGAGTTTGATGCGGTTCTGGCGCTGTATCATGACCAGGGTCATATCGCCATCAAGATGCATAATTTTGCCGACAGCATTACGGCCACCATGGGTATACCGTTTATTCGGACCTCGGTGGATCATGGTACGGCCTTTGATATTGCGGGCAAAAATCTGGCGAACGCTGACAGCCTCAGTCAGGCCATTGATGCCGCCATCGCGATGATGAATGGCAAGCTAGTGAGCTAGCTCAGCAATCATGGCCGTGATCTGGGTTGCGTTGAACTGGCCTGGCGCAGTGCGATGATAAGCGGCTTGATTCGCCAAATAGCGCAGCACCTCGTTGGCCGGCGTCGGGACACCCTGTTGCTGGCCAAGCAGGCAAATTTCGCCATTCAAATAGTCGGCTTCGATATCGCCGGTGCCTCGCGACAGGCTTTGCCACGAGGAGCCGCCCCCATGTTCGATGCCGTCAATGGAACCCATGGTAATGACACTGTGGCGCGTCTTGACCTCTTCTTTAGTCGCGCAGTCAATGTTGGCAGCGGCATAACAGGCGAGGGCTTCCTGGCGCACCAATGACATCACATCGCGGTCGTGGGGGCCTGGCGAACAGACCGCCTGAAACGCGTTGCCGAGATTCTGCAGAAGTTTGGCATATTTCCAACGCATGGGCCGTGGATCGGCGGCACACAGAAAGCCGGCTCGAGTGACGTCTTCTGCCACCTCCTGAATACAGCTATCGACACCAGACTGATAACGGCCTACGTCCAGCACGCCGCCGATACCGCTGGCATGGTGCAGGACTTCGGCGGGCACCAAGTGGGTAGCGGGCAACATCACCAGCATGCCGTAGACTCGGCGAAACTTGCGGGCCGCCATGGCCTCGTTAGCGACGCCATTCTGCGCACAGATAATGGGTAAATCAGGCGGTGCCACGGTGGCGAGGCTCTCCAGCGCCGCTTCGGTATGCTGGGATTTCATGGTCATCAACAGCACGTCATCAGCATGAAAGGTGATCTTTGCCGGATGATCGACCACGGGAATTTGTAGGGTCTTGCTGATGCTTGGGCTTCGATAGGTCAAGCCGTCTGCGGCGAGTTTCTCAAAGTGAGCGCCTCGAGCGATCAGCAGGACATCCGCCCCGGCAAGCTGCAAGCGTGCGCCGATGGTTCCGCCGATGGCCCCGGCACCGTAGATAATGTATCTCATGGGAAAAACTCCGTTTAGCTGACTGTCCGCGACCCAGCCCCCAGTGTGCCTTATACGTTGGCCTAAACAAGGCGAATAAGACTGCCAAGAGTATTTATTTTTATAACAGATCTTTGATAGGGTAGCGACAGACAAGGTCACGTCTGCGGGGTGAAAGGTTTCGTGCGGCGTGACAGCAGGTGAGAATCCGCGCCAGTTAAGCGGTTTCAGGCGCTTTGGGCAGAGATAGTCGATTTTATCCTGAACGATGGTAGAATCTGGCAGTCGTAGCGGTTGTCAGCCGAAGGACCCGTTAATCACAAGACTTTTGACAGTCTATCCACAACAGGTGGGCCGTCAGGCAGGGGAGCCATAAGAGGTTCCAGAGATCCAACAAAGCGTACATCAGGAGTAACGAAGCTATGCCATTGGTACTAAACGAAGAACAGAATATGTTGAAGGACGCCGCGAAAGATTTCTGCGCCAACAACACGCCGATCATGCAACTGCGAAAGCTGCGTGACGAGAAGAACGAAAATGGATTTGATACGGGTACCTGGCAGCAGATGGTCGATCTTGGTTGGACTGGTATCACCATTCCTGAAGACTTCGGTGGCCTGGGCTTTGGTTACATGGGCATGGGTGTTGTGATGGAAGAGTGTGGTCGTACGCTGACAGCCTCGCCGTTATGGGCAACTGCCGTCGTCGGCAGCAGTGCGATAGTGCTCGGTGGCAACGATGACCAGAAGGGCGACCTGCTGCCACAGATCGCAGCGGGTGAATTGCTATTAGCGCTGGCACTAGAGGAAACTCCTCATCATAACCCGTACGGTGCGAAGACCAGTGCGATCAAGTCTGGCGCCGGTTATAAGGTCAGTGGCAACAAGACCTTCGTGATCGATGGTCATGTGGCAAACAAATTGGTCGTGGTTGCACGAACTTCGGGTCAGGCCGGCGAACGGGATGGCTTGACGTTGGTGCTGGTTGATCGTGATGCGGCGGGCGTCAGCGTCACTCGCACGATTATGGCCGATAGCCGCAATGCCGCGAATATCGTTTTCGCAGACGCTGAAGGCGTCTTGCTGGGCGCTGAAGGTCAAGGTGCAGATGTGCTGGATAAAGTCTTGGACGCTGGTCGAATTCTGCTTGCTGCAGAAATGCTGGGCAGTATTCAGGAATGCTACAGCCGCACGGTTGAGTACCTGAAGACTCGAGAGCAATTTGGTGTGCCTATCGGTTCATTCCAGGCGCTCAAGCACCGCGCTGCAGAAATGTTCTGTGAGATAGAGTTGTCAAAGTCGGTTGTCATGGAAGCCTTGTCAGCCCTCGACGAGGACTCAGACCAGGTGCCTGAATTGGCCAGCCTGGCGAAAGCCCGCCTCAACGATACCTATAATCTGGTCAGCAGTGAAGGCGTGCAGATGCATGGTGGCATCGGCATGACTGACGAGTATGAAATCGGCTTCTTTATGAAGCGCTCGCGAGTGTCAGAGCACACCTTGGGGGGCAGTGCCTTTCACCGTGACCGATATGGCGTGTTGCAAGGCTACTAGGGGTTTTTAGCGCCTCTGTGGCGCTTTTACCGCAGTTTAAAAAACGAGTCCTGGTGGCTCGTTTTTTTTGGTTTTAGGTTTTGTTATCGGTGCCGTGGTAATAACCAGTTAAAATAAAACAGGGTGCTGTTGAGACTCAATGGGTCTTTAACAAAAGCTACCGCCAGGGTTAAAGTGAAGTCAGGATGAAAGTCCTAATTAGGCGGATATTAAACTCTGCCAGGGTGTATCAGACCCCGAGGTCTGAAAACTCCATTAGGAGTCTCGGAGTCGTAGCGCGCCCATTGCTGGTTCTCAGAGACAGGTATGCCTGCTCATTGGCGCCAATGAGTATTCATATCGCGAGCGTCAGCGTTCATGCATGTACGGATGAAATAGTACCAGCAACTCAGAGCCCTGTTCACGCAGGGCTCTTTTATTTGCAGAGTCTGACCGTGATTCTCAATGACTGATCGCGCGCCAGTAGCGGCGGAGCTTACCGCGGGTTTGATTTTTAATGAACAAGGTTTATGAACAAGGTTTATGAACAAGGTTAATGAACAAGCTTGTTTAAACTAAATCGCACTCTGTGCAATAATTGCGAGCTCAATCCTTTCCGAAGATGGCGCGCTGCTGGATGGATACACAAACCCTTCAGATCTACCTTGGCCTTTGTCGGAATCTACACTTCAGCAAAACCAGTGAGCAGTTTCATCTGAGTGCTTCGGCCCTGAGTCGCTCAATTCAGCGTCTCGAGGCAGAGCTTGGCTGTGCGCTGCTGCTCAGAGACAATCGGACAGTGAGCCTGACTCCGCAGGGGGAGCTTTTTCGGCAGTATGCCGAAGATGTGATCGTTCGCGGTGAACAGTTGCAGGTTGACCTGGGTGTGTCGCTGCAGCACCTATCCGGTAAATTGTCGCTGTTCTCCTCGGTGACAGCGAGCCAAAGTATTTTGCCTCAGGTTCTGGCGCGGTTCCGTCAAGAATACCCGTTGGTGGAGATCCAGTTGGAGACGGGCTACGCGGTTAACGCGTTGCAGCGCCTCCATGAAGGTTGTGATGTGGTGGTCGCAGCATTGGCAGACGACCATGACCCGCAACTCACGAAGCGAATCATCATGTCCATTCCCATGTTGACGATCGCGCCGGTGGACAGTCAGTTTGATAAAGGTGTACCGGTTGACTGGTCTGCTGTGCCGTTGGTTTTGCCCACCAGCGGTCCGGCTCGAAACCATATTGACGATTGGTTACGACAACTCAGTATCAAGCCGAATATTTATAGTGAAGTGGCGGGTAATGAGGCTATCTTGTCATTGGTGGCGCTGGGCTGTGGCGTCGGCTTTGTGCCAGCGCTGGTGCTCGACAATAGTCCGCTGGCAGGGCGGGTCAAGATACTGGCCGAGGGTCCGGCGTTGACAGAGATTCATGTGGGGTTCTGCACTAGAACAAAGAGTCTGTCGGTCTCACCTGTAGTTCAAGCGTTCTGGCAATCAATCGAGTCATAAATGTTGTCGCTCTGGGGTGCAGGTCTTCGTAAGCGGACGGCGGAGATTGAAACACCACCCGCGGCAAGCCGGTGCTGTTGGGTTTTAACAAAATAATTGAGGGGCGAGAGAAATGAAGCAGCTAGTGCTGAAAACGACCAAGATCCTAGCTGAGGTAAGCGAGGGTGTTGGCTGGTTGACTTTTAATCAGCCTGAACGTCGCAACGCGATTTCATTAGAAATGTGGCAAGGCATCGGCGATGCCATGGAGATGATGGAAGCTGACGCGGATGTCCGTGTGGTCATCATGAAAGGTGCCGGCGGGAAAGCGTTTGCATCGGGGGCTGATATCTCGGAATTCGATCAGCAGCGCGCAAATGCAGCTCAACGCCACGAGTACGGTCAGATTTCAGCCCGTGGTAGTCAGTGGTTGGCGCGTTTCAGCAAACCGCTGATAGCGATGATTGACGGTTATTGCATCGGTGGCGGATTAGCGATTGCTCTGAATGCCGATGTTCGCTTTGCAACGCCAGGCTCACGGTTGGGAATCCCTGCAGCACGACTTGGTCTCGGTTATGAGTATCCGGGTTTGGCGGCGCTGGCGCGATTAGTCGGTCCCTCTACTGCGCGAGATATGCTTTTTTCAGCGCGACTATTGGAGGCTGACGAGGCCCTGCGGGTCGGTCTGGTGAATTTTATTGTCAGTGAAGAAAGCCTTCTTAAAGACGTGCAGGTTTACGCCGAGCGAATTGCGTCGAATGCGCCATTAACGGTCAAGGCAGCCAAGGCCGCAGTCAATGCCTATGAAAAGTACTCTCAAATCGAGGCGGCAAGCGCAATTGCTGGTTTGGTTGATGTCTGTTTTGACAGCGAGGATTACAAAGAGGGTCGGCGCGCCTTTGCGGAAAAGCGTGCGCCGGAATTTAAGGGCTGCTAGTGAGTGGGTTTGGCTGCAGGTTCAGGTCGGTGCCTGATTATTTTTGATTCTTCCCATCAGCGGCATGCTCTAGTGGCGGCCTCTTGCAATCATGTGCTGCTGATGCAAGCGCGGCGAGTTCATCAGAATGCTGGTGAAGCATGGGCAGGCGCTCTAAACAGGCTGTTCATCAATAACACATTCAGGCCTTCCAGATAGGCCCGGTAGGTGGGTTCCTGAGTAAAGCCGATGACCATGCCGCGCCCCATGGGTTGGTGCACCATAAATGGCTTACGCGCCAGTTGCTGCCGGTTTTCCTGCCACAGATAACCGCTCGCCAGCAGCTCATCGGCACCGTTGAACCAGGCAATATTATTGCCTGAAGCGAGTTTAATCGGTGCATATATAGCATTACCCTGAACCATTCCTACCAGATTAGTGTGGACGCCAGCGGTGAGCCAGTGGTGCGTATCAATGGTGATATTGGCCAGTATGCCGGGCACATAATCAGGCTTCTGGCCAGTGCTTGTGATCGCGAGCCGAAGAGCGTCGTCGGTGTCCAATATACTACCTGGGCGGGTATCTTCAGCCGGCTCGTCAGGTTCATCGGTGGCGTCTTGATAAGCGTCCTCCCGCTTGATGTCGAGTAATCCGACCTCGTTGCTCGCCGCGTAGGCGGTTGCGCTGCTCAGCGTGATCAGCACGCCTCCTTGCTTCACCCAGTCTCGAAGATTGTCGGCGCCGGCTTTGCCAAGCGTCGTTGCATAGTCACCGGTGGGCAGAATCAGTACCTGGTACTGATTCAGATTGGCACGTTGGAGTTGACTGCTGCGAATGGCCGTCACCGGGTAATTCAGCTGCCGCTCGATCACAAAGCGTGTGTTACCGGCACTGTTGGAATAGGTGGGTTCATCCCAGGCCATGGCGATGGCTGGGGCTGACAATGTGAACGTGCTGCTGCTGCCGAAGCTCGGACCTTGCTCAACCCAACTGTCATCTACTCCGATGACCTGAGCGCCACTATCGGCGGCCAGAGTTGTTATCTGTCGAAGGATGTCCGCCGAGTTACTACGTTTTTCGATAATGAGTGTGCCTGCAGGATAGCGAGTATTATCAGCCATCGTGAATGCCTCATCAGCGCTCTTGACGGTGACGCCTGCCCGTAATGCCGCGCTTAAAAACCGCCCCGCAGCCATGTCGCCCCAGGGCACCAGAAAAGCCACTGTAGCCTCGGGATGGATAACCTGACCCTGACGGGATAGCGCAGCGGTAAAGGCAACCGATGGCAGGTTGCTGACCTTTGTGCAGTTGGCGATATCAATATTGAATAACAGCGGTAAGGACCAAGCGGTCGTGTCGTAGATTTGGTTGTCCAGGTTCTGCGTTCGACGTCGTTCCTGTTCCGCCAGGAACGGCGCATCCATATCAACCTGCTGGCTCAGCAAGGTTGTGGCTAACCGACCTCGCGGCTGTGCCGTATCAATAAAACGGGCGCCGGCGGCGTAGCTGATACCGCAAGCTTTGAAAGCCTCGGTGGCTTGTCTGACCTCAATGCCATGTTCTGTGAGCAAGGACGCCAGTCGATCATTCCCCGCCTTGTCGCGATTGTTAGGAAAAATATAAAATCGTTGCTGTTTGTTATTTTTGCCTATGTCGATGGCATCGACTTGAGTCTGATAAAAGTCGGTGAGCAGGCTGTTGCGATTATCGGCTACGGTTTCGAGCGTGGCCAGGCTGGTGGTGAAGTGTTTGCGAATAGTTTCGCGATAGGTCAACAGGACGCCGTCTGCCCGCCGATAGATCAAGCCCCTTGCAGAACCTGCTTCATAGGTGGATGCGGTGGCGCCGTAGAATGTCGGCCAACTATCAGTATAACCTGGGTAGAAAGCATCGAAGATCTCGTGGGTGAAATAGTCAAACCCCCGTTGATCAAAATAGTAGGCATTGCGCTTGCCGATGCGGAGCATCTGCTGGCTTTGCTGCGACGTCATATGCGGGTTGACGGGATCGGCGGCCGGCGCGAAGTAATAACTTTCATCGCCACCCATCTCGTGAAAATCAATCACTGCCAGCGGAAGATGCTTGTTCAGCGCTATGACCCGACTCTGGGTCTCGGGCTGAGTCAGAGCCAACCAGTCACGATTTAAATCAAACAGGTAGTGGTTGGTACGACCGCTAGGCCAGGGCTCGTCATGCTCGGCACTGATGCGATCAGGACTGTCCTGCAGGCCAACCGTGGAATAATAGTGTTGGGTAAAACGTGTTCGGCCATCGGGATTCTGCAGTGGGTCAATAAATACCAGTGAGTTGTCGGCAACTTTTAGGCTGACTGTCTCGTCCACAGCGGCTAACAGGTGGTAGGCGGTCAACATGGCGGCGTCTGTGCTACTGATCTCATTGCCGTGAATGCCATAGGCTAACCAGGTGGAAGCAGGCAAGCTGGCGATGAGTTGGCTGGCGGCGGCTTGGTCGGTGAGTCGGGGATCTGCCAGGCGCTGCATGTCTATGGTGATCTGGTCGAGGCGAGCGATATTCTCCACGTTGCCGATCACTGCATAAACCAATCGCCGACCTTCCCAGGTTTTGCCATAGTCAATGAGTTTCAGCCGGGCTGGCGCAGCGGCCTGCAGGGCGGTGAAAAACCGTAGCATATCCTCATAGCGGCTGATTCGAGCACCAACAGGGTAGCCCAGTACTTGCTCGTAAGTCGGAATGGCCGGGTCGTAGGCGGCGCCGGGCCACATCTCAGGCAGAGGATGCTGAGCACCGGGCATAGGCGCGGCTAGCGTTACCTGAACGCTGGTGAGTAGAAAGACGAGCAAGCATAGAAGAGTTCGCATGGCGCTGTTAGCTCAAAGGCGAGATTCGTCTCGCAGTACATTAAAAGAAAAGGTTGTGTAATATAGCGGTTTCATCGCTCGGGTGCATTACCTGTGGTTATCGATTTTACTTGCGTGGGAAGGTTTTTGTTGTGTTGAAAATATCTGCTAGTGCTACCCCAGGTCTTTCTCTATCGGCGCTTGCGAGAGCGCTTGTTATCACCGTGTTGCTCTTTCAAAGCGCTCTGAGCTTGGCCAAATCCGAGTCCTTGGATCCGCCGGCAAACCCGGCTGCCTATCAATGGGACTTCTCAATGATCTATGCCTCATGGGAAGCCTGGGAGGCGGGGATGGCAGAGATGAAGGGGAAGGTGAGCGAATATGTCGCACTCAAAGGAACCCTTGAACAGGGTCCAGCGGCGATCCTGAAGGCCTATCAGTTGTCGGATGAAATTGGCCGGTTATCCTACCTAACTTATCGCTACCCCGGTCTGCAGCGGGATATTGATCAGCGTGATCAATCGATCTCAGGGCGTTTTCAGCAGGTTCAAGCGGCGTTTGCCCAGATGGATACGTCGACAGCCTGGTTCACGCCGGAATTACTCTTGATTCCAGAGCAGAAAATGATTCAATGGATTGACACAACCCCAGCTCTGGCGCCCTATCGGTACCCTATCCTCGATACCTATCGGCAGAAGGCGCATGTATTAGATGAGACAGGCGAACGACTGCTGTCTTACTCAGGTCAGTTTAAGCGAACCCCCAGTGCGATTTACGAGGCGCTCTCTACCGCCGATATCGATTTCCCTGAGGTGACGCTGACTACCGGAGAAACGCTGCGAATGACCAGTGGTGCCTATCGCCGGACGTTGGAGACCGCGCGCGAGCAGGCTGATCGCCAGGCTGCTTTTGAGGCGCACTATGGAACCTACGCGGCGACAAAAAATACCTATGCCGCGATTTATAACAGCATCCTGCAACGAGACTGGTATGACGCCAGGTCGCGAGACTATCCCAGTACCTTAGCAAGTTCCCTGGATAGTGATGCCGTGCCCCTCGAAGTGTATACCAATTTGGTGCAAGCGGTACGAGCTGGGACGGAGCCTCTGAAACGCTATCAAACACTGCGCAAAAAAATTCTGAAACTGGATGAGTATCATCTGTATGACGATGCGCTGCCATTGCTTGATGCGGCAGTTGACTATCCTTATGCGCAGGCCCGAGAAATGGTGGTCGACTCGGTACTACCCTTGGGGACAGCCTATCAGACGCAACTCAGAGATTTTCTCAATAGTCGTGCAGTCGACGTTTATGAAAGCGCTGGCAAGCGATCGGGTGCCTATGTGGCGGGTGTCTACGGCGTGGGGCCCTATATGCTACTGAACTATAATGACACGCTGGATGCAGTGTTTACCTTGGCTCATGAGTCAGGTCACGCGATGCACACCAACCTGTCCTATGCCAATCAACCATTTGCTACCGCCAGCTATACGATCTTTGTCGCGGAAGTGGCCTCAACCACCAATGAGCGGTTTCTGTTGGAAAAGCTGCTGAATGAATCCGATAATCCGGCAGAGCGATTTTTGCTGTTGCAAAAGGCCATCGAAAACATAGCAGGGACATTTTACGCGCAGGTGTCCTTTGCCGACTATGAGTTACAGGCACACCAACGTGCTGAGCAAGGCGAGCCAATCACTGCCGAGGTCTTAACCGCAATCTACCGAGATATTTCACGGGCTTATCAGTCGAAGGAGGTCACAGAAGATGCCTTATATGACAACCTTTGGGCCAGGATTCCGCATTTTTATAACTCGCCCTATTATGTCTATAAGTACGCTACCTGTTTTGCTTCCTCAGCGGCGCTATACAATGCCATGACCACAGGCACAGAAGCCGAGCAAGCCGCCGCTAAGGAACGCTATTTGACTCTGCTGCGCAGCGGCGGTGACGACTTACCCATGGCGCAGCTGAAGAAGGCTGGTGTTGATTTGTCGAAGTCCGAAGCGATTCAGGCGGTGATTCAGCAGATGGATGATCTCGTTTCGCGGCTTGAGGTAGAAGCAGTAAATCTCGGGCTGATTGCTGCAGTTGATGTAACGCCCGATAGCTAGAAGTAATAACTCAGCTGCACGTAGACCGAATTGGGGCTGGTGCCATACTCCGCGGCCAGGTAGCCGGGTTCAAAGGGCGTGACCTGGTTGGCCACCGGTGGTTTGCCAATAAAGTGGTAGTAACCCAAGCCCAGATAAAGATCGTCTAACACATTGTGAGTGGCGCTGATGGACCAGAAACTCGATTTATCCTTCAGGTTAACGATAGCCTGAAGACCAAGGGTGGTAAGGGCGGTAGCCTGGAAGCTGAGGCTGGGTATCAAATAGTGTTGGCCCAGCAAAAACACACCGCCTGCTTGGTAGGCCGAGGTTTGAGCGGTGTTCAGGTAGTGCCTGCTGTCAGTGGCGCCCGCACCATTGTAGTGATATTCAACCATGCCGAACATTGATTCGCTGAAGGCATAGTCAACTCCGGTTGAGGTTCGCCAGTAGTGTCGATCACCGTTGACCACGGCAGTTTCGAGCCAGAACCCCAGGCTACCCAACGCTGACTGCATTCCCGCACCTAACAATGTCTGCTTGGCGTAGCGCATGGCGGCAAACTCCAGGTCAGTGCCCGCCAGATTGGTTTTGCCATGGATAAAAGCGGCCGAAGAATCTGGATGAGCGTCTTTACCAAAAATAAAGCCCATATCAAGTTCACCCAACTGACCTAAGGGTTGTTGGTAACGTATGGCATCGACGCCAATTCGGTATTCGGTATTTAGCGCAGTGACGTTGTAGGGCAGGAATACGTCGGTAGGGTTGATGATCCGTGCTGAACCGAAAGTGATCGCCTGGCGACCAATCGTTAGATCTCCCTGGTCGAACTGAAGTTGGATATTCAGGCGATCTAGATTTTGTAATACGGGTCGGCGGGCTTCGTCAACCAACAAGGGATCGATATCCGTCAGGCGATAGTTCGCCGGTGGCTCGATTTGCAAATTTCCAGTCCCCACTAATTGATTGCTGAATACTGGACTCGCTTCGTAGTGTAGTTCCCAGGCGTAACTTGTCGAGCCTGTGGATGTGCTGCTACCTTGCCACATCAATCGCAGGCTGCTTTGGGATTGCCAGGTCTGATCCGCTTGCAACAGGGCATTATCGATGCTTTGTTGGCTGATGGCATAAGACTTTAGGTAACCGCGCAAGTTACTGTCGGCCATGAGTGATGAGTTTGGCGTAAGGCTACAGATCGCCAGGATCAGGCAGGCTGAGCGTCGTTGGTTAGGCATCGTCTAGCGGCGCTCATCGCGGACTACTGCGCCATCTTCCATATGAATTAAACGGCTGGCCCGAGACATGATTTTTTCATCGTGAGTGGAAAACACAAAAGTCATATTGTGGGTTTCGTTCAGCTCTTTCATCACATCAAGTAATGCAATGCCGGTTTTTGAATCGAGGTTGGCAGTGGGTTCGTCTGCGAGAATGATGTCTGGGTGTGATGCCATGGCTCTGGCCACGGCAACGCGCTGCTGTTGGCCACCGGATAGCTGGTTGGGTCGGCGTGATCCGAGATCGTTCAAGCCGACCAGTTCAAGCATATCTTGGACTCGCTGGCGCCGAGCTGGGCCAGCAATGCCCTGCAGCAACATAATATATTCGATGTTTTCTTCTGCCGACAATACGGGTATCAGGTTGTAAGCTTGGAACACGAAACCAATATGGTCACGTCGAAAATCTGAAATCTGTGCGCCTGACATGTTAGCTATGTTGGTACCCGACAATTCAACTACCCCACTGGTAGGATTGTCGAGACCGCCTACCAGATGTAGCAGTGTTGATTTTCCCGAGCCTGAAGGGCCGATAATCGCGGTAAATTCACCGGGTTCGATGGTGATTGATACCTGCTCGACCGCCTTGACCAGAGTCTCACCCTCACCGAAATATCGGCAGACCTCTATCGTCTTGATTACAGCATTCGTCATCGGCTTTATAAGCTCCTGTGCAAGGCGTCAGTGGGAATAATATTGGCCGCAAACCGTGCTGGGTAGAGCGCCGCAGTCAGGGTCAACAAAATAACGTAGACCGGAAAGTTTGTGAACTGGTGCGAGGCGAGAACGGTGGGGATGTTATTGTTCATCGCAATGCCGGATATTTCCATCTCCCCTAATGGAATGCCGTTAGTCGCGTACCATTCGCCGAGTATAGCCCCCACTGACATGCCAAGGATGCAGCTTAGCAAGGCCAGGAACAGTGCTTCGACCATGATAAGTTGAAACAGATCAAATGGCCGAGTGCCGATAGCTTTAGCGACACCAAATTCATAGATCCGCTCGTAGATCGACATAAACATGGAGTTGATCACACCTAATGAGGCCAGAAAGAACAATATAGCGCCGACGATGAGTGACGAGTAATTGGTCATTTCCAGCATGGCAGCGATATCTTTGTTCAATGCTCTCCAGCCTAGCGCTTCAGTTGTGTCGTCGGTCAAGGACGACAGTAGCCCTGTGGGGTCAAGATCAGCGCTACTAACGTCATGAAATAGAATAGCGATCTCGTGGCTACCCTGTTTAATGCCGAGAATTTTTCGAGCCTGTGAGATATTGATAAAGACGATGTTGGAGTCCAGCTCTCGTACGCCAAACTTAAATATGCCAGCCACTCGAAACAAGGCTTGGGAAAGTTCGCCAGTGTTGGCTTCGGCTTGAGTAATCACAACGCGATCACCCAATTTTATCTCGAGCAGTTCCGCCATGGGCTCGCCAATCAGTATGTCGTTGGCATCCTCTAAATAATGTCCTAGGGTGATAGCGGCGGCCAGTTTACTTAAGTGCCTTTCCTGATCTGCATCGACGCCGTAAATTATGCCGGCGCCGACGTTATAGCTGGACGAAATCATACCGCCGCTGATGACTCTGCTAGCGTAGGCAGCAACACTGGGGTCATTTTCAAGTTGAGATTCTATCGAAGCCGACTCAGGCATATATAAATCAACGTCGTAGTTATCGGTGAAACCCTGACGGTGAACCTGAGCTTCGCCAGACAACGTTTTTGTCAGGCTCTCGATCATAACGTCAACCATGCCGAGCAATACCGCGTCAGTCAGTATGAGTGCACTAAGGCTGCAGCCAATGAGTAACACCGTCAGGAGCGTACGACGGGTGTTTCTGAACAGGTTGCGTAATGCGAGTTTGATTATCAGCATTAGAAACTACCCATGGCGCGAGTTGGAGATACCCGAGCAGCGCGAATACCCGGTGGAATACTGACGGCAATCGCAAATGCCATGATGAGCAGCATGGGCCAGGCAAACACGCCCACAGAGAATTCGCCGGTCATAAAGCCGAACTCGATTCCGCCCATATCGATGGGGTCTGGTAACGCAATGCCGCGCAGGGCGAACCAGGCAATGATCGGCGCGGCAATGACAACACCGACCAGCAGGCTCATGATGGCTAACATCATTGTCTCTATTAATATCAGTCCGGCGATGGTGCCAGGTCTGCTGCCGATAGCCTTAAGCACACCGAATTCTCGGGTTCGCTCCAGTACTGACATCAAGACCGTGTTGAGTACGCCGATAAAGACAATAAAAACAATGATGAGCAATGTGAAGCGGTTACCACGCTTGTCAGCTTCCATCGAGTTATAGAATGTGGCTTCGACCTGCATCCATGGATTGATGGTCAATGTCGGCAAGGCTGTCGTCAGCGATTGGGTGATGCTATCCACAGCACTTTCGTCTGCCAGCAACAACGAATACTGATGGACCTTGCCATAGAAACTCAAAAACTCCTGAGCTACCGATAACGGCAAATAGACCTTGTTGCGATCCCATGAGTTACGTGTACCCACAAGGGCTGTGACAATATAGATATCGTTGGCAATAGAGCCATCGGCGCCTTGAGATATAAGAATCAGCTCATCGCCAATCTTGATCTGCAAACTCTCAGCGACACCCATGCCAAGCATGGCGGAATAATAGCCGTCGGCGTTGAGATTGACGTCGAAATATTGGCCTTGATTAACCTTGTCGAACAACCGGCTGGTAGTTTTTTCAAGTTGAGGTTCAATGCCGACGATCTGTACGGGCGTATTGCGGGTACCAGCGTAGGCCAAGGCCGGCGCGAAAACACGAGGCGCTATGCTGTGTACGCCGGGTTGGCTTAGAATTTCTTGACGTTGCTGTGGTGTGTCATCTATACCCTTAAAAACTTTGGGTCGCTGCAGATAGTCGTCGCGATGAATTTGAATATGTCCGGTGTGATCCATTGTGAAAATGCGAATCACGTTCTTGTAGGAGCCTTCAGTCAGGGAGAATGACAAGCAACAGAGTATGTAGCCGCCAGTCATGCTTAACACCGTGAGAATCGTTCGGCGCCTTTGACGAAGGATATTGCGAAATGCGAGCTTCAATAGCAGCATCTTTCTAGTCCCAGTGAGTCATTAAAATCGGCTTTGCAGATTGCGAAGAGTGAAATCGCTATCGTTGACATCAATCGGTTCAAAATTCAGTGACTCGTAGATGACCAGCGTTTTGTGTCCCGGTTTGTTCAGTGGAATCATCTCGAGGCGAGAGGGTAGCAGCCTGCCTGAATAGTCTCTTAGCTCAGAGAACTCGAGGTGTCGTACCATGACATTATTGTCGTCATAAAATCTCTGTGAGACCGGCACCAAATTTGTTTTGTCGATGACATAGTCGATTTTGCCCCAGACAGTCACCGTCTGACTCTGTGGGGTGAGTGTTATGGTGTAATGATCAACAGTTTCGACTAGTGCGAGATCGTATTCTTCCGTCAGCGTAGTCTGTTTGACTAGGTCATCATTGGTGAAGTCGCTGCCCATCCAAGATCCCATCATCATCGATGGCGGTACCTTGATCACTTTGTTGATCTTCGGGAAATAGTTCCACATCTCTTGATCAAGTTTCAGCGTCGCGATACCACGATCTTTCTTCGGCGATAATATGCGGATAAATGCATTGTCTCGCCCTTGATTCATCGACACCATCTCCATGGAGCGTTGATACTGCGGTGTAACGACCTGCATGGTGATCAAAGCTTTACTGATATCGCCGCGGTAAAGTGCTTCCATATCGTCAATCAGTTTTTTTGCGCGCTCAGCGCTTGTGGCTTTGCTATTCAGATCAGCGTGGCAGAGACCCGCGAATGTGACTGTCAGGATAAGGAGTGCGGCATGCAGCGTAAGGTTCATCGATGGTTCAACCTGTTGTGCGGGGATGCGGTATTTTTATACCATGTTCGCCATTTCAATGACAATTTGGGCGACTGAAAGCAGGAATAAGCGGTTCAGCTTAACCTGTGCTATCTGCTAGTATGCCGGGCTTAGAACGCAGGGGTGTACAAATGATATCGATCAAATTAATTTGGGCAACGATGTTGGCAATGATATTGGTTGGCACCCTGTCTTCAGCAGTGGCGGAGGACGCGGAGGCATGGGCTACTGAAGTTGAGGTGGGTTTGGTCTCAACGAGTGGCAATACCGACACACAGAATCTGAAGCTGCGAGCTGATTCAAAAGGCGATTTTGCTCATTTTCGCCATCATTTCCATCTCGAAAATCTGCAATCTTCCACGGACGGATCTGTCACGGCACAGAAGTTTTATGCATTTTATCAGGCAGATTATAAGTTAGACGAGATCTCTGCCGTGTTTGGCCGAATCTCTTACGATGATGACCGCTTCAGCGGTTTCAAGTACCAGTCTGATTTGACAGCAGGTTACTCTCGCATGCTCTTCGATACTGGTACGATGGCGTTGACTGGTGATGTAGGTGTCGGTTTGCGTGTGAGTGAATTAGACAGTGGCCAAAAAAATGAAGAAGGGATCGTTCGACTAGCGGGTAAATATGCGTGGGAGGTGAGTGAAAATGCCGCGTTCCAGCAGTTGTTAAGCAGTGAAATTGGTAGCAAGTCGACCATTTCTCGATCTGATTCTTCGATTACGGCAACAATCAATGGTAGTCTCTCCATGAAGCTGTCGTTGACGGTTAAACACAATTCTGTGGTTCCCGTTGGTCGAGATAAGACGGATACCGAAACCTCTGTGACGCTAGTCTATGGTTTTTAATATATGATTGAGATTCAAACGGTTGAACATTCGGACTTTGCCGGCCTGTTAGCGCTGAACGAAGACGCCGTGCCGCACGTGAACTCCATCGATTCGGCGCAAATGGCCCATTTTCTACAGCAGGCTGTCGCGTTTTTTAAAGTCGTTGAAGACCGCCAGCTGGCGGGGTTCGTGATTAGCCTGGGCAGCGGTGCAGATTACCAGTCGCCCAATTACACCTGGTTTGACCGTGAGTTGCAGAATTTTCTCTATATCGACCGGATCATGGTGCACCCGCAGTTCCGCCGGCGCGGCGTAGCACGATTGATCTATCAAGAACTGGAGCGCCGAGCGCGGGCCAATGGCGTGACAAGTCTGTGCTGCGAGGTCAACTTGATGCCGCCAAACCCAGAGTCCTTGGCGCTGCATCTGAGCTTGGGCTTTGTTCAAGTGGGGACTCAATTCACCTATGGTGGTGAGAAAGAAGTAGTCTTGTTGGTGAAGCAGCTGGATAGTACTAATGAGTAATCGCGCGATGATTATCGCAATCATGCTAGCCTTGGCAGCCTTGATGGGCTACATCGTCCTCGAGCGTTTTTTTCGCTCAGATGTCGTCGTCGAGATGGCGCCTGTGGCTGAAGTGCTTCCATCGAAGAAGCAGCCGGGAGTGCGGGCCCGGATGTCTTCCTGCGAGCGGATTCATGATCGCACACAGCTACGGGGTTATGTGGAGAACACGGGCAACACTGACTTGTCCTTTGTGACAGTCACCGCCATGTGGAAGGATATGAATGGCTTAGTGATTGAGTCGGCTATCATTTATGCGGTCAGGGATCTGGCGTTGGCACCGGGCGAGCGTCGTGAGTTTGAAGCATCTTCCGAGAAAAACCGCGCTGCGCGTTGTAATGTAGAATTACTGGACTGGTGGGCCTAACTGCTTCTCTGGACAAGCGCTTCCCTGTACAAGCCCTTCCCCGTATAGCTTCTTCCTTGCCTAAGTGCTTCTGCGTCTCAGTTTTTCCTGGTGCAGGTTTGCTTCGTGTTAGACGCAGACCTAGAACAGCACGCGAGTCCGTAGTGTGCCATCAATTTCCTGAAGTTTCGCCAGTGCAATGGCGCTGTATTCCTCATCGATATCGGTCACGACGTAACCGACGTCCTGGACGGTTTGCAGGTACTGGGCACGAATGTTGATCTTGTGATCAGCGAAGAAATTATTGATTTTCGACAGTACTCCAGGAACATTGCGGTGGATATGCAGAATTCGATGGCCTCCAGGGTGGGCAGGCAGAGTCACTTCCGGGAAGTTAACACTGGAGAGACTAGTACCGTTATCAGAGAACTTGATCAGCTTCTCGGCAACTTCGACGCCAATCTTGTCTTGAGCCTCCATGGTGCTGCCGCCGACGTGAGGTGTCAGGATGCAGTTATTAAAGGCCCGCAGCGGTGAGATAAATTCTTCCTTGCCCGATTTGGGTTCGCTAGGGAATACGTCGATGGCGGCACCTGCCAAAGCTTGATTTTCCAGCGCCGCGGCCAGTGCATCGATATCCACGACAGTACCTCGTGAAGCATTGATCAAAACGGCGCCGGGTTTCATCTGGGCGATCTGCTCCGGTCCCATCATCATGCGGGTGTTAGGATCCTCAGGGACATGCAGGGTAACCACATCGCTGGCAGCGAGCAGCGCTTTGAGACTGCCGGTTTGGGTGGCGTTACCCAGCGGCAGCTTGTTGACCGCGTCATGAAACACCACGCGCATGCCGATGGACTCGGCAAGTACGCTGACCTGTGTGCCGATGTTGCCATAACCAATGATGCCCAGGGTCTTGCCTCGAATTTCATAGGAGCCAACGGCGGACTTAAGCCATTGGCCAGTGTGTGCCAGGGCATTTTTTTCCGGGATGCCGCGCAGTAGCAGAATCGCTTCGGCGATTACCAGTTCGGCGACACTGCGAGTGTTGGAAAACGGTGCGTTGAAAACCGCGATACCGCGAGTCAAAGCCGTCAGCAGGTCAACCTGATTGGTGCCAATACAAAAACAACCGATGACCATCAACTTATTGGCGGCGGCCAGAACCTCAGCATTGAGCTGAGTCCGTGAACGAATACCAACGATATGCGCGCCCTTGATGGCGTCGATCAGTTCCTCTTGACTGAGCGCGCCAGCGTGGCTTTCAATCTGGGTGTAGCCAGCGGCTGAAAAGGCATCGATGGCCGATTGATGAACCCCTTCCAGCAACAATATCTTGATTTTGGCTTTGTCAAAAGACGTCTGTTTCATTGATTCGACCGCTGGTGGAGTTAGGGGTTGCATATACTAATGATTATTGTGCTGGAAGAACAGTAGACAAAGGGGCTGCTCAGCATGAACACCCCCTCTGGCGTATCAAGGCTTCTTGAACAGCAACGTAAAGCGATCGGTATTACCGGTGACCGTCTTACGTCCTACTTCATAACGTAGTTCATCGTCGGGTCGGAAATGTAAGTCGCTGTAGTCCACGAACTCAAAGCCAGCCGCTTCCACTTCCTTGATGACCAGCACTGGGTCGATTCTACGCCGAAGTTCATGCTCAGTTGGCTGCATATGCCGCTGAGTATGATCGACAACGCCATAAAGTCCGCCAGACTTAAGGGCCTCGAAGGCGGCCTTATTGATGTTGGTGCGACCTGTCGCGGTGAAGTTATGCATATTTCGGAACGTCAGGACCATATCCAGGCGCTTAACACCAAAGCTGAAAGCCGGCACACTAGAGCGATTCTCGCCTTCTTGGCGAGAGAAGTTAGCTCGGTCGAAGGGAATCACCTCAAGACTATCGAATCCAGGCTGGCCCTTGAGTGCTTCGCCAATACGCTCGGCACCGAGGGAAATATAGAGCTTGCCCTTCGCTTCGAGGGTGGGGGCTAGAATTTTGGTGTACCAACCACCACCGGGAAGCAATTCTAGGACTTTCATGTCATCGCGAAGCTGAAAGAATTCGAGGGTTTCCAACGGCTTGCGGTTGGCGTCGCGGGCTGTATCAGCGGTGCTGCGCCGTTCATGTTTAATCGCATCAAGAAGTTTTTGCTCAGTGGTACTGCTATCACTGGCGGCCCAGACGTTCATTACCACTACCGCGAGAAGTAATCCCGGAATCAATCTCATTCAATTTCTCCATTTTGGTGTCCGAACATCTTAACCGCTGGCCGGAGCGGACACCAACCCGTGAAAATATCTGCCGATACTGTTATCTTGCTAGCCAGCCGAGTGCGGCTGACGATATGAAACTAAGCAGGGGAATCTCATGCGATTAAGACAAGTGGCGCTGGTCGCCGAGCAACTGGCGCCCGCCCGTGATGCACTAATGACGCTACTAGGACTCGCCGACGACTATCAAGACCCGGGCGTGGGAGAGTTTGGCTTGGAAAATTCGGTGATGAGCATCGGCGATACGTTTCTCGAGGTAGTTGCTCCCACTCAAGCCGAGACCTCCGCTGGGCGACTGCTTCAGCAGCGCGGTGGCAATGGGGGCTATATGGTGCTGTTCCAGGTTGATGATATCGAGCTGTACCGTGAGCATACGCAAGCCCTGTCGATTCGTAAGATCTGGAATATTGATCAACCCAATACCAAAGCCTTTCATCTCCATCCGAAGGATATGGGTGCCACTATTGTGTCTCTAGACTGGATGAACCCGGCGCAAGCGTGGACCTGGGGTGGTGAGGGCTGGGAAACGCGCGCCGCCAAATATGTCGGTGAGATTGCTGAAGTAGATATTCAGACTGACGATCCACAAGCTTTGGCACAACATTGGGCCGAGGTGTTGCGCCGGCCAGTGACGCTCACAGATGATCACTTTGGAATCGAGCTCGATCAGGGGCGGATTAATTTTCAAGCCATCAGCGATGGTCGAGGGCCTGGTGTTGCGGGTATGACCTTTACCGTGACGGATATGGAAGCGCTGCGCCAGCGGGCCTCGGCGATGAATCTGAGCTGGTCTGGGGATCGGTTATTCCTGTGCGGCGCCTGGCTGCGGTTCGTGCCAGCGACCTCCACTTAGGTGTCTGAATTAAACCTCTGATCCGTCGAGTGGCGCAGGCCGTTGGGTAGTGTAAGCCGTTTGGTAGGGCAGGCCGTTTGGTAGGCCAATGTCGACAAATTGACAACTTGTGATCTGATGTGGACACTTGACGCCTGAGTTTTTTGTGATGCCGATGGCCATGTTACCGAAACACGATCTAGATCGACGGGCTGTGCCTATGTTGCAGGTGTTGGGCCTGGTAGAGGCGCTCCAGCAGCGCGGTCATCCGCTCGATAAAATCTTGCGGGAAACCGGGTTGGTCGAGAGTGATTTAGCTAACCTCGAGTTGCGAGTGAGCTATCGGCAGCACATCCAGCAACTTGAAAATATGCTGGCCCTCGCTGGCACAGATGGTTTTTGGCTAGCAACGCCTCGAGAAACAATCATCGCTGATTTCGGATTGCTCGGTTATGCGATGATGAGCAGTGCGACACTCGAACAAGCGATCCAGATTGCGGTCAAATATCACAAAATGGCCGGTGTCCTGTTTGACCTGAGCTTTACTAAAGATGATGCTGCGAATGTTGCCGTGCTACGCTTGGATAACCTGTTAGCCGAGGGGCTGGTGGCGCAGTTTGTTGTTGAGGACTTGTTCATGGGTATCGCGCCTTTGATCAGTTTTTTGACGGCCAAGCCTTTTCAGCCCCAAGAGATTTTTGTGAGCTACCCCGAGACTGACTATGCAGGGCGATATTCGGGGGCGTTTCATTGTCCAGTCAGGTTCGACCAAACCTATTGTGAATATCGTTTCGGGCTTGATTTACTTGAGCAGCCCTTGGCTGAGGCAGACTCGAATACAGCGAAAATCTGCGAAGAGTCCTGTCGAAAAATACTCAATCAGATGGAGATAGGCGCTGACATCGTCTCGCGGATTTGTCACTTGCTGATCAGTACCCCTGGCGAGTTTCCAAAATTAGAGGTCATTGCCGGCAAGCTATTGTTGGGGACAAGAACGCTGCGTCGCAGATTAAAGGGGCTGGGTACCAGTTATCAGAAAATCCTAGATGACGTTAAAAAGGAATTGGCGGTGGAGTATCTGCAGACCACCAGTCTCAGCGTTCAGGAAATTTCTGACCTGTTAGGCTACTCAGAAGTGACGAATTTCCGCCGCGCGTTCGTTAAATGGGTGCATATCTCGCCGTATCAGTATCGTAAAAGTCTTGAACGCGAGCAAGCTCGCCGACTGGATTGATGATGGACCGTGGCCAGCATGCTGACGACGGATTTGACCAAGGGTCTCTTTCAAGGTAGCTTCAGTCTTGATGGCGCCAGTTGCTACAAGAGTGCGACAAGAGTGCGGTAAGCGTATGACATGAATGATGCCGGTGTCGGGTCGCTAGCCCCAGCGCCAAGCATGACAAGGATGAGGGACTATGGCAAAGCCGATAGCATATATTGAGCGTACTAAACGTTACTACGCAGCTCAGGATTTTGCGCCTTATCAATGGGCTCAATATGACGAGACACCCTGGCAGTCACCGAATAAGCCACTGGCAGAATCTCGGGTGGCCATTGTGACGACGGCAGTGCCAGACGGCAGTATCGAAAAGCCGATTCGCACCGCCAGCAGTTGGGATATTCGCCAGGCTCCAGACCGATTTCGTACGGATGAACTATCCTGGGACAAGGAGACGACCCATACAGATGATCGGGGATCTTATTTTCCCCTCGAAGCACTGTCAGCGTTGGCAGATGCAGGCGTCATTGGCGCGCTGGCGCCCAGGTTTCATTTTGTACCGACGGAATACAGTCAACGTAATACGATCAACGACGATGCGCCAAAGGTGGTGCAGGCCTGTATCGACGACGAGGTGGACATTGCGATATTAATACCCTTGTGACCGGTCTGTCATCAGACTGTCAGTTTGACAGCCAGGGCACTCGAACAAGCCGGTATCTGCACCGTGATCATTGGCTCGGCGTTAGATATTGTCAGCCATTGCGGTGTGCCGCGCTATCTTCACAATAATTTGCCATTAGGCAACCCCATGGGTAAGCCGTTCGATACCGGCATGCAGGCAACGACCCTGCGGTTGGCGTTAGATCTGGTGACCAGTGCGACTGCACCCGTTATTCAGCACACGCCATTTCGTTGGTCTGAATCTGAAGTCTGGTGCGACAACTACATGCGGGTGGATGATTCCAATCGTGAGGCGCTGCGCCTGGCGGGTGAGCAGAATCGCCAAGAACGTCTGGCGAACAAGGCTAAAGGCCTGAAGCGCAACTGATCAGGACTTCTTCATCGTGCGCTTGGTCCACATGGCGACGGGCCAATGCCCTGCGAGTGTGATTTCCCGTATGACCTGCGGCTGTTAGCGTGATTCGACTTGTCCATTGGCGAGGCGGGCCTTATCGCCATAAGTTAAGCGGTTCCAGCTGTAACCCAATGCGCCCATGAGGATGTTGGAGATACAGGCCGCTGCAAAAATGCCCGCCACATCGAAATAATGTCGCCCTACATAGGCTAGCGGCACGTAGACGACAAACATTCTGACCACAGACATGATTGTTGAAGAGATGGGCTTGCCTAAAGAATTGAAGGTCGCGCTTGCCATCATGAGTACCCCCCAGGTGCCATAACTGAGTGGCACAATAGCGAGATACAGGCTCGCATAGGCGACGGCACTGGGATCATCAGCGAACAAACCGCCGATGTGACTGCCGAACAACAGGAATAATAGCGCGACGCTCAAGCCCCAGATAATAGCGACCGAAAATGCCATCTGCATGCCCTGGTTGGCGCGATCAAATCGCTGCGCGCCCCAATTTTGCCCGACAAATGGCCCAATGCTGGCCGACAGGGCGAACAGAGGGATGACCGACAAAGCTTCGACCCGAGATGCAATCCCGAAGCCCGCCACAGCCTCCTTACCATAGCCTGCGAGCAAGCTGACGATAATCGCCGTAGAGATAGGACCGATAAGATTCGTGGCGGTGGCCGGGATACCAACAGCCAGAATTCGGCGCCAAGAGTGCAGAACAATTTCAGCGCTGGTTTTGGAAAAGTCCAGCAGGTTTTCTCGATAGATCAACACATAGTAGGTCAAAAAACACAGAATGACTCGTGACGTCAGCATAGCCCACGCCGCGCCTTCAAGACCTAGGGCAGGCATGCCAAACAAGCCGAGAATCAGAATGGGGTCGAGCATGGCTTGCAGTGCCGCGCCGCCCACCATAATGGAGCCGGAGATACGGCCATCGCCAGTGGCGCGCAGGGCGTTTGCGCCAATGGCGGGTAGGGCAAAAAAGATCAGTGCGACATACCAGATCTGCATATAAGAGATGATCAGGGGCAGGGTGTCGTTGTCTGCGCCAAGCAACAGAAACAGGGGTTCGATGGTGAAGTAACCGATGGTAGATGCGACCAGCATGATCAGCGCCAAGAGGCTGATGCCATCGGTAGCCAGGCGCCTTGTCATGTGCATGTCGCCACTGCCGATGGTGCGTGCGAGGACTGACGACAGACCGATCGATATTCCTAAGGACAAGGAACCCAGTGCGCCAGTGATAGCAAAGGTAAAGCTGTAGGCCGCCAGAGCATTGGTGCTGACACCGCCGAGCAGCCAGGTTTCAAACAATGCGGCGCCGAGGTTAGCAAAGATCCCCAGCATCATAGGCAGCGTCAGGCTGAGCAGTCCGGCGCTGACGGTACCTTGTGTAAGTTTCGCAGTAGTCAATTTCAGGACTTGGCACTTGTGCCAAGCTGGGCGAGGTTGGCATTGACCAGCTCACCAAAGTTATCGGCACTGAACTCGGAGTCGAACCATTGCTCTGCCAGGCCCGGAGCCCCGTGCAGCTCAATAGCCAGGCCGCGGACTAAGGCGTCTACTTTAACGCCATCACCGATAGTCTGAGAATGGCTAATGGAGAGCTGAAACGTATGGAAGCGACTGCGCGCCATCGCGATGAATTTGGGCCGGTTAATGGCTTCGAGTACCGCGCCGGTACACCCTACTTGCCAGACTTCGGCGGCAGATTGGTAGTGGGATTCCAATTTTTCTTTTTCGCTCAATGGGTAGGCTCTGATTTGACGGATTGACGGGGTTTTAACTTGGGGCAAATTAGCAGCGACAGTATGCCAGAAAGTGAGGCGCTGTTGGTCAAATTTATCGTTAATCGCCAGGTGTTGGGCAGAGTATGTGTAGATTTGTTTGTCAGATATCTACGGATCTACTCTATAATAGGGTTGGCTTTCGCATCGCGCTGCCGTCAGTCGGCGCCTTTGATCACCCGCTGAGATCGACCCTTGAACAAACCGTTTTCGAAGGACCCTGTTATTGAAAAGTCGCTGAACCATTCCATCAAAGATGGTGTGGCTTTCTCGATCATGGCTGGCGTCGGTGAGAGTTATTTTTCTGCTTATGCGGTGTTTCTCAAGGCGACAACTCAGCAGGTTGGCATGCTCGCAGCCTTGCCACCGCTATTAGCGTCCTTCGCACAGATGCTGGCGGTGGTTGTTGGCCAGGCGATGGGCGTGCGCAAGGGCATCATTGTGTTCGGCGCCTTGGTGCAGATTCTGGGTCTGTTGTTAATCGCTGCTTTGCCAAGCCTGTTTCCCGATTGGGCCTTTTCGTTATTGCTACTTAGTGTCGTCCTGTATTTTGTCGGGCCAAATCTGGGCGCGCCTTTATGGGGTAGTTTGATGGGGGCGCTGGTGCCGGAAAACGTTCGCGGTCGATTTTTTGCACGTCGAACACGTTTGTCGAGCGTCGCGTCGTTCACAGCTTTGCTGCTAGCAGGCACTATCCTCCAGTTGTTCGATTCGATGGATTACACCCTGTATGGTTTTTTGCTGATTTTTGCGATCGGCATGTTGGCGCGGACCTATTCCTGTTATCAATTAAGTCGTCTGTATGACCCACCTCAGGTGCACAAGAGTGCGCCACGAGAAGAACGTGATGGGTTGCCGGGCCTGGCTTTTTTGCGTCAACACCCAAATTTTTTACGTTTTTCTTTGTTCTTTGCCTCGATGCAGTTCGCCGTCGCCATTTCAGGCCCCTTCATGGTGGTCTATTTATTACGGGATCTGCATTTTAGTTATCTCGAACTGACGCTGAATACCGCCGCGTCGGTGTTGATGCAGTTTCTGGTGCTGAACCGCTGGGGGCGACTCGGAGACCTGTTCGGCAATCGCATTATCTTGCGCCTGACGGGTTATACGATCCCGGTCATTCCTGTTCTGTGGGTGTTGTCATCGGACTTCTATTATCTGTTGCTGGTGCAGATGGTCAGTGGCTTGGTCTGGTCAGGGTACTCTCTGAGTAGTTCTAACTTTCTATTTGACCTGACACCGGGACATCGCCGGGCGGGGATGATGGCGTTACACAATTTTTTCAGTAGTGTCGCGGTGTTTATTGGCGCGTCGGCGGGTAGTGCGCTGGCATTGATTTTACCCACCAGTATAGCGACAAGCCTCTTTTCGGTGGATATTGCCTTCAGTTGGGGTTCGGTATTTTATGGCGTATTTCTGTTTTCGGCATTCACTCGCTTGACTGTCGGTCTGCTGTTTCTGCGTCATATTGAAGAGGTGCGTTTGGTCAAGCCGATGAGTTATCACGGTCTGGCCTTCAGGGTTACGCGCTTCTCGCCGGTATCCGGGGTGATCTTCGATATTATCGCGCGAACTCGCGATAGAGATGGTGATGGTTCTTAGCAACGCCGTCTGATTAAGAACGTTAGGAACGTCAGGAAAGCCAAAGCGGGAGACACGCTGCCAGGGACACCAACGACGACTGACGGTCGCCCAGGCCGTCGTCGAGGCAGGTTGTTGGCTTGCTCTATCAGAGACTGCGCTGCTTGCCGTAAACCTGCCTTAGACCGGCGCCTGGCGAGGTAGTTTGGGTTCGCGTGGGCGGGGTAGTTTTTCATATAGATCGCTGATCAATTCATCGCGAGTAGCTTTATGCTGGGGGTCGTCCCACAGATTCACGCGCTGCTCCGGATCTGCCGTCATGTCGTATAGCTCGCCTTCGGTGCCAGCATAGAGACTGCTCTTTTCATAGACAGTACAAAGCCAGCCGGCTTTATGGTAAATCGACTTCATGTGGAGGCTGACTTCGCCGTGTTCCGAATCCCACTCGGTAATGACGTCCTCACGCTGTTGCGCCTCGGCATGCGCGTCATTTTGGGGCAAGACCTGACCCTGCACCCAAGGCGGTGATTCGATACCGGCGATTTCACAAAAGGTTGATGCCAGGTCGAGATGCCCAACGGGCAGAGTAACCCTGGCGGCTGGGGTTTCGGTACGGGTCGCCGGGCGCCAGATCATGGGCAAGCGCATTAAGGCGTCAACATGGTAAGGCCCTTTAAACAACAGACCAAAGTCACCCTGGAATTCGCCGTGATCGGTGGTAAAGATAATGTCGGTGTTGTCATACCATCCCTTGGCTTTGAGCCAGTCGATAACCCGACCACAGGCATCATCAATCAATTCGTTCTCGATATGGTTCATGGCGTTGATTTCCCGCACCTGGTCTGGGGTCATGTCTCTCGGTATGAAGTCTCGAGGTGATTCCAGATTGCTCCAGACAGTGCCGTCATAATAACCCTGCCAGTGCTTTGGTTTAGTGGCGAGCAGGGCTTGCATCTCTGCCTTGTCTTCGCTGTACAGCGAAGGTAACGGCACATCACGCCAGTTCACTCGGTGGGTTTCTGAGGCCGGCGGATCCCAGGGATGGTGTGGGTCTGGGAAACTCATCCAACAGAACCAGGGATCTTGATCCTGACGTTGATCAAGCCAGTCAAGGGTGCGGTCGGCGACCCAATCTGTGTGATACAACGCCTTGGGGATATCGCTGGGCCAGACCTGAATCCCTTGGGTATCACCGGCGCCGATGGTGTTCTGCCCGCGGGCAGTGACCATCGGATAGAATTTTTCTTTGAGGTCGGGATGTTCCTGGGTCATGAAGCGGTCATAGTGGCTGTGACCTTCAAAGAAGTGGTTCGCCAGTTCCATATGATCGAAGCCTCGATGGGGCCCGGTGTTGTGTTCGTTGGCCATGCGGTTTTCAAAGAAGATCGCGGGGTCGCCGAGCCAGGGTTCAAAGTGAGCTTTGCCCAATAGCGCCGTCTGATAACCGTGATCCTGCAGCCAGTGGGCGATGGTGGGCGTCTCTTCGGGTAGTGCCACGCCGTTCATCCAGACGCCATGGGTCGATACATATTGGCCTGTCATGATGGTTGCCCGGGCTGGCATGCAAACGACGTTCTGGTTATGGGCGCGCTGGTAATTAATACCCTCGCGAGCCAACTTATCGATCACTGGTGTTTTGGCGACCAGTCCACCGTTACAGCCTAAGGCGTCGAAGCGCATCTGGTCCGTAGTGATTAGCAGAATATTTCGTTTCATCGCCAGTTTTCTCATGGATAGTGGCGCCAGTGTACACAACTTTGCAGTAGTAGGGAGCTTTCGCACGAGTCCTGGGTCGAGGAGCAAATCTGCAGCCCTCGGGGCAGAGAATGGCCTATGCGGCGCGCCAGATCAGTTTCTAGATTAAGTGTCTAGATAACTGCATAAATGGCTGCATAAATAGCGCTCCAAACCTATAACGGCCTCGATCGCCTCAGTGCGAGCAATGGCGCCAGAGACGCCAGAGATATAGCCGGACATTCAGCGTTCGGCGCAAGTTCAGGCTGAAATTGACTGCGCTGGTGCGGCGAATTGAGATCTGTTTTAGGCTAGTCGGCTAAAACATGAGCGACACCTAGCACTAAAAAAATCAGTAGAAATAGGCGTTGATTCCAAACTTCCATTTTGACGGTCCTCAGTTGGTTTTCGAACGGGTTAAGCGATTGTCCGGATTGTCTTTGAGACTCACCGATATACAGGCTCGTTGATAGGGCTGATGGGTAAGCCCATATTGCTGCGGTTCTCCAGTGGTTCATTTGTGTTAGCGCTGCGTCTCATGGCGAATCGGTTCCTGTCTGGGGCTCGGTTGATTAATCGCGTTAGCATGATCAAAAATATCTGACGGTATCGTCCTGATGAGAGTCGTACTGAAGATCACTTGCATTGATCCATCTGTCGGCGTGCCAGCGCGCCAGTGTCGCTGTACTGAAGGGCATCAGGGATCCATGCGCTGCGCGCCAACCGAGTGCCGGGTCGAATTTGACTGTTGCGTCGCTGTCGAATTGTGCCGAGTTCGCAGTGACTGACAGAGCCCGCATGTCTAGCGCGGCATCAATGGGATTCAGCTGGGCAAAGATAACTTGTGGATCAGGGGCATTAGCGCTGCTGGAATAGGCGGTTATACAGGCATTATCTAAAGCGGCTGCGGCCGGCGATCCTAAAGGCGCACAAGGCGGCAGAGCGCCGCCGGTGGCGGAACAATGGGGTTGCCATCTGAATTGGCAAGCCTGGTTGCGCGGAACAGTTGACTGCAGGCTAGTTGGTGACCCAAGGCTAAGCCGGTGGTCGATGTCAGGCCATGCATCGGCGTTGTTCTTGGTGCCCGCCTGCTGGCCATGGGCGCAGAGTAACGTCAGGCTGAGCCAGAAAAAGATGCGGAAAGTTGATTGTTGTGTCGATGCCATGTCGACATTGTTATTGATCTGTGTCGGCTAAACGCTCGACCCGTTCACAAAAATGCAAGTGCGAGTTCGTAAGCTATGAGGTTTTGAGCGCTGGCGCCATCAGGGTCTCATTCGAGACCCTGATGGCTGAGCATGAAGTGCTACTTTTCGCGGAGAATGACCGGTAGATCTGAGTAACCCTTGACGAAGGATGACTGCACCCAGGTGGGTGCCCCAACGGCTTCGATCGCCTTGAAGCGCTTGCCGATTTCTTCCCAGAGAATTTTCAATTGCATTTCCGCCAGACGATTCCCCATGCAGCGATGGATGCCGAAACCAAAGGATAAATGTTGTCGAGGATGGGCGCGATCAATGATGAAGTCGTCAGCACGCTCGATGACCTCACTGTCACGGTTACCTGACACATACCACATCAAGAGTTTCTCACCTTCTCTGATCTGCTTGCCGCCTAAGATAGAGTCCTGCAGGGCAGTCCTGCGCATATAGGCCAGGGGGGTCTGATAGCGGATGATTTCTGGAACCAGGCTGGTAATCAAGTTGCTATTGTCGCGCAATTTTTGATATTCGCCAGGATTCTGATTCAGGAACCAAACACCACCGGTAATGGAGTTTCGGGTCGTATCATTACCACCGACAATCAGCAAAACCAGGTTGCCCAGGTATTCCATAGGATCCATGTTGCGGGTCGATTCACCGTGAGCCAGCATGGAAATCAGGTCGCCGCGCGGCGGCTCGTTAACTCGCTGGTTCCACAGACCGGTGAAGTACTCCAGGCATTCATACAGTTCTGCTCGGCGCTGATCCTCGCTTTCAACGATGATGCCGGTTTCCACATCGGCGGTGGCAACGTCTGACCAACGGGTCAATTTACGTCGATCTTCAAAAGGAAAATCGAACAGCGTCGCCAGCATCTGAGTGGTCAGTTCGATAGACACCTGGTCAACCCAGTTGAACTCTTCATTGCGGGGCAGGCTATCAAGAATAGCCACTACTCGACCGCGAATTTCATCTTCCATCAATGCCAAGTTTCGGGGTGCCACCACGGGGCTGACTTCTCGCCGTTGCTGATCATGCTTGGGTGGATCCATGGCGATAAACATGGGTAAGGCGAAATCTTCATCTTGGTCGGTCGCGACGATGGAGCCCGACGAGGAGTAGAGATCATGGTTGGTGTCGACTTCCATGATGTCCTTATAACGCGTTACGTTCCAGAAGGATCCGGCTTCGGCGTGATCAGTCTGCAAGTGCACGGGGTCTTCTTTGCGCAGGCGCTCGAAGTAGCCTACGTGATTGTCGTTTTCGAATAAATCTGGCCGGAGCAGATCGAATTCATCCAGTGGCAGATCATAGGGGTTGGATTGTTCAGTGGTATCCCTGGCTTCGCTCATGGTTAACTCCTGATGAATTAAGTGTATTGATGGCCATGCTCAACAATGACGGTTGCTGGCGCCTTCACGGCCTTGTGATGAAGCGCCATTGCCGTATTGGGTAGGCTTAAGAGTAACTAACCTCCACGGAACAGGCAACGTCAGACCAGGCCACGTCTAACCAGGCCCCGCTGAGTCGAGGCCGCCGGCGTATTGTTGGCGCTCAACGGCAAGTATGTTGTGGTAATTGCAATATCATGTCCCGAAATGTTCATTTTACGCAAGGTTGTAATTGCTCTACAGTAGCGTCCTTTATGGGTAATGTCCGCAGTGAAGTTCCCTGCAGACACCATTTCAACCCTTGACTGCCCCTTGAATACACAAAAGGATACTTCTGCCATGGCTAACTATTTCAATACTTTGTCGCTGCGTGAGCAGCTCGCCCAACTGGGTAAATGTGAATTTATGGATCCTGCTGCCTTCAGTGACGGGGTGAGTGTCCTGAAGGGCAAAAAACTGGTGGTCATAGGTTGTGGTTCACAGGGACTCAATCAGGGCTTGAATTTGCGGGACAGCGGCCTTGATGTGTCTTACACCTTGCGTGATTCGGCTATCAAAGAGCAACGACAATCCTGGAAGAACGCCACAGACAACGGCTTTACAGTGGGTACCTATGCGGAACTGATTCCGACGGCAGATTTAGTTCTTAACCTGACGCCAGACAAACAACATACAGCCGTGGTAACAGAGGTTGTGCCTCTGATGAAGAAGAATGCGTGCCTTGCGTATTCGCACGGCTTCAATATTGTCGAAGAAGGTATGCAGATTCGGGATGACATTACGGTGATCATGGTAGCGCCCAAATGTCCGGGCACGGAAGTACGTGAGGAATACAAACGGGGATTTGGTGTGCCGACGCTGATCGCGGTGCATGAGAAGAACGACCCTCAGGGACAAGGTCTGGCTATAGCGAAGGCCTATGCTGCCGGTACCGGAGGTCATAAGGCCGGTGTCTTAATGTCTTCCTTTATTGCTGAGGTCAAGTCTGACCTGATGGGCGAGCAAACCATTCTGTGTGGCATGCTCCAAACGGGTTCACTGTTGTGCTTCGATAAGATGGTTGCCCAGGGCATAGCGCCGGGTTATGCGTCTAAATTGGTACAGTATGGTTGGGAAACGGTGACTGAAGCGCTCAAGTATGGTGGCGTCACAAACATGCTGGATCGCTTGTCAAACCCGGCAAAGATCAAGGCTTTTGATCTCGCTGCTGAGCTCAAAGATATTATGCGGCCTTTGTACCACAAACACATGGACGACATCATGAGCGGCGCCTTTTCATCGGGCATGATGCAGGACTGGGCCAACGATGATGTTAGTTTGTTGGGCTGGCGTAAAGAGACCGGCGAGTCGGCATTCGAGAATGCGACCAATACTGACGAAGAAATCAAAGAGCAGGAATATTTTGATCACGGCATTCTGATGGTCGCGATGGTTAAGGCCGGTGTTGAGCTGGCTTATGAAACCATGACTGCTGCTGGTATCAAGGCTGAGTCGGCTTACTATGAATCTCTGCATGAGACGCCACTGATAGCCAATACCATCGCCCGCAAAAAATTGTTTGAGATGAACAGTACTATTTCCGATACGGCTGAATACGGTTGCTACCTTTACAATCACGCTTGCTTGCCCCTGTTGGCGGATTTTATGGCAGGGATGAATACGGATGTCATCGGTCATGGGTTGAGTCTCCAGGATACGGGTGTTGATAATCAACGCCTTATCGAAGTTAATGCTGCGCTTCGTAGCCATAGTGTTGAGATTATCGGCCAGACCTTGCGCGGCTATATGAGCGCCATGAAAAAAATAGTCTAGCGGGAACGCCAGGTCGCGACACTTGATGGATACCATTTGCGTGCAACAGTGTACGGCGAAATTCAATGCTGATTTTTCGCTGGATGCGATCACCTGGAACATAGAGCCGGGCCAGTGTTGGGTGATTCTCGGCGCTAACGGCTCGGGGAAGTCTGCTTTAGGGGCTTTGTTGGCTGGCGAGGGTGAGATTCAATCTGGCTCGCTAACGGGCTTGCCCGGCCGAGTCAGCATTGTTTCTCTGGAAGCCCAGGCGAAACTCATTCAGGCAGAGCGTGATAAGGACGACAGCGATATCACTGATGTCGTGTTTGCCGGCACGCTCGTGGAAGAGATGCTTGAGGAGTCCTGTGTCGATCCTGCGCTGTTGGCTAAACTCGTTCAGCGGTTCAATTTGACGCCGTTGTTGACGCGGAGTTTTCGGCATTTATCGACCGGCGAAACCCGTAAGTTGATGCTGGTCCAGGCGCTAGCCAGTCATCCGGAACTATTAATTCTTGATGAGCCCTTCGAAGGTCTGGATGTTCGAGCTGTGGAGATTTTGCGAGAGTGCCTGGTGGAGCAGAATAGGTCGACGGCTTTATTGTTGATTTTGAATCGCTTTGATGAGATCCCGGACTTCGTCACGCATATGGCGTTGTTACATCAGGGGGCGCTGGTCCAGCAGATAGCGGCCAATGATCCGCCGGCAGTGGCCCAACTGGCGCAACTGCTGCATCTACAAACCAGTGACATTCGAATACCCGAGATGGAAACTGATGTTAATGTGGCGGCGCTGGCGCCAGACCAGCCGCTGGTAGAGATTCGCAACGCGCGGATCGCCTATGGTGATAACCTTGTCTTTGAGCACCTCAACTGGCGCATTGAGCCTGGTCAACACTGGCAATTGTCAGGTCCCAATGGCAGTGGTAAAACCTGTTTGCTGAACCTGATTACCGGTGATAACCCGCAGTGCTACAACAATGATATTTTCGTGTTCGGTTATCAGCGTGGCCAGGGAGAAAGTATCTGGGATATCAAGCAGCATATCGGCTATGTATCGTCGGGTTTGCAATGGGACTATCGCGTCAGCGTCAGCGTTCTGAATGTGATACTCTCCGGTTTTTACGATAGTATCGGTTTATACCAGACTGCATCAGATCGTCAGCAAGAGATTGCGCGTCAGTGGCTCGGATTGTTAGGGATGAGCCAGCGCGCTGGGGCGTCCTTCCAGCAACTCTCGTTTGGTGACCAGCGACTGCTGTTGATTGCTCGGGCGATGGTCAAGCATCCACCGCTGTTGATCCTCGACGAGCCCTGTCTGGGTCTGGATGATATGAATCGGCAACTGGTGCTGGCGTTGATTGAAAAGGTCTGTGCTGAGACGGATACTACGGTGGTGTATGTGAATCACCATGCGACGGACCGGATCGAGGGAATCGACCATTACTTGGCCCTCGATCAACGCAGCTGAAGCGGATGGCCGTCATGACGGCACGCTATTAAACTAATTATTGTCGAGATCGAGATACATGCCTACTCAACCGCCAGGTTTTCCCCTGGTCTTCGCTAAACGCATCTTGCTGTTCTCGCTGATTGCTGTGGGTATGGGGCAGACGGTATTGTTTGCCATTCTGGCGCCCCTGGGTCGAGAAATCGGGTTGAGCGTGATTCAAATTGGCGCGATTATTTCTGCGTCGTCCGTGACTGTCTTTCTGTGCATGCCGATCTGGGGCCGAGCCAGTGATCGCTGGGGGCGCAAGCGCATTATTCTGGTGGGTCTGTTTGGCTATAGCCTGGGTACTGTGGTCTTTGCCGCCGTATTCAAATCGGCAATGATCGGACTGTTTCCACCGATGCTGGCGTTTGTTGCTCTGGTGGTGTCGCGCATGGCCCATGCTTCTGTGATGTCGGCGACCATGCCGGCGGCGAGTGCCTATATGGCAGATATCACTGACATCGCAACCCGAACTAAAGGTATGGGCGCTGTGGGTGCGGCGAATAATTTGGGCGCGATTCTGGGGCCGGCATTAGGCGGTGGTCTAGCCATCTTCACGCTACTGACTCCGCTCTGGTTTTCTGCCGGCATTACGTTGGTGACGGCCGTGATCGTGCTGATTTACTTGCCCGATGTGCCGCGCCAAGTGTTTACCCGTAAGCAGGCGAAGATGAAGCGCACAGATCCCCGCATCATGCCCTTCATGATTGTCGGAGTGTTGATGTTTATGGGCTTTGCGATCGTTCAGCAAACCATGGCGTTTCGGTTTCAGGATGTGCTGTCTTTGACTGCGGTTCAAACGGCTCGAACCTTTGGTTTGGGTATGATGCTCTCAGCTGCCGCATCGCTGTTTTCGCAAGCGGTTCTGGTTCAACATCTGGATATTCGACCTTTCAATTTGTTGCGTATCGCCATGCCGTTGCTGATCTTGGCGTTTATTATTATGGCGACTGCAGAATCTAGAATTCTGTTGTTAGTGGCCATGACGCTGTTGGGTTTAGGTATGGGTCTGGCTGGACCAGGCTTTATGGCGGGCGCATCCTTGGCAGTTGGACCGGAAGAGCAGGGTGCTGTTGCCGGTGTCGCGGGCTCCTGTGGTCCCTTAGGTTTTACCATCGGGCCGATTCTGGGCACGATTTTGTATTCCATTCAGCCGGAATATCCCTATATATTTACGCTGATGGTGTACTTGCCGTTATTGGTGTTTGTGCTGTGGCATAAGGATAAGATTTGAGCGGCTAGATTTGACAGCACGCAACTGGTCGGTGTTTGGTTAGTCTTCCGGCGGGTACTGCGCGAAAAACCTGCCGGCCAATACGTTTTCGCCGTTTTTGATAACCTATTGCACTTCGGCAAAATACCTGTAGTGACTAGCCTTTACCCTTGGTTTTGTTCTTGTGCTTGCCGGCGTTCTTCTCGATAAATTCAAACACCATGCCAGCGATATCTTTGCTGGTAGCCGTCTCGATGCCTTCGAGGCCGGGGGACGAATTTACTTCCATGATCAAGGGGCCGCGATCCGAGCGCAGAATATCCACGCCGCACATATTAAGTCCCATGGTGGCGGCCGCTTTGACGGCGGTACGCCGCTCGGCGGCGCTGAGTTTAACCAGTTGCGCTGTACCGCCGCGATGCAGATTGGAGCGAAATTCGCCGGGTGCAGCGCGGCGTTCCATCGCCGCGATGACCTTGTCGCCAACCACGAAGCAGCGGATGTCCGAGCCTTTCGATTCCTTAATAAATTCCTGTACGAGGATGTTGGCGTTTAACCCCATAAAAGCCTCGATGACACTGCTGGCCGCTTTTTTGGTTTCCGCCAGCACTACGCCAATACCCTGTGTGCCTTCCAGTAATTTAATCACCACGGGGGCGCCCCCGACTTCTCTGATCAGCGCGTCAGTGCTGTCAGTGTTATGGGCATAAGCGGTGATGGGGATACCGATTTTCTTACGCGATAATAATTGCAGCGAGCGTAACTTATCTCGTGAGCGGGAAATTGCCACGGACTCATTCACACTATAAACGCCCATCATTTCAAACTGGCGCAGAACGGCTGTGCCATAGGACGTCACCGATGCCCCAATACGAGGAATGACCGCATCAAAGTCATCAGCGCCGAACTCTTCGTCGCGATAGTGCAGCGTTGGTTTTTCCGAGGTGATGTCCATAAAGCATTTAAGATGGTCCAATACGCGCACTTCGTGACCGCGAGCGACACCAGCTTCGATCAGGCGGCGGGTAGAGTAGAGTTTCTTGTTCCGTGACAATATGGCAATGCGCAATACGGGCCTCTCAATGCTTGGGGAAGTGAAAAATATGTCAAATGCCGATAGGGGTTTCGGCTTCTATTAATAATGCATTCTATCATGATAGTTCGTTCCGATAGCGACCAGAATAATCTCACGATCACCAAAAGTTGACTGCCCCGTAGCGCTGACATATGGCATCACCCTTGTCAGCGGATATTTCGAACAGAAACTATCTCAAATGAATGATTGGTGATCGGCTACAAGTGTGTTTTATTCATGCCTGAAAATGACAATAGAGGGTTGAGTATGCGACTGAAAGATAAGGTGATCGTTATTACCGGTGGGGCCGGAGAACTAGGCTCGACCATGGCTCGTCGATTCCTGGCGGAGGGTGCCAGTGTGTTACTGGCTGACTTGGACGGCGCCGCGTTGGCGGCAACATCGGCCAGTCTGGGGGGCGAGCGCATCGCTTTGTGTGTGGCCGATGTTGGCGAAGAGGCGGACAATGCACGCATTATCAAGGACGCCGAAGCGGCATTCGGTGGCGTTGATGTGTTCGTCGCGAATGCGGGCATTGAAGGTAAAATGGGCCCGATCGCCACGCAGTTGGCTGAAGATTTTGATCGGGTGATGCGGGTTAATGTGCGCGGTCCATTTCTGGGTATCAAGTACGCGATGCCTGCCATCGCCCGTCGGGGTGGCGGCAGCATCATTATTTTGTCTTCTATTGCCGGTGTCACCGGTGGTAACGGTGTTGCACCTTATTCCATCAGCAAGCATGCGGTAATAGGTCTGATGCGTAGTGCTGCGATGGAGGGTGCTGCGGCCGGGGTGCGGGTCAATACCATCAACCCCGCGCCGATGGTAGGCCGCATGATCCGATCTATCGAGGAAGGTCTTAGCCCGGGGCACGAAGATGAAATGCGGGCTGCCTATGTCGCCAATTCCATACCGATGGGGCGCTACGCAAATTTTGAGGATATGTCGGGATTATTGGTGCTGCTCGCCAGTGACGAAAGTAGTTTCCTCACGGGCAGCGTTTATATGGCCGATGGTGGTATGAGCGCACGTTAAATAGGTGCAGCTATTTTCTGGTGATGAGGTAGATACCCAGAACGAAGCTTACGGCACCGCCGATATAGCACATGATGACTGCATCGGTGTCGGAGCCAGTCACAACGTTTGAGATCTGTGCGCTCAAGGAGCTTGATAGTTGATAAGCCCAGTATTCGAGGCCGAGTCCGATCAACGCCAGGATGATACCCATAGATTGCAGAGAAGTTGGAGAGCGACTGGCCATGTAAATTCCTTCTGGAGGAGGGCGTGAAAAAATCCAGTTGGCGCCATAGGCGCGCAACTGGAAAGCGCTATTGGAACGCTTAAATATCTTTGCGGTTGGATTTTTTCTCTTTCTTGGCCTCGCGTTTTTCCTTCAGCGTTTTATCAGATTTTTTCTTGACCATTTTTTTAGCGTCTTGACCTTTCGACATATTCTGCTCCTTTTAACGGGTTAATCTAAAAAGCCGCGCTATTGTATGGGGAAATTCGATGCAAGTAATCAACTCCCGGCAGTAAGTTCTGATATATTATTTTTAACGGCGTATCTGCCGCTCAGTTGGCGGCCGTCTGATCTGGCGGTTTGGGGTCTTGGTGCCTCGAGCAGCACCCTTGGCGATGGTTTGATGCCGTTGAACTGCGGCAGCAACGAGATTAACGTTTTGCATTAATCAGCAGGGTGCTGCTGTTGTCTATAGATAGGAAGTCATCATGAAGAAATTTGGGATCGTTGTCGTCATCTTGCTGGTCACCGGTTATTTTGGTTGGCAGAACCGCGTTGACATCCTCGTTTGGGGTGCACCTAAGTTGACGCTTCTGATGAATCCTGTTTTACCTAATATCCCGACAAAATGGGCCCAGGGTCCCGCTAGCACAGCGCTGCCGGCTAGCGAGCGGCAGCCCAACATCATTCTGATTCTGGTGGATGACATGGGTTTTAACGACATCTCACTATACAACGGTGGTGCCGCTGATGGGAGCCTGCAAACGCCGAACATCGATGCCCTGGCCAGGCAAGGTGTGACCTTCGACAATGGCTATGCTGCTAACGCCGTTTGTGCGCCGTCCCGCGCATCGTTGCTCACAGGCCGATATTCAACCCGCTTCGGTTTCGAGTTCACGCCGATTCCCAAAGTGGGTCCACGTATCTTTCAATGGATGGATGATATTAATCCGTCGGTGTTGCCGCTTGATATTGATATGGTCGCCGCCGCAGAGTTGCCGAGTATGCAGGAGCAGGGCGTCCCCACTGAAGAAATCACCATCGCTGAGACATTGAAAGATGCGGGTTACTACACCGCGCATATCGGCAAATGGCATTTAGGAGCGACTAATGGCATGCGACCGGAAGATCAAGGCTTTGATGACAGTCTCTATATGAGTGGTGTGCTATATCTGCCAGAAGATGATCCACGGGTTGTTAATGCCAAAGTGGATGATCAAATCGATAAGATGGTCTGGGCTTTCGGGGAGTATAGCGCGCAGTTTAACGGTGGGCCGAAGTTTGAACCCGATGGTTACCTGACGGATTACTATACTGATGAGGCGGTGAAGGTGATCGATGCCAATCGTAATCAGCCGTTCTTTTTGTATCTTGCTCAATGGGGGATTCACAATCCTCTGCAAGCAAAACGCGAAGACTATGATGCGTTAGCGCATATTCAAGACCCAAAGTTAAGAGTCTATGCCAGCATGATCCGTTCCCTAGACCGTAGCGTCGCGCAAATCACCGAGGCCCTCGAGCGCAATGGCATTGCTGATAATACGTTGATTGTGTTTACCAGTGATAATGGCGGTGCTGGCTATATCGGTTTGGCTGATGTGAATAAACCCTATCGAGGCTGGAAGTTGACGCACTTTGAAGGCGGGACTCACGTGCCTTATATGGCCAAGTGGCCCGCAAAGATCGCGGCAGGCAGCGAGATGCAGGCGCCCATTCATCACGTTGACCTGTTTCATACCTTTGCCGCTGCTGCTGGCGCGGCGATTCCCGCAGATCGAAAACTTGATGGTGTGAATTTGTTGCCCTATATTCGCAATGAAGCGCAGGGTAACCCGCATGAGACCTTATTTTGGCGCCAAGGTCATCATCAGGCAGTGCTCCACCAAGGCTGGAAGATGGTGCGCGCTGACCAGCCTGATAAACGCTGGTTGTTTAACCTGGCGGCGGATCCCACTGAGCAAAATAATTTGGCGGCGGCTAATCCTGAACAGGTTGCGCTGCTCGAAGGTCTGTTGGCGGCGCATAACGCGGAACAGATTGAACCCCTGTCGCCCAGTGTGCTCGATAGCCCACAGCTGATCGACAAAGATGGCTCAAAAGCGTACGAAGAAGGCGATGAGTACATTTATTGGCCCAACTGATCTGGCACTCAGCGTGATGAGGGTAGCCTGATATAAGTCAAGATGACAGTGTCGATTCGCGTCTAGATTAGGGTTTTCTCTATCACCAGTTGCGCCGTTAATGGTTTCGGTCCGGCAGCTGGATATCATCCTTGAGATGGCAAAGTCGGTTGTGACAGGAGGCGATACCATGGCTGAAAAACGTGCTGGAAATTTTATTAACGCTGCGATCCTTAATGACGTGAGCAACAGCAATCGAATGAGAAACACCAGGCAAGTATCGATTTTCCTGTTGTTGAGCCTATTGTTGGGCCTGCTGCTGAGCTGTGCCGGGCAGGGCCAACATGAGCAGACGGGAACGGTGATTGGCGGGCTGCTGGGTGGTGTGCTGGGCTCTCAAGTCGGCGATGGACGAGGCCGTACGGCCGCGATCATTGCTGGTACGCTGATCGGTACTGCGGTGGGTGGCTCTATCGGTCAGTCCATGGATGAAGTTGATCGGCAGAAAGTGGTGATGAGCCTGGAAAATGTCAGAACGGGCGTGCCGACCCGCTGGCAGAATCCAGATTCAGGTAACGCTTATGCGGTCGTGCCGACGCGTACCTGGACATCAAGCACAGGCCCTTGTCGCGAATACACGATCAACGCCAAGGTGGCTGGCCAAGAGGATTCGGTTTACGGCACTGCCTGCCGGCAGGCTGACGGTAGTTGGAAAGTGCAGAACTGATGGCATTGGTTGAGTCGACGGTTTGATTGCGTAACACACCGTGGGTAATCACAGTGTTCCGCTTAAGTCAGTATCGGGTTCAGTTGTAGCCGTTGGGTTAGAAAGGCTGCAACTTTTTCTGCCATGAAGACCGCAGCGTCTTCAGGTTCTCCTGGTGTTACGGCAATGAGTTTAGCGCAACTGAAGGTGAAATCTGGAGACTTATCTAAAAGACACGAGTCAGTTGCTGAGCGCGACTTTGGTGGATACTGCCGCCACAATCCAAGAACGATTGCTTGTGAATAGTCGCTGACCTTTGCGGTTGCTGCACCGGCTGATACAAGGTTAATCGTTAGTCTGGGAGACTGGATGAATTTTATGGCCACCACAGGTTGGGTATCAACGTCCAATGCGGTGGTTCCTGCT
>Ga0181557_1000205_pt1 | contig 76973 bp, 66 predicted proteins | sample 011ome_23_FD_148632 | JGI IMG/M metagenome (GOLD analysis project Ga0181557, IMG submission 148632) | Coastal salt marsh microbial communities from the Groves Creek Marsh, Skidaway Island, Georgia - 011506CT metaG (spades assembly) | ecosystem: Environmental > Aquatic > Marine > Intertidal zone... | reverse complement strand
CAATCCTATCGCCGACCACCACCACATCCGCAGCTTTCACCTTATAGCCTAGTCCGTCGAGGACCTGCCCACCCTCAATCAACCGGTCTATCTGCGGGTATTCCGCCAAAAATGGCGGCCGGTCCTCACTGCACCCCATCAACAATAGCGCGCAACAGCAAGGCAGAATTCATCTGAGCCAGGACAGCAAAGCGGCAGCTCTGAACGAGGCTGGCGTCGTGCTCATAACGGAAATAGCTGCGCTAAGTCAGATCACTCCCTTGACGTCAGCCATACGACCCAGCAGACTCAGTTCATCACTGTATGGAAGATGCCTGTGACCACACTCAAATTCGCAGCTATTTTTAAAGACTGTGCTCAGGCCGAACACCTCGCCCAACAGTATCGCGGCCAGCTGTTTGTTGATGAACGCGCCGCTAGTCGAGAGCTGCCAATCGCGGCGTTGGTGACTGCCAGCACCGATGATCTGGCAGGCTTTCTGGCCGCTACTGACGCCGGCGCCTATCTGATCTATGAACGGGTGATCAAACCACGGAGCGTTCCCGACGAACCAAATACTGCCCCGTCGATCCCGGGCGCGCCGGTGAACCTGCCGGGCTTTATCGGCTTATTCCCACTCATTGCCCACCCGGACCTTGGCCACACCGATGCAGATCGATACTGGCGTGACCAGCATGCACCCCTGGCGTTACAGGTACATGAGGCCATGTCGCATTACCGGCAGTTGAGCATCGTCCATCGGTTTCATGGCCCAGACCTTGATGGTATTGCGTTATGTGGCTTTGACTCTCTGCTGGATTTACGCGAACGCTTTTATGCCACCGAAGCAGGCCGCGAGGCAATAGCCAAAGACATCAGTCAATTCGCCGACACAGCTAAATCACCTCGACGTATGATTGTCGCAGAAACGCTCTATGGATGAAGCTAGCCCATCAATCAGGCCACTGTGAACAAGTAGCTTGAGATAACCACGGACATAGCGTGACTGGCTTTCTGTTGCCATCGAGGGTTTAATAAAGCCTCCCGAGCCTGCAGCAATGGACCGTCAATATGTCTTTAGCCCAACAAGCCTCAGCCGCCTTCACTGTCGAACGACTCAGTCCGACCATTGGTGCCGAACTCAGCGGTATCGACTTAAGCCAAGCGTTGCCTGACAGCACGATCGCCGAAATTTATCAGGCGCTGCTCGATTATAAGGTCATCTTCTTTCGAGACCAGAACATCACTTCTCAACAACACTTGGCCTTTGGCCGGCGCTTTGGCGCCCTTGAGGTTCATCCCTTTGCGGCCCAAGACCCTGAATTTCCAGAACTTCTCAGAATCACCCACAACGAAGAAAATAAGGGCCAGGAAAATCTCTGGCACAGCGATGTGACTTGGCGGGCAGAACCGTCGTTGGGATCCATTCTGCGTGCGCACGAGATCCCCGATGTGGGCGGAGACACCTTGTTTGCCGACATGGGTCAGGCCTATGACGATTTAAGCGAAACTCTCAAGGAGCAACTTGACGGTCTGACAGCGATTCACGATGCTGTGGGTTTTCGTCAACGTATGCGCGAAAAAGGCGCATCGGAAGACGAAGTCAACGCCATGCGTGAAAGATATCCGGCGCAGGAACATCCTGTCGTTCGTACCCACCCGAACACGGGTAGAAAAACCTTATACGTGAATCGTGCCTTCACCCAGTCTATTGTGGGAATGTCAGCCGAAGATTCGCAGGCGATCCTCGACCAACTGTACCGAACCGCTGCGGTGCCTGAATACCAGTGCCGATTTAAGTGGCAGTCCAACTCCATCGCCTTCTGGGATAATCGCGCTTGCCAGCACTATGCTGTCTCCGACTACTGGCCGCAGGTCAGATCGGTAGAACGCGTCACCATTATCGGCGACCGACCTCGATAAAGGAGCCTGTTGATGACCCTGCAGATTGATCAAATCACACCGGGATTAGGTGCCGAGATTCGCGGTGTTAATCTTGCGCAACCGTTGTTGCCAGATCAAATCGAACAGATCAAACAGGCATTTTTAGACCATATGGTACTGGTGTTCAGAGACCAGGACCTCAGCCGTGAGCAGCACAAGTCATTTGCTCGCCAGTTCGGTGAGGTGCATATTCACCCCTCGAAACGTGGCGGCATGAGTCGGCCTGATCCGAACATCGACGTGGAAATCTTTTTGATCGATACCAAGCCAGATGCAAAACTCACCAATGGTGAAGCCTGGCACTCGGATGTGTCCTGTGAGGTCATACCACCCGCCGCGTCTTTATTGTATGTCACCAAGGTTCCGGAAAATGGGGGCGGCGACACCTTGTTTGCGAATATGTATGCGGCGTACGACGAGTTATCTGAACCATTGAAATTACTGCTGAGTGATAAGACCGCGTTCCATGATGGCGAGGTTGACCTGCGAAATTATGGGGTGAAATTACGCAAAGACCAAACCTACCCGAGCGCATCTCATCCGGTGATTATAGCGCACCCGCAAACGGGTCGACCCTTGCTGTTCGTTAACTCGAGCTTCACATCGCACATCGAAGGGCTCCCCAAGTGGGAGAGCGATATGATACTCAACGGGCTCTACCAATTTATCGCCAACAATCCACGCATTCAGTGCCGGGTCAAATGGACACCGGGCACGCTCACCATGTGGGATAATCGGTGCCTGCAGCATCAAGCTGTCAGAGACTACGCAGGATTTTCTCGTTACGGCGAGCGTGTATCGATCCTGGATGGTCATGCCCCGACAGCCGCCAACGGTTCCTGACATTGAATCGTTACCGGCTGTAGATCCGCGGCCTTATGCTGACGCTAGTCAGCCCAAACCCAGATCATCGACGATCTGCTGACAGATTTTCTCAGGTGACTCGGCAATATCGACAATCAAACTAGCACTAGAAGGCTGCAGCGTGGCTAACTGGCTCTGCAGCAAACTGGTAGCCATAAAGGCATGTTGACGTTGAGCTAGTCGCCCTTGAATCACCTCAAGGCTGCCGCTAAGCAACACGGATCGCACTGTGGATTCATTGATCCCTAACTCGGTCCGATAAGTCTGCTTCAGCGCAGAGCAGGCCAACACAGCACTGCGACCTTGCGCCTGCAACACAGCTACTTTCTGCGCTAAGACGCTAAGCCAGGGCCAGCGATCTGCATCGGTCAAGGGCGTGCCTGAACGCAGCTTATCGATATTGGCAGCGGGGTGAAAATCATCAGCATCCAGAAACACCCAGTCCAACCCTTCAGCCAACAATCGGCCTACCGTAGTCTTACCGCTGCCGCTGACACCATAGACAACAACAATCATGAATGGGCGGCGAAATAAGCCCGCATATCCCAGCCGGGCCAACGGGCCTGACTGAGCTTTAAGGTACGTAGCGTCCAGTAGGCATCGCCCGGTAGGGGTATTCCCAAACAGGCTAACTGTTGCGGTGATGCATGATCAAAAACCCCAGACCAGTTTCTGCCAGCGCTCTCTTGCCATACATGATAACCAATAAGCTCATTGCCCGACGCCTTGTAGCCTGCGGTCATGGTGTAGCGATAGCCATTTTCAAGGGTCAGGTTCGTGCCTCGGTGAAATGTATCGATACTGTGAGCGACCAGCGTGCCTGCGGGTCCCGCCGCGGATTTTTCGCGGCTTAACAGCGCCCCTTGTAGCTCCGCCGAAACCGCTACCGCTCCGGGTTTTAACACTTGTGCGGCAGCGGGTTTGGGGACGTAATGCAAAGCACCAAGCGCGTCGGTAACATCGGTAATGTAGAGAATAAAATCTACCGTGCGCAACGCCGCCGTCTCGGACGGAACCAATAACGTGTGGTTGCCAAAATCACAATGGTGCGCCTGCTCGTAATTGGTTTCGCCGGTATATTTAGCCCAAGTATGCGACTGGTACAAGTGTACCGAATCAACGCCCAATACCGCGCTGGCAAAGTCTATCAACGCGGGATGCAGAGAAATCAGGTTCATCTCTGGGGACGCATCAAAGGGAAAGTTATCGATATTTTTGAATTGCAGTTTACGAAATGCCGCGGCCTGCTCGTCTTCATCACCATCAACCATTGCACTGATGGTTTGATCGGCATGAGTACCATAGATGCGCTCGTACTCGGCATAAACAGGGGCGATTTCTGCGGCGCTAAAGAAATTGGGAATGATTGCGAACCCCTCATCACGCCACTGTTGCACGTGTTCCGGGGTATATCGCTGAGAGGCATTCTGCTGCATAGGCTGCTGGCTTCACTGTGGCGTTCGACTGGTCTAATCATGCCACAGTTGCTCGGCGAAAGTTAAGTCACCTGCCTACCCCCAGGCTCAATTCGCTGCTAGGGTAACCCTTATCGCAGCACTGACCAGGGTACTAACCAGGGTACTGACAACTAACACCGGAACTGCCAGCATGCCAATGAATCCTGCAACACTCGTCCAACTCGGATTAGACCAGATAGTCCCCGCTGAGGTTAATGGCCGCCAGAATGGCGTCGTCAATGATCCGGCCTGGGATGCCGCCTACCATCCCTGTGCGGAAGCATTTCCCGCAGCAGACGTGATGGCCGGTCTGGTCCAAAAAACACCCGCCTATCAGTCCTCCGTCTACCCCGGCACTATTCGAGATCTATGGCTTTATCAAACCCCAGGCTGCGATGGTTCCACCCTACCCCAAGTGATCTTTTTCAATGATGGCGCCTGGTACCTGGGCCGCCAAGGCCCGGTGCGAGCCACTCAGGTACTCGACAGCTTGTTTAGCCTTGGCCACATCAAGGCCACTGTGGCCATATTCATTAATCCGGGCCAGCCAGATCATCCGGTCCAGGGGCCTATTGCGTCCTACAATCACACACAATCGCAGCGCAGCCTCGAGTATGATCAGCTCAGTGGGCGCTACGGTGAATTTCTATTCGACGAAATTTTGTCCTGGGCCGAGACCCAGCTAGGCTTTGCCTGCAGTCGCCAGCCGGTTGACCGAACCCTCTGTGGCATCAGCAGTGGTGGTATTGCGGCCTTCAATGCCGCCTGGCACTTCCCCGACCAGTGTCAACGGGTGATCAGCCATTGTGGGTCCTACACGGATATCTGGGGCGGTCATAATTACCCCTCATTGATTCGAACTCATGCCCGCAAGCCCCTGCGCGTGTTTTTACAAAGTGGCCAACATGACGTCAGGTCGCCCTTCGGTGACTGGCCATTAGCGAATCAGATGATGGCCAGCGCCTTAGATTGGGCGGGCTATGACTATCAATTCGCCTATGGCGATGGCGGCCACAATCTGCACCACGGCGGCGCGCTGTTTGCGGATACCCTGCGCTGGCTCTGGCGGGATTAATACCGCTACGGGGCTTGATGTGAGACGCCAGCATCACCAAATTGTAACTGGACCATGCGCGCATATAGCGCATTTCGCTTAAGCAACGTGCCATGAGTACCGACATCCTGAATCTGCCCGGCATCGAGCACCACAATTCGATCGGCCTTAAGGACGGTCGCCAGACGATGTGCGATCACCATGGTGGTTCGATTCTGCTGTAAGCGCTCAAGGGCCGTTTGCACCAGGCGCTCGCTTTCGGCGTCCAAGGCACTGGTGGCTTCGTCCAGCAGCAAAATCTTTGGGTCTCTCAATACCGCACGGGCGATGGCAATGCGCTGCTTCTGGCCACCCGACAGGCGTGCGCCCTTCTCACCGAGAAAAGTGTCATAACCTTGTGGCAGCTTATCGATAAACTCGTCAGCCGAGGCTGCCCTGGCCGCTGCACGGATTTCTTCCATGCTGGCTCCCGGTTTACCAAAACGAATATTTTCCGCAGCAGTGGCGCCAAAGATGGTGGTTTCTTGCGGCACTATCCCTAGACAATGACGAATCGCTTCAGGATCAGCCAGGGCAATATCAATGTCGTCGATCAGGATTCGTCCGGCGCCGGTATTATAGAACCGCAACAAGAGCTGGAACAGGGTGCTCTTGCCCGCACCAGAGGGACCCACAAAGGCTATGTTTTCACCCGCCGCGATCGTCAGATTGAAGCCATTCAACGCCAGCTCACCCGACCGCGAGGGATAGCTGAAATCGACGGCCTCGAAGCTCACCCGACCATCAATCACAGTGGGCAATACTAAGGGCTCACTAGGTGACTGAATCGCCGGGACTACCCCCAGCAGTTCCGCGATGCGTTCCATCGCCCCAGAGGCACGCTGAACCTCACCCCAAAACTCACTTAAGGCCGCCGCAGAGGCACCGACGAAGATGGCGTAAAGCACGAACTGACCCAGTTCGCCACCGGAAAGCTCACCATCCAAAACCGCCTTGGCACCCACCCAGAGCACAAAGATCAAAGCGCCAAAGACACCACTGGTGCCGACCGTGGTGAGTAATGCTCGAACCCGGATGCGGCGGACCGCGACGCGAAAACTCGACTCTACCGCGCCGCCAAAGCGTTGGCTTTCCAGCTCCTCGGCTGTGAAAGCCTGAACAATTTCTACCGCATTCAGAATTTCTTCGGCGTGACCGCTGGCGTCCGCTACTCGATCCTGCGTGTCCTTCGACAGCCGCCTGACCCAACGGCCAATCAAGAGAATTGGCACTATCACCAACGGCAATACCACCACCAATAGCCCCATTAACTGCACATTAGTATAGGCGAGCAACGCCAGTGCACCGATAAACTGAATAGAAGAACGCAGTACAATCGAGATGCCCACCCCTGATATGGACTGAATAAGTGTCGTATCAGCGGTGAGCCGTGACAGTACTTCACCCACTCGGGTGACGTCAAAAAAAGTCGGATCCATGCGAACCACATGACGGAACACCTGTTCCCGAAGATCAGCGACCACGCGCTCGCCCAACCAATTGACGAAATAGGCTCTGGCTGCGCCAAAAAAGCCGATGATCAGTGCAAACAACAGCAACACAAAGAAGTAACGATTAACATTCGCTGCATCTGCCGCAGAAAAACCATGATCAATCACATTACGCACCGCCATGGGCATCGCCAGCAACGCTGCAGAGGACACCAACAGGGCAATCATTGCCAGCAACAAGGTGCCTTTATAGGGCGCAATAAACGGCACCAACATGCTTAAAGGACGCAGGGCTTTTACCCGTTTCTGCGATGCGGGAGATAGATCAGTCATGCGGATTTCCATACAGCTAGGTATTATGCGCGAGCGATGTTAGCGAATGCGAGAGCGCAGAGAAGCAGAGAATTAGTTGGGACTCAACGCTGAGGGCACCAACAAACTTTCCAAGTAATCAATCCACAGACTGTCTTCGTTGAGACAAGGAATATAGGTGAAGTGTTCGCCGCCGGCTTCGATAAAATCTTCTCGAGCCCGCAGGCTCACTTCTTCCAGCGTCTCCAGACAATCGGCGACAAAAGAAGGACACACCACCGCGATGTTCTTATGCCCCTCACTCGGCAAGGCCTTGACCACCTCGTCAGTAAAGGGCTGAAGCCAACCGGGTCCGATACGAGACTGAAAGGCGACTCCCCATTTGTCCGCCGGTAAATCCAGATACTGCGCGCATAATGCTGAAGTCTGCAGCACTTGTGCCTTATAGCAATAGGGCCGGGCTGCACAATCCACCTGACAGCAATCATCGGTCTTCATACAATGGCTACCCGTCGGATCCGTCTTAACCAGGTGCCGCTCCGGTAGACCGTGATAACTGAACAACAAGTAATCATAGTCAGCGGGCAGGTCTGCCTTAATTCGCTCTGCAAGCGCCTTGATATAGCCTGCATCAGCATAAAAAGAGTCGGTGAATGCGAGTTTCGGCTTGGCGGGTAACAACTCAACCTCGGCCTCGACTGCAAGACGGGTCGTCAGAGAGGTGGACATGGCATAATGCGGATATAGGGGCAGCACACTGATCTCATCGCAACCTAACGCCACCAGTCGCGCCAGAGCATCTCGAATGGAGGGTTCCTGATAGCGCATGGCGACTTCTACAGGCTGATCTGTTCGCAACGCCAGTGCCTTGGCCATGGCCATCGTTCGAGCAATAAGGGGCGAGCCGTCATCGGTCCATACGGTGCTGTAGGCATGCAGGGTCTTGCTGGATCGAAAGGGCACGATAATCAAATTAACCAACAATTGCTGGGCAATCTTGGGCAGGTCGATCACTAGGTCGTCCGACAAGAACTCTTTCAGATAGGCCCGCACTGACTTGAGCTCGAGGCTTTTCGGCGATCCAAGGTTGATCAATAAAATTCCGTTCATAGGCCTGCCTGATTCCTGTCTTATTGCTGTCTTGTTCTTGGCTTGTTCGCGCATTGAAACCGCCGCGCCACCGGGCTGATTCGCGAGCGCGAAGTATACACCCAAATACGCGCTGTGTTTTAACCGGGATCACTATGCCACCGACTAACCCCTCAGGCAGTCTGCTGCTCCTGCAGACCCAGCTCCTGCATACTGACTTCGCGCATCTTGAATTTCTGCACCTTACCCGTCACTGTCATAGGGAATTCATCGGTAAAGCGCACATAGCGTGGCACCTTATAGTGCGCAATGGTGCCTCGACAAAATGCCTTAAGCGCTTCATCTTCCAATTGCTGACCTGCCTTGAGCGCCACCCAAGCGACGATCTCCTCACCGTACTTCGGATCCGGAACGCCGGTCACCTGGACCGCGGCTACCGCCGGATGGGTCATTAAGAACTCTTCGATCTCTCGCGGATACACATTCTCACCACCCCGAACAATCATGTCTTTGATGCGCCCAACAATATTCACATAGCCATCATCGTCCATCACGGCGATGTCACCAGTATGCATCCAGCCACGGCTATCGATCGCCCCAGCAGTGGCTTCTGGATTCTGCCAGTATCCCAACATCACACTGTAGCCACGGGTACAGAGCTCACCCATCTGGTTCAATGGGCACGTTTTGCCAGTGTCCTGATCAATAATTTTTACTTCCACATGAGGATGTACCAACCCCACAGTACTGACCCGCTTGTCGAGGGGCGAATCGGTTCGCGTCTGAAAACTGACAGGACTGGTTTCAGTCATGCCATAGGCGATTTCCACTTCCGTCATATGCATCAATGTATTGACCTGATTCATGGTCGATACCGGACAAGGCGCACCGGCCATCACGCCGGTTCGCAACGAACTGAGATCAAAGGTTGAAAAGTTAGTCAATGCCAGTTCTGCGATGAACATGGTCGGCACGCCATACAGCGCAGTGGCGGCTTCCGCCTGGACGGCCTGTAACACCGCTTCTGGCTCAAAACTCTCGCTGGGATAAATGAGACACGCGGCGTGGGTCAGACAACCCAGATTTGCCATCACCATGCCAAAACAATGGTACAGAGGCACCGGCACCACCAAACGATCATGCTCAGTAAAATTCATGGTTCGAGCGACGAAGAAGCCATTGTTCAAAATATTGTGGTGACTGAGGCAGGCCCCCTTGGGGAAGCCTGTGGTACCACTGGTATATTGAATATTAATGGGGTCGTCCATATCCAACTCGGCTTGGCGTGCCGTTAACTGTGCCGTACTCACCGACGAGGCCGTCCTGAGCAAATCAGCCCAGTCGAATATCCCGGCACAAGGGCTACTGGACAAAGAAATCACTGTGGTCAAGTCTGGAAACTTCTCAGACTGCAGATTGCCTACCGCGCAATGATCGAGCTCTGGGCATAGGGATAGCGTCATGGCCTCGTAGTCAGAAGTCTTGAATTGATTCTGCAACACGAGCGCCTTGCAACCCGATTGCTTTAAAACATAATCCAGCTCATGGACACGATAAGCCGGGTTGATGGTCACCAGAATTGCGCCGACCTTGGCACTTGCATATTGGGTCACCAGCCATTCCACATTATTTGGCGACCAGATACCGATGCGATCGCCCTTACCCAAGCCCACTGCCATCAGCGCTCGAGCCAAGGTATCCACTGCTTGCGCCAGTTCGGCGTAGGTCAAACGGATAGCCTGATGAACCGAGACAATCGCCGGGCGATCTGGATAGGCAGCGACAATCTCGTCAAACTGTGCGCCGATCGTCAATCCCAACAGGGGTTGCTGACTCGTACCGCTGGCGTAACTCACGGGGCTAGGCATCGTTTCGTTCTCCATGCATCAGGGTTGAGATAAACGGTTGTCCCAACTGTTCAAGATTCGTTTCAAGGGCCTCGACTCGGCCAATAATACAAGCTTTCGAGTAGCCTGCCGCGACCAGTTTTTCAATCGTCGCCGACGCCAAGTGAGCGTCGACAGCAGCTAGCAAGCCACCGGCAGTCTGCGGATCAAACAACATAGCATAGTGTGGGTGAGCTTGTGGCTGAATATGCTTCACTGATCGCTCATTGCCAGCATGCAGCGTGCTAGTGATCTGCAGCTCCTGCAGACAGGTCAGACTACCCGCCAACAACGGCAGGCTCAAAAGGTCCAGGCTGACATTGACCTGCGATGCTTGCATCATTTCTGACAAATGCCCCGCTAGCCCAAAGCCCGTAATATCAGTGCAGGCTGACGCTGTCGTTGTGCCCTGCTCACTCAAAGCAGCGAAAATGGCGCCCGCCGCTGCATTGGACTGCAGCATTACCTGCAACGCCGCCTCAATCCAATGCCCCCGCGCCTGATGCTGCATATCCGCAGCAAATAAGGTGCCGGTACCCAGCGGCTTGGTCAGTATCAGTGTTTGACCGGGTCGCATTCCCGATTTTTTTAACAGTCGAGATTCATCCGCGATGCCATTCACGGCAAAGCCAACGGACAACTCGGCACCTTCCGTGGTGTGGCCACCCACAAGACTAATGCCCTCACCTGCGAGTTGCTCCCAAGCCCCTTGCATTAATTGTTCTAACAGATGACGCGTGGCCGAAGGCGCAGCATAAGGGGTTGTGACAATGGCCATCGCTGTGACTGCCTCCCCGCCCATGGCATAGATATCACTGACCGCGTGATTCACAGCGATCTTGGCCAACAAATAAGGATCTTCAATAAAAGCCTTAAAGACGTCTACCGTATGCAACATGAGTTTACCTGCAGGCGCCCGATAGAGCGCGGCATCATCAAGCTCGGCAACCGGCATATCCAGGTTACCCAACACTTCTGCGAGCAAATCTGCGCTGACCTTTGAGCCACAACCACCACACTGCATTTGCGGGTCAACTTCAGCCAACAGGCCCTGACCCGACTCAACCTTCATCAGCGGCAAGGCATTAAACTGGTCCATAAAACGTCGATCGATCCAGTCTTTTAAATGCCATACCCAGCGGCCATAAACACTTCTACCAAACTTCATCGCGACGGCTGCCTTGTCACCGGTTGACACCAAGGACAGAAAAGAGGTTTGTGGAACGAAGTGCTTCAGAGGCTTACCGAGCAATTGACGCCGAATGTTTTCGTACAACACCGGCCCCTGACGAACAGCAAAAACACCAGCTTTAGGCCGCGGATGCGCCAACACATGCGCAGTATCGCCAACAGCAAAAACGTCATCGAAATTGCTCACTTGCAAAGTATCACGCACCTCAACAAAGCCGTTGTCATCAGTGGCCAGCAGCGTCTGTGCCAACCACGGTTGAGCCGCCGCAGAAGTCACCCAAAATATTTCATCCACAGCGCAACGCTGAGCGTGGGCAGACACGACAGTTTTCTGCTCGACTTCTGCAACCCGAAAATTTCGGTGTAACTCGATACCCCTGTGGGCAAGTTGCTGACTGAACAATGCCTGCACCGCAGGCGAGTAATCTGGCAACAATACTTCTTGGTCGACGAACAAGTGGAAACGTATGGGCTGCGGACTCAGTGTCGGCGCTACCCTTGTGAGGTAATGATGGACCGCCAAACACAGCTCGACTCCGCCGGCGCCGCCACCCACGAAACCCATGTGCTTGACTGTACCTGTGGCAACCCGGCCGAGGCATTCTTGCCATTGATGCAGAAACCGATTGATAGGTTTAACCGCGATAACGTTTTCACGGGCACCGGGCACATCAATCACCGCGGGCGTGATACCGATATCGATAGACAAAATATCGTAGCCAATATCGGGCCGACCTTGGCAACGCACCCGGCGATTGACGGGATCTATATCAAAAGCACTGGCCTGTATTAATCGCGCTCCGGCAAATCGGCAGAGTCGTACCAGATCGATATGCATGTCTTGTGAGTCATAATGACCCGCAACCAGACCGGGCAACATGCCCGAATAGGGCGTCTCAACATCGGGGCTGATCAGCGTGATCTGCAAACCGACAATAGGCTGCATGGCCAGCTTGCGTAAAACGATCACGTGGCTGTGGCCACCGCCGAGCAGTACCAGTTCTTTCGCGATAAAAGCCGATGTATTCAAACCCGATTCAACCTTGCTGTCACTCCGCTGATGCTGGTAATCATTATCCAGTCACTGACCCAAACAGCACAGCGCAGCCCTTGCCATAGGGTTGACTTGGGGACCGCATCCCGCAGCTGATCAAACAACAGAGCAAACTCAAGGCGCCTGTTAGACATTTCCAAAATCCTTTTTAGCTGCCTAATGAGGCCGTGTATCGAGAAAGGCGCCCAGTTGCCGGATCGCTTCATTGCCTTCAGGAATTCGGCCAGCGAAGACCTGAAATACATGCGGCATCTTTGGCCAGACGGTTAATTCGATAGCGCCGCCCTGCGCCTCTACCGCTGTCACCAGCCGCGTCGAATCACTTAATAGCAGTTCCGAGCTACTGGCGTGCACCAGCAGCGGCGGCAGGCCCTTCAGGTCACCGAACAAAGGCGACGCCAAAGGCGCCTCAGGATCACGTTGACCTAGATAAAATCCCGCACAGGTTTGTAGCGCTTTCGGGGTTAACATCACGTCGGTGACGATGTTCGTGCCCAGACTGTCACCGGTGAGTGACAGGTCGAGCCAAGGCGACAACAAAATCGCTTTAGCTGGCATTGGTAAGCCAAGGTTCTTCAAATTCAACAGCAACGCCAAGGCGAGACCACCGCCCGCTGAATCACCACCGATCGCGATGTTTTCAGGATCAAAACCTTGATCCAGTAAAGACCGGTAGCACAGGGTGGCATCGTCCAGGCCAGCAGGAAACGGATGCTCAGGGGCCAAGCGGTATTCCACCATCAGCACAGCCATGCCAGACGCCTGGGCAAGCCGCCAGGCCAAATTGCGATGGCTATCGGCCCCACCGGAGACGTAACCGCCCCCATGTAAATAGAGCAACACGCGCGCCGAGTCACTCACAGCCCGACCTGATTGAACTTGAACCCACTCGCAAGGCACACCCGCAATCGCCTCGGAAGTCACGTCTACCCCCTTAGGCACACCTGTGTTTAGGCCAGCGGCCTTGGCCAGCTTGTCACGGAACCCCGTAATGTCCGCCACGCTATCGAACAGCGGCCTGATGGTTCGCGCCATGACACGGCTGATTAGTGCGGCTCTGATACTCATAGATTGCTCATCGTCTCGATACTCAGGCTCAAAATAAACGCGCAGATTAAGTCAGTAGTGTGCATCAACCAGATGCCGGCATCAATCCACCTGGCGGGTGAGTTCTGCCATTCTATCATCCATCAATAGCGCTTCACCTGCGGCTGGCCATTAACGGCTATTCATCAATACTGACATCCTGAAATTGCAGCTCGTGTAGCGTGTAATATAATCCCTTCAGCGCCAGCAGCGCTGCATGGGTTCCCAACTCGCGCACCACACCGTGATGCAATACCAACACCTGATCAGCTTCCTGAATCGTCTGCAGGCGATGCGCAATCAAAATGGAGGTACGTCCCGTCATCAGCTTACGCAGTCCGTCCTGAATCAATCGTTCAGTTTCCGTATCAATACTGGCGGTGGCTTCATCCAAAATCAGAATCTCCGGATCTGCGGCCAGGACCCGAGCGAAGGCCAATAATTGCCGCTGCCCCTGCGACAGATTAGCGCCTCGTTCGACCAAAATACTGTCGTAGCCCTCGGGCAGCCGTTCGATAAATTCATGGGCATTGACGGTCTTCGCCGCTTCGATGGCGCGCTCGCGACTGATCTTGGGGTTGCCCAGAATAATGTTGTCGAGGATCGACCCGGAAAATATATGAAAGTCCTGTAGGACGACACCAATTCGGCTGCGCACGTCTTGACTGCGCAAATCGTTCAGGTCGATATCGTCAAGAAAAATACGATCGCGATCGAAATCATAAAACCGCCCCAGCAATCGAATCATCGTACTCTTGCCCGACCCTGTAGGCCCAACGATGGCCAATTTCTCACCCGGTTGAATGACCACAGACACACCCTTAAGAATTGGCACTGCTGGCGAATAGCCAAAGGTCAGATCGCGGAACTCTACTTTGCCGCGCAACCGCGCCGGCAACTCAACGGGGTGTGTCGGCTCATGTATTTGCTCGTCCCAATCCAACGCTTGGAAGATCCGCTCGCCGCTGGCCATCGCTCGAAACAACACATTTAATTGCTCGCCCAGCATCACGACCGGCGTAAACAACATATTCATAAAGCGGGTAAACAGGATGACACCACCCAGGCTCATCTCATCCTGCACCACGGCGCCGCCGCCATACCAGATGATGATTCCGAGGCCAACTGCGGCCAGACTATCATTGAAGGCACCATAAGCCGTCGACAAATCGATCGAGCGATTTTCATATCCCAGGTTACGTTGGTTGATTTGAGTATATTCGTCGAGATTGCGTGCCTGCCGGTCGTTGAGTTGGACCACCTGCATGCCCGAGAGATTTTCCTGCAGGTTCTGATTCAGCGAGGAGACGGTATTACGAACCAGGCGAAATATTTCCTGAGTCGCATTGCGGAAAAAATGCGTGGCGATACCCACAACGGGCACCAATAGCAGCAAAATCAGGGTGAGTTTAACGCTGGTAGACAACATGATGGTCAGCGCTACCAGGAAAGGCACAAATTCCCCGACTAAAGCCCCCATGCCCCTGAGCATTTCATACAACGCTTCGACATCATTGGTAACTCGCGTCATGATCCGCCCTGTGGGCACCTTATCGTAAAAGGAACTAGGGCGACGCTCTAGGTGGGCGAACAGATCTTGGCGCAGGTCGCGTAACGCATTCACAATGGCACTGATCAGAGTCAACCGATGCGCGTGACCTGCCACGGCCGTGACACACATCGCCAGCAAAAAAAGTAGACCGGCAGCAAAGATCGGCTCGATGCCCAGGTACGACTCGACCCAGCGGGTCAGCGCGATCATCCCCAGGTCAGGCATATGGCTGCTCATTTCACCGACGATAATATAGTCAACCAACACCCGGCTGATAATAATCTCCATCATCACCGTCACACAGCTCGCAGCCAGGATCAGTACAGCGCTGAACGCCAGTCGAATCTTGAAAGGTTCGAGCCAACCCACGATTCGGCGTAACAACTGCAGATTCAATACGGTACCGGAGAGCTCGGCGTCAAACATGCCGTGATCTGTCTCGGCCCTGACTTGACTAGCTTGGGTTCGCCTGCTCATAGGGGTGCCGTCACTTGCGCTCGGCGCTGAGCGGCTTGATCCGCACCTGGGGTTTGGGCCCGCTCCAGTTCGGCATAGGCTCCACCCTGGCGAAGCAACTCGGCATGAGACCCCGCCTCAATAATCCGCCCCTCATCGAGGACGATGATCCTGTCGGCATGGCGCAGCGTGGAAACCCGATGCGACACGATAATCGTGGTGCGTTCGCGACGCATGGTTTTCAGTCGATTCAGAATATGCTCTTCAGTCTCCGTATCAACACTACTGAAGCAATCGTCAAGGATCAGCACCGGTGCATTACGGATCAAACCCCGCGCTAAAGTTGCTCGCTGTTTTTGACCGCCGGACAAGGTCACGCCTCGCTCGCCAATCAGGGTGTCCATCTGCTCAGGAAAAGCCTCAATGGTCTCCCGCAGGGCTGCAGCCTCGGCAGAATCCCAGACCAGGTCTAAGGCCCGGGCCGGATCGTCATAACTGATGTTGTTACGCAACGGCTCACCGAACAAAAACGGATCCTGCAACACTTGGGCTATCTGGCTGCGAACCTGGCTCAACGGATAATCACAAATGTCATGACCATCCAGAAACAAACAGCCCCTGGGCGTATCCGCCATTCGAGTGAATAATTTCAACAGCGTTGACTTGCCCGCGCCAACCCGGCCGACAATCGCAATAGACTCACCGGCCTTGATCTGTAGTGTAATATCCTTCAACACGGGTTCTGCAGCCCGCGGATAACTATACGTCAGGTGCTTGAATTCAAACTCACCACGAATAGTCGCGGGCGTATTATCGGAGGGACTATCGTGAATTTCCGGCACCGCATCAAAAATTTCATGCAAACGGTTGGTCGCAACAGCGCCTCGTTGCACCAGCGTCACGAACATGCCCGCCATTCGAATAGGCTGAAGCAGCATGTTCAGACACGCCAGGAAAAACACCAGGTCGCCAATTGAAATCTCGCCAGCCAGAACTTGACTGCCACCGTAAACGATAATCAATAGTTGTGCGGCCGACGCCTGAAACGGCATCCAGGCACTCATTAGAGAATTAACTCGCGACTGGCTATAGAACGCTTGGGCATAATTTTCATTAACGCCACCGAAGCGGCGAATTTCGTTGTCTTCCTGAGCCTGAGCCTGAACGGTTCTGATGCCGCCTAGGTTCTCTTGAACGAGGCTCGAGAGCGCCGACAGGTTTTCCTGCACAGCCACAGAAGTGACTGCCAGTTGCCGCGACATCCACCAACCATAGTAAAAAATAGCCGGCAGAATTGGCATGATCATGAAGGTCAACGCCGGTGACTTGTACATCATCGCTGAGACCCCGAACAATGGCGCATAGACCATGATCACAATCTGGATCATCCCAAACGCCACCAAACGCTGGATCAAGGAGATATCCTGAATCGCTCGCGTCATGATGTCGCCGACGCCCATCTTCGAAAAGAAATCACTGCCCTGTTGCTGCACAGTCATATACAGCCGCTGACGTAAATCATAGGCAACCAGCTGACCCACGCGCCGAACCTGGCGGCGCGCATGCACCACGAAGACAAACCGAAGCATCACGGAGAAAATCAGAACGGTGGCGACCTGGCCTACGGAAAATGGCGCGAGGACGGAATCTGCGCTGCCGCCCAGTATCTCAATGGTATCAATACCAACCGATACTAAGTAATAAGTACTGACTTCAAAGAAACGCGCGATAAAGAAGCTCAGGAAGCCGAGGCCTATCTGGTAGCGATAGGGCCGAAGAAACGGAATTAGGCGAATCAAGGACTTCAATAGTTGGATCTCAAGTTGACGCGTTATTCTGCCACAACTGCACTGAGACTGAAATGTGCAGCCGCCTGCATCGCCAGCTAATCTGCGACAGGGTATACTCCCCCGGCGCGGCCTCGGCCCTAGTGACAGGGGCGCACACCAAAAACTTCATGCCTAACTGATAGTGAAAAATAATGTCCAGCAATCATCCGTCGAACAACTTACCGCCACTAATCTTTAACCTCATCGTCCTCTGCCTGGCGTTTACGAGTGGGTTTATCATCATGGCCATCGAATTGCTGGGCGGGCGAATTCTCGCACCCTACTTTGGCAGCAGTATCTACGTCTGGGGAAGTATCATTACGATCTTCATGCTGTCTTTGTCGATCGGCTATCTCTCTGGTGGTCGATTATCCATCAACAATCCCCACTTAGGTCGCTATGGCGTGTTTTTCCTGGCAGCGGCGATCACGCTGTTACCCACCATCATCTGGAGTAACAACATCATGGATTGGGTTTTTGTTCGCTTGGAGGACCCACGTTATGGCTCTTTGGTGGCATCGACGCTGCTATTTTTCATCCCCACCGCCATCCTCGGCATGATTGCCCCCTACTCGGTACGTCTGTTAGTCGCCCACGCAGCCCATGCGGGCCAGATTGCCGGGCGGTTATATTTTATATCGACCCTGGGCAGTGCCCTCGGTACGCTGGCCACGTCTTTTTACCTGGTCCTGTGGTTCGAAGTCGATGCCATCTTAATGACCATGAGCGCAGTTCTGGCCGCCGGCGGCGTCAGCGCGATGCTCGCTTACTGGAGTCACCGCACATGATGCGTCTATGGGTTTTACTGGTGTTGCTGGTTTTGGCCATTCCGTCCTTGCAGGCGAAAGAGATTCACCGCGAAAAATCCCTGTATCGCAATATTGTGGTCAAAGAAGCTGACGGTCGACGCTGCCTGCTATTTAGCGTTCAACGGGGCGATAGACATCAGACCTGCATGGACCTGCAGGATCCCAAACGGCTGGTATTTCCCTATGTCCGTATGAGCTTTGGCGGGCTGTTGTTGAACCCTAACCCCGCCCGCGTACTGGTCATCGGTCTCGGTGGCGGCTCCATTCCCACCGCACTCTCAGAATTATTTCCCGCTGCCATGATTGATGTAGTGGAAATAGACGAAGCCGTCGTGCGGGTTGCCCGGCAGTATTTCAACTTTACCGAGTCAGCCCATCTCAAGGTCAAGGTCAGCGATGCTCGCGTGTTTATTAAACGCGCCTTGTTGCAAGACCGGACCTATGACCTGATTATTCTCGATGCCTTTACCGGTGACTATATACCTGAACATCTGATGACTCAGGAATTCCTCCAAGAGAGCCACGATCTCTTGAGCGAAGACGGGGTTCTGGTTGCCAACACCTTCTCAACCAGCGTCTTGTATGACCATGAGTCAGAGACCTACCAGTCGGTGTTTGGTGACTACCTCAACTTTAAACTGCCGATTTCCGGCAATCGAGTCATTATCGCCGGTCGCCAGGGCTTGCCCAGTGACTTTGTGATCAAGAGCCAAGCCAGCCGGTTAGTGGAATCTCTGCGACCTTATGGTATTGACCCAAGAACCTATCCAGCCAACATGAGTCGAGAGAAAGACTGGGACAGAACTCGCCGTCTACTCACCGACCAATATGCTCCTGCCAACCTGCTCCGCGGCGAAGACTGACCCACCGTCGACACGGCTAGCCCTTTCTTAGTGGCTAGCCGTTTTCTCGGCGGCTAGCCTTTTCTTAGGCGGCTAGCCTTAGGGGAGAGACTCAGGGGAAAGACTCAAGACGCCAGATTTTTACCGTGATCTTGCCAGTAACGATCTTTGAGAAGGCGTTTGTAGAGCTTGCCCGTGGGATGACGGGGTAGTTCGGCATCAAAGTCGATGCTCCGAGGGCATTTGATATGCGACAGTTGTGAACGGCAGAATGCGATCAACTCCTCCTCAAGCTCAGGGCCGGCATCAGCCATATTCTTGGGCTGCACTACGGCTTTGACCTCTTCGCCAAAGTCAGCATTGGGGACCCCGAAGACGGCAACATCCATCACCTTGGGATGGTTCACAAGAATATTTTCGGCCTCTTGTGGATAGATATTCACACCACCCGAGATGATCATATAGCTCTTGCGGTCGGTCAGGTAAAGATAGCCGTCCTCATCAATGTAGCCCACATCTCCTAACGTGCTCCAGCCCTTCGGATGGCGAGACTCCTGGGTCTTGGCCGCATCATTGTAATATTCGAATTCACCGCCGCCTTCAAAATAAATCGTGCCGGTGTCGCCCTGCGCGACTTCCGCGCCTTCGTCGTCGACGATATGCAACACGGCCGTCAGTGCGCGACCCACCGAGCCCTTGTGTGCGAGCCACTCCTCAGAGTTAATCGCCACGAAACCGTTACCCTCTGAACCAGCATAGTATTCATGGATCACAGGCCCCCACCAGTTAATCATCTGCTCTTTAACGAGAATCGGACACGGCGCCGCTGCGTGAATCGCACACTGCAGGCTGCTGACGTCGTACTTGAGCCGAACATCTTCATCCAACTTCAACATCCGGATAAACATGGTGGGTACCCACTGAGAATGGGTGATTTGATAGCGCTCGATCGCGGACAAGGCCGCTTCCGGCTCGAAGTGAGACATGACTACGCAGGTCATGCCGGCCAATATAAATCCCATGGTGAAGGTCAGTGGCGCCGCATGATACAAAGGAGCCGGGCTGAGATAGATGCTCTCTTCTGTCGCGCCATAGAGCATCTGAAACAAGTTAGGTCCAGTATCGACCCCAAAACCTTCCGTCGGCAACGGCTTGAGCACCCCTTTCGGCCGACCCGTAGTGCCGGAGGAGTAGAGCATGGCGATTCCGAGGCTCTCATCGGCGATCGGTGTGGTTGGCATGGCCGCAGTGGCTTCCTCCCAGCTGTCAAAGCCACCGATCACGCCGTCCAGCATGTAGCATTGTTCGATATTGGGCGCATTCTCGATGAGTCGTTCCACCACCGCCTGCTGACCGCGAGTCGTGATAAACACCCTGGCGTTACAATCCGAGACGATATACGCCACTTCCTGCTCCTGCAGCCGATAGCTGATGCAGGTGAAATATAAACCGGCCCGCATAGCAGCCAGACAAATTTGAATATAAGCCACATGATTTTCCATCATCACTGCAATGTGATCGCCACGCTGCAAGCCTAGCTGGCGAAACAGCTGAGCGGCCTGATTTGATGAATCCTCCAGCGTTTGCCGTGTAATGATCTCGCCTGTTTCTGCCATGATATAGGCGGGCTTGTTCGGCTGTTGTTGTGCTAGCACTGCTGGATGCATGATTTTTCCTCTGGGCAAATACCGATTGGGCCAATGAAAACCACTGACGCCAGTAATTAAGCCCAACAATGCCAACAGATGAATCAAAACTCAAGTCGTCCCTGCGCAAAGCTGAGTGCCGCAGACCAAACTTCAGACTTGAGAACACGAAACTGGCGTTCAACATGACACTGCAGGCCCCATTGAAAGCTCAATTGAACTATGCCAAGAAACTACAGTCAGAACACTTAACCCGATACACAGCCAAGTACCTGGCTATGAGTCAAGATCTATGAGTAAAGATCTATGAGTGATGATCAGCACCAGCCAGAACACAGTCAATATCAACGGTACTTACCTGCGGACCTGCGCATCACTGTTGCGTGGCCGGGGCTCTCCGGGTGTCTCAAACCCGACCCCGGGGTCATCTGCCAGGATTTCAATGGCACGGCCTTGCAGTTTGGCAGTGCTCGGGCCTTCAACGTTGGCGAAAAATTGATTTTGGATATTGATCTGGCAGATATTCAGCTGAGCGAATTAACTGCCACCGTGACCAGCTGCCACCGAGTAAGCGAGGGACAATGGTCTACAGCGGTTAATTTTTGCTTCACTAACAAGCTCATGCAAACCCCTAGTATCCGCTGCAACCTGCTTCAAATCGCTGACCGGTTGCGCTCTATGACTGATTCTTCGACCCATATCACCGAGCGTTTGCAGCACCCGCAATCAACTAAACCGCGGTATAACCGCCGTCGATAACCAGCTCGCTACCCGTAATGAATGAAGCATCATCGGATGCCAAGAACACAATGCCCTTGGCAATATCGTCAGCGACGCCGAGACGTCCGATGGGATGGCGTTCAGTCAACATTTCCCGGAGCCCCTCTTCGGTCATATTACCTTCATCCATATGATCCACCAGGTCCCTGACCAGGGGTGTCCAGATAAACCCAGGATGAACTGAATTCACGCGGATGTTGTAACCCATGTTGCCGCAATAGACAGCCACCGACTTGGACAGCAGGCGCACCCCACCCTTTGAGGCGTTGTAGGCTGCGCTGGCGCCACCCACCATCCCCATCACGGAAGACAGGTTGATAATGGAGCCACCACCGGAGTCCTTCATCAACAATACCGCCTTCTGAGTACCCAGAAAGACCGCATCCAGATTGATGTTCATGACCTCGCGCCAAGTCGCCAGCGTTGCCTCTTCAAAGTCGGGTAAACCCGCACCGCTAACCCCTGCATTGTTCACTAGTATATGCAGCCCACCATACTCAGCCAGGGTCGCCTCGCAGACTCGCGTCCACGCAGATTCGCTAGTCACGTCATGCTGAACACAAATCGCCTCACCGCCTTGGTCTTTGATCGTCTCGACGGTTTCTTCGGCGGTCACCAGGTTGATGTCGGTCACCACCACCTGGGCACCCGCTGCCGCCAGTAATAAAGCTGTCGCCTCACCGATACCGCTACCGCCGCCAGTCACGATGGCAACCTTACCTTCCACTTGGTTCAATCTGAAACTCCTTTGTTTGGCTGATTAATAAGCATTGGTTCCGCCGCAGTGTATCCCATTAGCCGGCGATATTAACCGTTGCGCCGCTGAAAATAGCGCTGCACCGCCTGCACCCCACTTCGAAGACGAAATTGCACGATTATTTATGCTCAAATCATAACTGAAAATATTGAAAAATATTCACCTACCTTTTTGGCCAAAACATTTAACTACATGTTGTGTTTAAAAAAACAATAGAGCACAATATGTGGGCTTTTAGGGGACTACCTCGAAATTGCCGAAAGACTGACTAGTGTCTGAACATCGACTAATCAAAGACTGCCTAGAGGCAGTCTCTAGGCACTTTTAGAGAGACTCGATAGACCTGAACGAGACTGGCCAGGGCCCATTTAGGTCGGCGTCATGTGCGAGAAAGTATGTAGCGGCATGCGCTGCTATTTTCAGCTAGACGTGAAAGTGAGAAGCCAAAGTGAAGCATGAACGCTGAAGCATTGCGTTAAAAAGAGACCAACACAGTCACCTAAGCCATGACTGTGATAACACCAAAATTATTCATCTGAAGTGTCAAACTATAGGACTAGCATGGAATCTACCGCAACCAAAGCAGACCTCAAAGCCATCTCAAAAACGATTTCCGAAATCAAATTTCAAGATACGTCGATCGATATCTGGGAAAACAAATATTGCTTGAAGACCAAGCAAGGTGTTGCCCTCGACGTCACTATGGACGATACCTATAAACGGGTGGCAAAAGCCTTGTCAGGAGTTGAAGAAGAGTCGCTGCGAGAACACTGGCAGGGCCAGTTTTTGTGGGCATTACGTCACGGCGCCATTCCAGCCGGGCGGATTACGTCCAATGCGGGTGCCAACGAGCATAAACCAGCGACCTCAACCATCAACTGTACTGTATCCGGCACCATCATCGACTCGATGGAAGATATCCTTGAGAAGAACCTCGAAGCCGGCCTGACCCTCAAAGCTGGTTGCGGCATTGGTTATGAATTTTCGACCTTACGACCTAAGGGCGCCTATGTCTCCGGCGCTGGGGCCTATACCTCAGGACCCTTGTCGTTTATGGATATCTACGACAAGACTTGCTTTACTGTCTCCTCAGCTGGCGGTCGCCGTGGCGCGCAAATGGCCACCTTCGATATCGGTCATCCCGATGTCACAGAATTCATCCGCGCGAAACGCGAAGATGGTCGCTTACGTCAGTTCAATCTGTCTCTGTTGATCACTCAGGAATTTATGGAGGCAGTCAAACACGATGCTGACTGGCCCCTGTCGTTCCCCCTGAACATAGAAGAAGTCACCGCCGACGGCATAGACTTGAACGACTCGACCCAGGTGCTGTGGCGAGAGTTCCCAGTCAAAGATCGATATGTTACGAATGACGCCGGGCTTGTAGCTTGCCGGATCACCAAGACCATCAAAGCCCAGCGCCTGTGGGATATGATCATGGCCTCCACCTACGACTTTGCTGAACCGGGCTTCATCCTGATTGACAAGGTCAATGAGATGAACAACAACTGGTTCTGCGAGAATATCCGCGCGACCAATCCTTGCGGCGAGCAACCACTGCCACCTTACGGCAGCTGTTTGCTAGGCTCCGTGAATCTGTGTCGTTTCGTACGCTCGCCATTCACCAAAGAGGCACACTTCGACTGGGATGAATTCAGACAGACCGTCGCTATCTTCACAAGGATGCTAGACAATGTGGTGGAGATCAATGGCTTACCACTTGAACAGCAACGCATTGAAATTATCCGTAAACGTCGCCACGGCATGGGGTACCTAGGCCTTGGTTCAACCATCACGATGATGTGCATGGAATATGGCGATACAGGTTCTGTCGCGTTTACGGAAAAAGTGACCCGTGAATTGGCGATGGTAGGCTGGGAAACCGGACTCGAGCTGGCGAAAGAAAAAGGTGCCGCGCCAATCATGGAGGAAGACTTCGAGGTCACGAGCGAGATGCTCTACAAACGGCCAGAAATGACAGCCGACGGCTATAAGGTCGGCGATATGGTTAAGGGTAAGGTGCTACACGCTAAATACAGCCGTTACATGCAAAAAATCGGTGGTGAAAACCCTGAACTCATCGAGCAACTAGCAGAGGTAGGCTGTCGTTTCACCCACCACAGCTCAATTGCGCCGACAGGCACGATCTCATTATCACTGGCAAATAACGCCAGCAACGGCATTGAGCCCAGCTTTGCTCATCACTACGCCCGTAATGTGATTCGCGAAGGTAAGAAGTCGAAGGAAAAAGTCGACGTTTACTCCTTTGAATTGCTCGCCTACCGGGCGATGGTTAATCCCATAGCTGCGCCCTATACCGACGATGAGGCAGCTAAGCTCCCCGAATACTTTAAAACTGCAGATGACATTAAACCGATTCATCACGTCGACATTCAGGCGGCAGCGCAGCGCTGGATTGACTCTTCCATATCCAAGACCGCGAACGTGCCTACAGATTATCCCTATGAAGATTTCAAGAATATCTATCTCTATGCCTATGAACAAGGACTGAAAGGCTGCACTACCTTCCGATTTAACCCGGAAGCCTTCCAGGGCGTGTTGGTCAAAGACTCTGATCTAGAAAATACAATCTACCGCTTCACCCTTGACGACGGCACTATCGTTGAGGCCAAAGGCAATGATGATATTGAATACGATGGTGAGTTACATTCTGCCGCCAATCTCTTTGACGCCTTAAAAGAAGGCTATTACGGCAAATTCTAGCCGCCCCAAATTTCAGGAATTCGCTATGGTTATACAAATCAAGAACAAGATCGTCGATTACAGCATTAAGAATACCGAAGCTGTCGTGCCTGCGGCGGCGACAAAAGACGTGATGCACGAAGAGATTAAGCGCCCAGACGAGCTCAAAGGCTACACCTACAAGATCAAAACGCCCTTGTCGGATCACGCGTTGTATATCACCGTGAACAACATCGTGCTGAATTCAGGCACCGAGCACGAGCAGGAATACCCTTTCGAGATTTTCATCAACTCAAAAAACATGGAACATTTCCAATGGGTTTTAGCGCTCACTCGAGTCATCTCTGCAGTCTTTCGCAAGGGTGGCGACGCCACCTTTATGGTGGATGAGCTCAAGCAAGTGTTTGATCCCCAAGGTGGCTACTTTAAGAAAGGCGGACGTTTCATGCCATCCCTCGTGGCTGAAATCGGCGAAGTGCTTGAGACGCATATGAAGAAATGTGGCTTGATCAAAGATGAGGAGTTGAGCGAGACGCACAAGGCCTTGTTGGATGAGAAACGTGCCGCGTTGGAGAGCGCCAATTCAAAGCCCGCACCCACCGAAGAGGAAGACGGCACTGGCTATCCGCCGGGCGCGCAATTGTGCAAGAAATGCAACACACAGGCCATGGTGCTGCTGGATGGTTGTATGACTTGCCTGTCATGCGGCGATAGTAAGTGTGGCTAGTTGAACGTACAGTTAGCATACATTTAACGTACATTTAGCATACATGTAACGTACCATTAACAGACAGTACGGTTAACTGACGCTCCTCTAACCCCAAAGACTGAATCGGCCTTGCTAGTAAGACCATGAAGGTTAGTGAGACCATAAAAGTTAGTGAGACCATGAAGGTTAGCGAGACCATGAAGACCTACCTCGACCAACTGCAACAGATACTAGATACAGGCATCAAACGTGGCGATCGCACCGGTGTCGGTACCTTGTCGAATTTTGGCCTGCAAGGCAGATACCATCTGCCTTCGGGCTTTCCGGCGGTGACGACTAAAAAACTGGTGTGGAAGTCCATGGTGTCTGAACTGCTCTGGTTCATCAGCGGTTCAGGCAACATCAACGATCTGAAGCACATCTACCCACACAACAAACTCTGGGACCTCAATTATGCGGACTACCTCAAGCGTCACGGCGTCTCTGATCTAACAGACGTTGCTGCCGATGGCGACATGGGGCGGGTATACGGTCAGCAATGGCGACACTGGCGAACGAGTGACGGGCGCGAGGTTGATCAACTGCAGGAAGCCATCGATCTGATCCGCCATAACCCAGAGTCTAGACGCATCATCGTCAACGCTTGGAATCCTGGCGAGGCTAACCCTGAGGACGTCGCACTGCCACCGTGCCATGCGTTCTTCCAGTTTTATGTGGCTGACGGCAAGCTGTCGCTGCTAATGTACCAGCGCTCGGCAGATATGTTTCTAGGTGTCCCCTTGAATATTGCCAGTTATTCACTGCTACTGCACATGGTCGCGAAGATCACTGGATTGCAGGCCTGGGACTTTATCCATACCATCGCCGATGGTCATATCTACCTGGATGCGGTACCGCAGTGCCAGCAACAATTGGCGCGAACGCCCTTCCCATTGCCGACCCTTGAGATCACAGATCGCGGCCAAACCCATATTGATGACTTTGAGATGACGGACTTCCATCTGAAAGATTATCAATGCCACGAGGCGATTCAAGCAAAAATGGCCGTCTAGCCCTGCGGCCACTATTGCACTGCTCGTTTAACTCCTTGCTCAACTTCTTGCTCAACTCCTTATTCAACTCCTTACTCAACTCCTTACTCAACTCCTTACTCAACTCCGGCGTCTCGCTAGGCGACTCAATCAAACGACACAATAACCGCCCCGCTAGTGGGCGTCAGTCTTGCCGGCACATGGCTAAGATATTCATTGATCCGGCCCCAGGTAGCACTACGGCTTTGTTAGCGTAGAATGCCTACGCGATGACATCATAATGGCGCTTTCAAACAGTTTTTCAGAACGACCAGCAAGGCGCCCAACATCCAAAGGGACTGACCAACAACGCTAAACACGAGATGAATCATGGATGAATCAAACCTCGCGGTAGAACACCAGCCAGATCAGATCAGCCTTCGCCTCGATCGAGCCAATCAACAACGTCCCGTCGCGGACGCGGTCCTTGGTGGTATTGATGGCTGCGTGACAACCTTCGCCATCGTCTCCGGCTCAGTGGGCGCCGGCTTACCCGGGTCAGTGGCTCTGATCTTGGGTATCGCAAACCTTATCGCCGACGGCTTTAGCATGGCGATTAGCAACTATGAGGCCGTCAAGGCCGACGTGGACTACTATGATCATCTTGAACAAATGGAGCACGCCCATATTGCGCTGATTCCTGCCGGCGAGTCGGAAGAGGTTCGGCAGATTTTTGCCCGCAAAGGGTTTAATGGCGAGACGCTCGAGCAAATCGTTGAGACGATTACCAAGGATCGCGGCCTCTGGGTAAAAACCATGCTGCAGGAAGAGCATGGTATGGCCGACCAGTTACGCTCGCCGATCAGGTCAGCACTGATCACCTTTGCCAGCTTTCTGTTCGCTGGGTTGGTACCCTTGGCACCCTTCTTCTTCGCCCTGACGCTGACGACGCAATTCTTTGCCAGCACCCTGCTTGCCGCGACCGTATTCTTCGTTATAGGGATGGCCAAGAGCCGAGTGATCAACAAGCCAATGTTGCGCTCAGGCCTGTCGACGTTAGCCACTGGCGGCACCGCAGCTGGACTGGCCTTCTTAACCGGTTACTTGCTGCGAGAAGCCTTTGGGTTGTAAGCCGCCTAGCTCTGCTCCAGCGCTTCCCAACGTGCCATAAGGATGTCCATTTCTGCTTCTTTCTCGGCGACGCTAGCGTACAGTAAATCCTGGTCGGCAGCGCTAGCTTGGAAGAAGGACGGCGCCGCGATCTTTGCCTGCAGGCTCGCCATCTCGAGTTCGAGCTCATCTATCCTATCTGGGATCTGTGCCAACTCACGCTCCCGTTTTTTCAGGGCAGCCTTGGCTTTCTTGCGCTCTTCAAAACTCATCGGCGCTTCAGCAACTGCCGCCTTAGCCGTCGGATTAACCTTATCCGCCGCATTCGCCAGCGCCGCGAAACTACCACCGCCTTCAAGCCAGTCATTGTATCCACCCACATACTCGATCACTCTGCCGGCGCCTTCAAAAACGAGAAGGCTTGAGATTACATTATCGAGAAATGACCGGTCGTGGGATACGATCAGCACTGTACCGGTGTAGTCCAGCAGTAATTCCTCGAGCAGCTCGAGACTTTCAACATCCAGATCGTTAGTTGGCTCGTCAAGCACCAACAGATTGGTTGGCAGGGAAAACAGTCGAGCCAGCAGTAAACGGTTCTGCTCACCACCAGACAAGGTCCTGATTGGCGCCCGCGCCTGCTCGGGGTTAAACATAAAGTTGGCCAGATAGCTGACCACATGCACCTCTCGGTCATTGATCGAAATGTACTCACGGCCCTGCGCGATATAATCTTTAACACTCTGTTCCGGATTCAGTTGGCCGCGAACCTGGTCAAAATAAGCAGGCGCGAGCTTAGTACCAGAGACCACCTCCCCTGAATCGATCTCCAGCCCTTCCAACAAAATTTTAATCAAGGTTGATTTGCCAGAGCCATTGGGACCCAACAACCCTATTCTGTCACCTCTTTGGATCACCAGATCGAGATCGGTAATGATGGGCTTTGCATCATAGGATTTAGAGACATTGATCAACTCTTTGACGATCTTGCCCGATGCCGAGCCGCTGTCTACGGCCAGCTTCAGGGTTCCCTGGGTTCGCCGTTTTTGTCGTTCAAGACGCAGTTGTTGCAAAGCCCTGACCCGACCTTCATTGCGAGTTCGGCGGGCCTTGATCCCCTCACGAATCCAAGCCTCTTCCTTTTTCAAATTGATATCAAACTTCTTATTGTGGGTCTGTTCGACTTCACGCTCGTGCTCGCGACGTTCGAGGAAGGTTTTATAATCACAGTCCCAACGCACCAGCTGGCCTCGGTCAACCTCAACAATAGCGGTCGCAACAGATTGCATCAGCTCACGATCGTGGGTTACGAAGACAATGGTGCCTTGAAATTCCAACATCACTTCCTGCAGCCATTCGATGGTAGGAATATCCAAGTGGTTAGTGGGTTCATCCAGCAACCAAACATCCGGTTCCGTCACCAAAGATTTGGCAATGGCCACGCGTTTCAACCAACCACCAGAGAGATTGATGAGCTTTTCATCCGGCGGCAGTTTCATGCGCTGGAGTACCGATTCGACGCGATGGTGCAGTACCCAGCCATCGATGGCTTCGATCTGGGTTTGTAACTGCGCCATCCGATCTAAGGTGCTGTCATCAAAGGTCCCCATCGACACTTGGGCATACTCCGCGAGCAGCTCGCCTGCTTCGCTGAACGCCGAGGCTACCGCCGCGAAAATCGTTGTGTCGTCGCCTGCCGGCAAATCCTGCTCAAGCGTCGAGAAGCTCAAGGCTTTTTCGCGCCATATATTCCCCTCATCTGCCAGCACCTCGCCACACAACAGTCGCATCAAGGTACTCTTGCCACTGCCATTGCGGCCAGTCAGGCACACCCGTTCGCCCTTAGCGATATTGAACTCAACCTGATCAAGGATAGTGTCGGTACCGAAATGGACACTGACATTTTTTAAACTGGCTATAGACATAATAAACTCTGGTCAAGCGACTTCGGGTGAACAACCAAGACGGTATTAGAATTGATTCTTTAAGAGCGGGCCAAGAGACTGGCTCGCATCAGGTATCAATTGATTTATTTGCATCAAACTCGGCCAACTGCGCCGCTGAAGCCGGCGCTTGGTGCAACGCCTTCCATTCCGCGTAAGGCATACCGTAAACAATCCGTCGCGCCTCTTCATAATCAAGCGCAATTCCTTTATCCTCAGCCGCCGCTTTGTACCACTTACTAAGGCAATTTCTGCAGAAGCCAGCGAGGTTCATCAAGTCGATATTCTGTACTTCTGGATGGGCATCGAAATGCGCAACCAGGGTGCGAAATGCAGCGGCTTCCAGCTCCAAAGTGGTTTGCGGATCGATCGATTGTGGCGCAGCTGCGTTAAGCTCGCTTGTTGGCTTATCCATGATCTTTAGTGCTCCATATAACGTTTAGCCGCGATCACCCTGTGATCGCGATCGTACCAGCACAATAGCTGACCACAGCCAGTGCTGACCCTGACATTTAAAGGCGAATACAGTACCCCATGAATGAATTCAGACTCGATCAAAAATGGATCAGTACCGCCGAACCCGAACTTGGCATGGGCCGGGTGACCGAGGTTAGTACCAGAACCGTCAGCCTGAGATACGACAGAGTCAGTGAAGATCGGACCTATGCCAGCCAGAAAGCACCGCTCGTCAGGGTTAGGTTCAATATCGGTGACCTGGTCACCAACAACGCTGATATTACCATTAGTGTCACCTCGATCGAAGACAAAGACGATCTATTGACCTACATCGGTCCGATTCAAGGCGCCACAGAGGATCAGACGCTCTGCACCATCCACGAAACAGCACTGGATCCGAATGTGCGATTCAGCAAGCCCGAAGACCGACTGCTGACTCATCAGTTGGATGACAATGCCTGGTTCAACCTTCGCTACGACACTCGCCATGCTCTTGCAGATCTCGCGGTCGCGCCTTCTCGAGGACTCTATGGCCCGAGGGTATCGCTGATTCCGCACCAATTGTATATTGGTCATGAGGTCGCCGGACGTTTTGCCCCACGGGTACTGCTTGCTGATGAAGTCGGGCTGGGCAAAACCATTGAAGCGGGTTTGATCATTCATCAGCAACTGCTCACCGGCCGAGCCAGCCGGGTGTTAGTCATTGTACCCCCGACGCTCACCTTTCAGTGGTTTGTAGAGATGATCCGACGCTTCAATCTGCACTTCACCTTGCTCGATGAAGAACGCTGCCAAAATATCGTCGCTGACAACGCTCCCTCAACGAATTCCGACGAAGCCGCGTCCAACCTGTACAACCCGTTCGAAGCCCAGCAACTCATGCTCTGTCATCTCGATTTGTTCATCGACAATCCTAAACGCCTGGAACAGGCCCTCGCCGCTGACTGGGATCTAGTGGTCGTAGACGAGGCGCACCATCTGCAATGGTCTCCGGAACAAGCAAGCCCGGCCTATACTGTGGTAGAGCGCATCTCACAGGCCGCCAACGGCCTGTTGCTGCTCACAGCCACGCCAGAACAACTGGGACGCCTGGGCCACTTTGCGCGATTACGCCTGTTGGACCCGTCTCGCTACTATGACTATGAGCAATTTCTCCTCGAGGAAACGCACTTTACCGAGATTGCCGAACGGGTTACTGCCTTGCTGGACAGCGGTGGCGTGAAACAGACTCAAGCTCGAACTGCCCTGAAAGCTCTGCTAGGTGAATCAGGCCGGGATCTCGACGATGCCGAGCTCATCGATGCAGTATTAGACCGGCATGGTACTGGCCGAGTCTTATTCCGCAATGTCCGCGCTTCGGTCAAGGGTTTTCCCCAACGTCTTGCGCTGCCTTACCCCTTGCCTATCACACCCGGCATCAGTGCCAGCATCGGTTACTTCCCTGAGCAAGACCTACCCAACTGGACTCGCTGTGACCCCCGTATTACTTGGCTTACAGCTTTGTTGGAGAGTCATCCCCAGGATAAATTTCTGCTGATCTGCGCGCATCAGCAAACCGTCTTGGATCTCGAGCAACGAGTGGCCGAACTATTACCTATTCGCACCACCGTGTTTCATGAGGGGCTTGATCTGGTTGCCAGAGACCGTGCGGCAAACTACTTCGCCGAAACCGACCGTGGCGCGCAACTCATGATCTGTTCGGAAATTGGTAGCGAGGGTCGAAATTTTCAGTTTGCCAGTCACCTGGTGTTGTTCGATTTACCCCTCGGCCCAGATCAACTGGAGCAACGTATCGGCCGTCTTGATCGCATCGGCCAGGCCGAGGATGTAAAAATCCATATTCCCTATATTGAAGGATCAGGCACTGAGCGACTCTATCAATGGTACGCAAACAGCCTGAACCTCTTCACTGGCCCCAATGCTGTGGCGCAAAGTATCTTTGATGAGATGATCCATGAGATTGCCACAGTGGATTTCGATGCGTTCCTGCAGCGCACAGCGACCCTCAACGCCGAGCGCCTCGCCTCACTACAGCACGGCCGAGATCGCCTGTTAGAGCTGAATTCCCATCGACCGGGTGTGTCTGCAAAAATTGTTAAAGACATCCAGCAACACGGCGGTGGTCCGTCGCTGGCTCGCTACATGGAGCGCTCATTTTTGATGTTTGGTCTGGAGTCAGAACCCCTCGGTGACAAGGTCCTACTGGTCAAACCCGGCGATTCCATGGTTCGGCATTATGCCGTCAGTGCCGAGACCCAGGATCATTTTCATTACCCGGAACTGCCAGAAGATGGCCTACGAATTACCTATGACCGAGACACGGCGCTGGCCCGTGAAGATGTCTTGTTCCTGACCTGGGAGCACCCTTTAGTGCAGCAAGCCCTGGATATCGTCGCCACAGATACCAATGGCAATAGCGCCATGATCGCCGTCAAACATCCCGAATTACCCGCCGGGACATTGCTGCTTGAAACCCTTTTTATTGCCGACTGCGTCGCACCGGCTTACTTGATGGCTGACCGCTTTCTGCCCCCCACGGTGATTCGGGCCGTCATTGAGCCAAATTTAGCGGATATCAGTGCATCACTGGCTTGGACTGACTTCGAAGCAGAGCAACTAACAGTCTCAATCGCAGCGCTGCAGGGTATACTCGAATCTCAGCGGGCGGGTATTAAAAGCATGCTGGCGGCTGCCAAGCGACAAGCCCGGACCCAATGCCAAGCACTCAAAGAGACCGCACGAGACCAAGCACAGACCATGTTAACCGCTGAAATCAACCGACTCAGCGCATTACAGGATTTGAATAAAAATGTCAGGCCGGAGGAAATCAGCCATCTATTGGAAACTCGAAGTTTGACTCTCGACGCTATTGATCAGGCGGATATCAGACTGGATTCCATTCGAGTGATCGTTGCGGCCTAAACCCACGCATGCAGCCTGAGGTCGAGATCTGTTGCAGGCAGATGTTCAAGCCTTGGCGGGGCGTTTGCGCCTAACGCTTCGCCGCATCAGCCCTCGTGATCGCCAGCAATTCCAGCTCATCAGTGCTGGCCTGCCGAGCTTCGACGATCCTTAATTCGAAATGAAACGTTACCCCCGCCAGCGGGTGGTTGCCATCGATCGTGATGCCTTCATCTTCCACCTCCACCACTCGAACTACCTCGGCATCTGTGCCAGAACCCACCTGGAAAATCATGCCTGGCTGCAGGTCCTCCACATTCGCCTCAATCGTTTCAAAGGACACGGTTCTGATGAGTGATCGCTGCTGAAAACCGTAGGCTTCACCGGGCTCAATCGTGACCTTGAACTCGTCACCCTCAGCACGGCCAGCGACCGCTTTCTCAAGACCGGGCATCATCGTCTCATCACCTTCAATGAAGGCGAGCGCGGAACCGCCTTCGGAGGAGTCAACAACCTCGCCCTCGGCGTTAAATAAACTGTAATCAACCCGGTAAAACATCACCATGGTCTCGACTCCATTGAAGAACAACGACTGATCAGCAACCGACTCATGGAGCCGCTACCATAACGCGCCCAGTATAGTCTATTTCAAGGGCCTGCCAGTAGGGTTTCCCAGGCCTTGCGCTGTTGTGACCAATCAAGATAAGTCACATCCGGTGCTACTGACAATTGGCCGCCGGAGCGCGCTGCCGCGATGCCCAGCAGCATATCCAGGGCCTCGGCCTGATCGGCATAACGCCAAGCTGCAGGAATAAAATCTTGGTAAGCCAAGGCGTCAGGTACCACTGGCAGACAGCCGGCGGCGATGGCCTCCAGTACCGCGATACCCTGGAACTCATGGATCGCCGTAGAGAGCACCACATGGGCTGAGCCCAACAACGCGATATAGTCTTCACGAGATGCTATGTAGCCGCTCGTACCAAGACGACCGGCGTCCCTGAGGAGCGTTTGCACTCGCACCAAGGGTGGCGGTATATGGCGAAACGCCTGACCGATCAGATGAAACTCAAAATTCAGATCTGAGGCTAACAGCAGGGTGACCAGATCCAAGAGCTCAACCACACCCTTGTCGTACTCCCAACGATGGTTCCAGACAATGGATAAGCGAGAAGTGATCGGATCTCGAGTCGGCGCCTGAACAAAGCTGTCAGACCACAATGGTACCGGTAAAACCTTAGCCTTTAGCCTGAGCTTATCCGCCAGTCCAGCTGGCACATGATCTGGCAACCGCGCCAGCAATTGTTGCACCCCGGTAAGAAAGGTCGACTGATTGAACAATGAATTGAACACCAACTGATCAGCACTTAAAGCCGCATACAAACTGGTCATCTGCCGTTCAACTTGATGTTGGGTATCACCCTGTTCCGGATAGGCAAATTGATTTTCATGAAAATAGAGCAACGATCTAATCCCTGCCAACGCTGGCCGCATACCCACCAGGGCCGACAAATCTGTCATGGAGGTCGCAACAAGCAACTCCCAGTCGCCGTCGAGTCGGGAATCAAATGCTAAGGACAAGCTATTGCCACGAAAGCGCCAGCTGAAATATCGCGCCGGCAGCGTCACCACGGTAAAATCATGCTGATCCAACCGCGCCACCAGTCCTGCGTACCAGTAACGGTGGCTGATTGCATCATAAGGTGACAACAAAAGTATTTTCATAGTTGAAATGGTACCCGTAATCCTGGCGCATTGTGTAGAATACCGCCCTAATTAAGGATTTAACGGAATATTTATGTCGGCGATGGTCATTGTAGGAGCAGGTCAAGGGGCTGGACAAGCTGCGGCGAGTTTTCGGCAGGAAGGTTACGAGGGTGAGATCATCATCTTGGGTGACGAGCCCTTTCCACCCTATCAACGCCCACCGTTGTCGAAGCAATACCTGTCGGGAGAACTGCCTCTGGAGCGAGTTTTTGTTCGGCCAGAAAAATTTTACATCGACAGAAATATCGACCTGCGCACCAGTACCCGCGTAGCGAAGATCGACACCAACGGCAAAACCGTCACCACCGCCGACGGTGACACCATCGCCTACGAAAAATTGATGATCGCCACTGGCAGTCGACCGCGCAAGCTCAGCATTCAGGGCTCCGACTTGCCCGGCATTCATTATTTGCGCACCATCAGCGACGTCGACGGCATTAGTGCGGCCATGAAAACGGCAAAGAAAGTGGTCATCGTTGGTGGTGGATATATTGGTCTTGAAGTTGCCTCAGTCGCCGTGACCAATGGTCTTGATGTCACCGTCCTGGAAATGGAAGAACGCATCCTGCAACGGGTCACCACGCCGGAGATGAGTGCCTTTTATCATCAACTGCACACCGGTCGTGGGCTGAAAATTCTGACCAACACGGCGGTCAGTGGCTTCAGCGGCGACGGCCATGTGCAACAGGTTCTCTGTGGTGATAGCAGCATCGACGCCGACCTAGTGATCGTCGGCATCGGTATTATCGCGAATGTTGAACTGGCGCAAGAAGCCGGTATCGACTGCGACAATGGGATCCTGGTTGACGATCATTGTCAGACTTCCGTGCCCGATGTCTATGCTATCGGCGATTGCACCAACCATCCCAATCCGATACTTGGACGCCGGCTGCGGCTCGAGTCAGTGCCTAATGCACTGGAACAGGCCCGGGTTGCCGCCGCTAACATGTGTGGCAAAGAGAAAGTTTACGCTGCGGTACCTTGGTTCTGGTCAGATCAATACGAACTGAAATTGCAGATGGTCGGGTTTTCCTCTGATGGCGACAGCCAAGTGATTCGAGGTGACATGAGCAAAAACGAATTCGCCGTCTTTTATTTAAAAGCCGGCGCCATCGTGGCGGTAGATGCGGTTAATAGTCCCCGTGAGTTCATGATTTGCAAGCAACTCTATGGCAAGCCCGTCGATGTGGTGAAGCTGGCCGACCCGGAAACCGATTTGAAAGCGCTCATCTAAGGAAACTGCAGGTCAATGGCACCAGAACTCGCGGCACAAAACCCGGAACTATATCGGGTCGACGCAAACAGCATTCGCCATGCTTATACTGAATTGGCCCCGTTTATCGTCAACACGCCGGTGGTACATTCAGCGACGTTCTCAGATCTGGCCCGATGTCAGGTGCTGTTCAAACTCGAAAACCTGCAAATGACGGGATCTTTCAAGGACCGTGGCGGGCTGAACAAACTTCTGTCCTTGAGCCCCGCAGAGCGGGCGCGAGGCGTCATTGCGGCAAGCGCAGGCAATCATGCTCAGGCGATCGCTTATCACTCAAAACGATTGGGTATTTCGGCCAAGATTGTCATGCCGAAGCCGAGTCCCCTCGTCAAAATTCGCTCGACCCAACACTGGGGAGCAGAGGTTATTCTTGAGGGCGAGACCTTTGACGATGCCTTCAATTACTCCCAGCAGTTGGTCGAGGCAGAGAATCGCATTTATCTGCACCCTTTCGACGATCCCTATGTAATCGAAGGCCAAGGCACTATGGGTGTCGAAATTCTCGCCCATCATCTCTGCCAAGATCTCGATGCGATCCTGGTGCCGGTAGGTGGCGGCGGCTTAATAGCCGGGCTGGCAACCTACATTAAGCAAACCAGGCCAGACATTCAGGTCATCGGCGTCGAAGAAAGCAGCTGCAATAGCATGTTCCAATCCAGGCAAGCGGGCAAAGTAATTCCATTGGCATCACAACCTATTATTGCCGATGGCATTAACGTTCGAAAGGTGTCCGCCCGTAATCTGGAGACCGTCATGCGTTATGTGGATGACATGATCTCGGTCACCAGCGACGAAATCGCCAACGCCATCATGCTGACCATGGAGATTGAGAAAATTGTGATCGAAGGTGCTGCTGCGGTAACGGTCGCCGCGTTACTGAACCAGCGCGTACCGAGATTGCAGGATGGCACTGGCAAAAAGATTTTGTCAATTCTCTCCGGCGGCAATATCGATGTGAATCTGTTGTCGCGCATCATCAACCGCGGCATGGCCTTTGACGGCCGGGTATTTGAGTTCGAGCTCGTCATCAACGACCGACCGGGCAGCTTGGAATCGATCCTGGGTATTTTCAGAGAATCCGGTGCCAATGTCGTCGAGGTCCACCATCATCGCTTTGCCAGCCACGCACCGATTGGTCAAATAGCAGTTTCCGTGACCGTTGAAACTCGTGATCAAACTCACATTGACCAATTAAAAGCGATCATCCAAGACCGCGGCTATCCCGCGCGCCTGCGCTCGGCAATCTGAAACACCGCATGAATCGATAACCCTTACCGACCAGCTTGCTGAAGTAATCAGGCCTTTATTTCCCAGCCTGATTCAGTCAAAGTAAAAGTCAATCCGCAGTCCCACCTCATTAGCATGTCGACACCAACGCCTTCAGCAATCCCTGCGACAGACAGCAAAATCAGGCAGCTTTGGCTTGAATGGCGAACTTTGGTGGTTTTCCTTATTGTCATGATCTTGTTTCGGTCGGCTATTGCCGATTGGAACCAGGTCCCCTCAGGATCCATGAAACCCACTATTTTAGAGGGTGACCGAGTCGTCATTAACAAACTCGCCTATGACCTGAAAGTGCCCTTCACCACCTGGCATCTGAGCGAGTGGGCCGATCCAAAACGGGGCGAGATCGTGACATTCTATTCGCCTGACGACGAAAAACTGCTCATAAAACGCGTCATCGGTATTCCTGGCGACGTGGTCAGTATGCGGAACAATCAACTGTACATTAACGATGAATCGGCCCACTACACGCGCCTGGACGATAGTATCGTGGCCCAACTTGATATTTGGCAACGGCGGAATCATGCGTTCTTTTTCGAAGCCATCGATAATACGACACACGCGGTCATGCTAAAACCCGCCCCACCCAATGACTACAACAGCTTCGGACCGATGGCGATACCAGCCAGCAAGTACCTCATGCTCGGTGACAACCGCGACAACAGTCGCGATTCGCGCCGAATTGGCTTGGTACACCGCGACAGAATCACCGGCAGAGCGCACACTGTGGCCTTCTCACTGAACTATGAAGACTACTACCTGCCACGACCTAACCGCTTCCTTTACACCTTGAACTAGCCACGACGGGCGCTGGGAGGCGGTTGTCATCGCCAACTCACGGCCTGCGATTGCATACCTCGGCAGTGCTTAAAGATCGGCGTTGGGCTCGCTAGCTCACGTTCAGGATTTACTCTGCGGCGGCGCTTGATCATCGGCAGCCGGCGTCTCAGATAGACTGTTCAGCGAGGACTCGCTTAAGGATGAGTGTCCATTCGCATCGATTGAATCCAACAATCCACCCGAGCGCCTGCGTAACAAGCGCAAGATCAGGGAAAAGCAGAAGGCGACAATAATCAGCAAGCCGACTAACAGCACGGACATAATCAAAAACACCCAGATCACAGCCATATCAACTTCAAAAAATCTGACGGCGACCCAGACGAAGGCGACGGCAAAGAAACTGCCGGACAAGACGCGAATGAATAATGGATCTCTGATGATTTTCAAATGCAATGACGCTCAATTGTTATTTTGGTACATCCTGACATACACTCACTGTCACGACACAAATCATTTGCTAGTCGGCGACGGCTAGTGACCAACCCAGGAGATTATACATGCCATTAGATCCAATTGTTGCGTCGATGCTCGCCCAGATGGCAGAAGCCGGTGGTCCGGCTATTGAAGACTTGCCGCCTGCTGGCGGACGTGAGCTTTACCGAATGATGAATGCAGCCAATACCCTGGTGCCTTTAGCTGAGGTCAGCGACACCGTCGCGCAAGGTATTGGCCTTCGAGTCTACCGGCCCACACTGGACACCCAGTTACCTGCGTTAGTTTACTTTCATGGCGGTGGTTGGGTCATCGGAGACCTGGAGACCCACGATAACGTGTGCCGCCACTTGGCGCAGCAAGCGAACTGCGTAGTCATCGCGGTCGATTATCGCCTGGCCCCAGAGCACCCCTTTCCAGCGGCACTAGATGACAGCTTTGCGGCGACCTGCTGGGTTGTTGACCACGCGGCAGAACTCGGCATCGACGCCGCTCGGATTGCCGTCGGCGGCGACAGTGCTGGCGGTAACCTTGCTGCCACGGTCTGTCTCAAAGCCCACGCTTTGGGCGCGCCTAAACTCGCCCATCAGCTACTGGTCTATCCCGTTACCGACACGGCGCAAGATACGCCGTCCTATACAGAAAACAGGGAAGGCTACAGTCTTTCTGCCGCACTGATGGGTTGGTTTTGGGACCAGTATATTGGTGATCAGCCACGTGATAACCCCATGATGGCGCCACTCTTAGCCAACGACCTGAGTGGCGTACCCTCGGCAACGGTGATTACCGCCGAGTATGATCCATTGCGCGATGAGGGCGAAGCTTACGGAGAGCGCTTAAAGGCAGCGGGCGTGACAACGACCATCACGCGTTACGACGGTATGATTCACGGCTTCTTTCACATGCAGGATGCCCTGGCAGACGGCCGCGCCGCGCTGGCCATGGCGGCCAAAGAACTTCAGACCGCCTTCCAGCGAAGCTAATCAACAGGCCCTTAGGTGCAGCGTTTAGTTTAGCGTGTCACTTAGGGGCTTTCGATAGCCTTTCCATGGCCTTTCCATGGCCTTTCCATAGCTTTTTTTAAAACAAAACAACGTCTTCTAAAACGACACTGGCCAGGTTCCACCCCGAGGTGGCCTGGCCAGCTTACTCCAGTGACCGTTCAGTATTATTTAACGTCCAGCAATTCCACTTCAAATATTAACGCAGAGTTAGGTGGGATGCCCCGAGTACCACCAGGCCCATAGGCCAGGTCAGCAGGTATCGTAAATCTCGTTTTGCCGCCAACATTCATCAACTGCAAGCCTTCAGTCCAACCAGCAATGACCTGGTTAAGCCCAAATTCTGCCGGTGTGCCGCGCTCGATAGAGCTGTCAAATATTTCACCACTGACCAACCGACCTTCATAATGCACCTTCACTGTGTTATTCCCTGTGGGTGAAGCGCCGTCACCCACCACCAGATGCTCGTACTGTAGGCCCGATTCGGTGGTTGTCACGCCTGGCTTTGCGCCGTTTTCCTTGAGGTACTCAATAGCCAGGCCACTCGCCTGTTTTGCCATCTCAACTTGCGCAGCAGCGCGGCTCGCCTGAAGCGCTTCCTGCTGGGCCCGGATTGCTGTAATCACACCCTGCTGCTGTGCTTCGTCCAGATTCGGCACCTTGCCCTCGAGAGAATCGCTCATACCCTGACTTAAGGCCCCCAGATCAATGTCGACATTGCCGCCTTCTTTCAGCATGTTGCCAAAGGAAAAACCGAAAAAGTAGCTCAGATCCTGGCGGAGGCTTTCTTTACCCGCAGCAGTCATGGCAGAAGCCGGCGCGGCAGTAGTATCAGGCGCCATATCTGCAGCCCAAGCGGAACTACAAACAACTATAGGTATAAGCGCTATCGTATTGATTAATATAGTTTTTATCATATTTTCTCTGCTCAAGGCTCGATATAAATTGAAGAACCCGCATTATGCCACAATCGGCCTAACAATAAAGCGGTCGCGACCCGAACGCACAGGCCAAATCAGGCTTAAGTCATTGATCCGCAGATCTCAAGACGAATTGTCAACGTAACTACATTCGTGGTGACTTAACTCCTTGATCCACTACCCAAAGGGACATTACACTAGGTATTGGTAATTTAGGTCGATAATAGGAAACTAATTACATTGCTACCGCCTTCGACAGCGGGTCTCCAACAACAATCGATGCTCAATCCAGCGGCACTCACCAGGAATTGATTAACGACGTCTATGACTAAATTTCGCAGCCCAATTTTTGCTTCAGCCCTGATCCTGTTCTTGACGGCGCCGCTGTGCTTCGCCTTGGTCCCAGCCAAGACCGCCGTGCAGAACGACACGCTCAAAACGCTCTCGGCGATGCCCATCCACAAAGAGACAACCAGGAATATTGTCGATGCCCTGGCCAGTCGACATTACGTCAGTACCACTCTGGACGATCAGTTGTCGGCAAAAATCTACGACAGCTATCTCGAGAATCTGGATTCCAGCAAGAGCTATTTCCTCGCCGCTGATATCGCCGAATTTAACTACTTGCGCCTACAACTCGACGATGCCCTTAAAGTAGGCGATGTGTCGCCGGCGTACCTCATCTTTAATCGCTACCAGCAGCGGGTCGCGGAACGTTTTGAGCAGGCGCTTGCCATCCTCGAACAAGGTGTCGACCAATTCGACTTCACGCTGGACGAATCACTGCCTCTGGACCGTAAGGACGCACCTTGGGCAGCTAGCAGTAGCGAACTGGACGAACTATGGCGCAAGCGAGTCAAACTGGCGGTATTGAACCTGAAACTCGCTGACAAGGAGGTAGAAAAAACCCAGGAAGTGCTCACTAAACGCTACCAAAATCGGCTGTCAAGAACCCTGCAAACCAACAGCGAAGATGTCTACCAGCTGTTTATGAACGCCTTCACTCGCACCTATGATCCGCATACGCAATATTTCTCGCCGCGCACTTCGGAAAATTTCAATATTAATATGAGTCTATCTCTAGAGGGCATCGGTGCCGTACTGCAACGTGAAGACGAATACACCAAGATCGTCAGCCTAGTGCCCGCGGGACCCGCAGAGAAATCTCGACAGATTTACCCCGACGACAAGATCGTCGCCGTCGGTCAGGGAACTGATGGCGAGATGGTCGATGTCATCGGTTGGCGGTTGGATGAAGTGGTCGAATTGATTCGGGGCAAAAAGGCCACGATCGTGCAACTCGAGGTCATACCGGCAAATGCTAAGGACAGTACTACTAAGCTCGTACAGATTGTTCGAAACACGGTCAAACTCGAAGAGCAAGAAGCTAAGTCGGAGATTATTGAAATAGAGCAGTTTGGTCACACACATAAAATCGGCGTGATCGATATTCCCACATTCTATATCGACTTTCAGGCGTTACAGGAAGGTAACAGAGACTATAAAAGCACCACGCGTGACGTGCATGACCTGTTGGTCAAATTGATCGCAGACGGTGTTGAGGGGGTCATTATCGACCTGCGCGACAATGGTGGCGGATCACTGCAGGAAGCACGCACCCTGACAGGCTTGTTTATCGACCGAGGCCCGACCGTGCTGGTCAGAAACAACAATGGCCGGGTCGATATACTCAACGATCGAGACATAGGAACCGTCTATGACGGCCCCCTCGCCGTCGTTGTTAATCGGTTGAGCGCATCAGCATCTGAAATATTTGCTGGCGCGATCCAGGATTATGATCGCGGCTTGATCATCGGCAATCAGACCTTCGGCAAAGGCACAGTGCAAACGCTGCTGCCCTTAAACCAAGGCCAGCTGAAACTGACCGCTGCTAAATTCTATCGAATCACCGGTGCAAGCACACAACACAAGGGCGTTCTGCCAGACATTGACTTCCCCCTCGACTATGACCCAGAGTCCATCGGCGAGAGCACTCTGGAGGGTCCTCTTCCCTGGGACCAGATCCAGCCAACCAGCTACCGAATCAATAACCATGTCTCACAGCTGAAGAAGGAATTGACTGGTCTGCATGATACCCGCTCAGCAACTGATCCCGAATTTATCTATATGCGCGACGCCGCCGCGTATCGCCAAGTGAGAAGCAAGCAGGAAGTGATCTCACTTAACCTGGCCACACGTCAACAGGATAAAACCGATAGCGACGATTTTTGGCTGAACCTGGAAAACACCAAACGCAAGCGCCAAGACCTTGAACCCATCGCATCCCTCGACGAGTTAAACCCGAAGCGACATGAACCAGAGCTGGCCTTAGGACCCGCTACTGACGTGATCACGACCGGCGTTGACGATGGCACAAGCCTCGCCACGCCGGGTCCGAAAGAGCCTACTGCCACCCCCCCAGCACTGATTGACATCAATGGCGAAGCGGCGAGTGATGATTCTTTGCCACCCTTGAAAGCGGACGCGACACCCGACCCCCATCTGATCGAGAGCGGCAATATCCTGCTGGACTTAATCTCGCTGGAGAAACGCATGGCCGCGGAGAACCGCAGGCAACAGCCCATCTGACCAACTGGGCCTGATCAACTTGCGTCTAAGGCTAGTGCTGAAACGGTGCCTGAGGCTTGCCAGGCGCCAATGACCAGAAGCTGATAGCCGGCTATAAGAAGCTGGCGATCTCTGCCAAGGTTTTCTTCTGAATATCCGGCACCTTCGCATCGATCGCCGGAAACCCCACCACTAACAGGACAAACGGACGTTCGGCTTTCGGCCGACCCAGTATCTGATTTAAGAAACCCATCGGACTCGGTGTGTGTGTCAGGCATGCCAGGCCCGCGTGGTGTAATGCCGTCACCAGAATACCCGTGGCGATACCCACTGACTCAGGGGCGTAATAGTGTTTGACGCGACTACCGTCGACGGCCTCGCCATAACGTTGTTGAAACACCGCGATCAGGTATGGCGCCGTCTCCAGAAACGGCTTGTCCGCATCCGTACCCAAGGGCGCGAGCGCATCAAGCCAGTCTTGAGGTGCTTTGTGCGCATAAAACGCCTGTTCTTCCTTTTCAGCAGCCGCTCGAATCTGACGTTTAATATCCGGACTCTCGACTACCGCAAAATACCAGGGTTGCGTATTAGCACCGCTCGGCGCGGTGCCGGCTGCCAGCAAACACTGTTCAATGATTTCACGAGGCACCGGCCGATCAGAAAATTCTCGAAGACTCCTGCGTCGCTGTGCGACCTCAAGAAAATCTCGGGACCGCTGTCGCATTTGATCCTCGTCCAGGATCGGAAAGTGAAGTTTAAGCATGGGAGGCGTTGGTTTCATCAAGCTAGTCTAGCAGACTGGCCGCACGCTAAAAGCCCCAGCCAAACTAAAAGCAGATCTCGGCGACTTCCTCATAGGTCTCAACAAAGTGTACTGTCAGCCCCTTCGTCAGATAGTCTGGAATCTCATGGTAATCTCGCGCGTTGGCCGCAGGTAAAATCAATTCTTTGAGGCTCGCGCGCCTGGCAGCAATCACCTTCTCTCGAATTCCACCGACCGGCAGAACCCTACCCGTCAGGGTTAATTCGCCAGTCATCGCCAGGTCACGATTGATCTTTCTGTTAGTCGCCAGCGATAGCAGCGCAGTGGCCATGGTCACCCCGGCACTGGGTCCATCTTTGGGAGTCGCGCCCTCAGGTACGTGCAGATGAACAAAGGCCTCATCAAAAAAATCCGGATTCGAGCCCAGCTTTTCTAACCGACTCACCACAAAACTGTAGGCGATCTGGGCCGATTCCTGCATAACCTCACCCAATTGTCCCGTCAGTTTGAAGCCTCTGTTTTTGGTGTGGATAAGAGAGGCTTCAATCGCCAGCGTCGTTCCACCCATGGCCGTCCAAGCCAAGCCGTTAATCACCCCCAAACCACGCTGCGGGCGTTGCCGGTGAAAATACGGAGCCCCGAGATAACGCTCCACATCCTTGACCCCAATACGAATGACTGACTTGGCGTCGTCTAGCAGCTCGACGATGGATTTGCGCACGATACGGCCCAACTGTTTATCCAACCCTCTAACGCCCGCCTCGCGGGCATAGCCATCCGCTACGGCTCTGATGGCGGCATCAGAGATCTTCAGCTTAGCCGCCGGTACACCCGCCTTCTGCAATAGGCGTTTCCACAAATGGTGCTTAGCAATCACAACTTTTTCTGCTGTGAGATAGCCGGCGAGCCGAATAATTTCCATGCGATCTAACAACGGCCCAGGGATCGTGTCGAGCTGGTTGGCCGTGCAGATAAACAGGACTTTTGACAGGTCAACTCGCAGATCAAGATAGTGATCAAGAAACTCGGCGTTCTGCTCTGGATCAAGCACTTCCAACAGCGCCGATGCTGGATCACCCTGGAATGAAGCGCCGATCTTGTCGATTTCATCCAGCATGATCACCGGATTTGAAACGGCCACTTCCTTTAGCGACTGGATCAACTTGCCAGGCATCGCCCCAATATAGGTTCGGCGGTGGCCTTTGATTTCCGCTTCGTCGCGCATGCCACCCAGACTGAATCGATAGAACTTACGACCCAATGCATTGGCGATGGATTTACCGATTGACGTTTTACCCACGCCTGGCGGGCCAACCAACAATAGAATAGAACCTGCCATTTCACCGCGATAGGCGCCGACCGCAAGGAATTCGATAATGCGCTGTTTAATATCCTCCAGGCCGTCATGATCCTGATCCAGGATCCGCCTCGCCTGTTTTAAATCCAGTTGGTCATGACTCGTCACGCCCCAGGGTACTGAAGTTAGCCAATCCAAATAATTACGAGTCACGGCATACTCCGCAGAAGCCGCTTCCAACACTCGAAGCTTTTCGATTTCCTCATCGGCACGAGCCTGAACATGGGCTGGCACCACCAGTGCCTGCAACCGCTCAATAAACTTCTCGGCATCGGCTTGCCGGTCATCTTTGGTAATACCCAGTTCCTTCTGAATCACCTTGAGCTGTTGGCGCAGAAAGAACGTTTTTTGTTGTTCACTAACCTGCTCGTTAACCTGCTTGGTGATCTTCATCTGCAACCGGGCTATCTCAAGTTCCTTGCGCAGTAACAGCAGCACTTTCTCCATGCGCTCCAGTAACGGCAAGGTCTCCAAAATGTCCTGCATATCTTCCGCGGAGGCCGAGGTAATCGCAGCCGCGAAGTCAGCCAGCGGGCCTGGCTCATTAGGATTGAAGTAATTCAGGTATTGTTTGAGCTCTTCGTTGTACAGTGGATTCAGGGTCATTAATTCCTTGATGATGTCTATCAGCGCCATCGCATAGGCGCGTAATTGACTCTCGTCAGCCACCACTGGCGATTCCAGATATTCGACCCGAACAATGAATGGCGGTATTTTTCGAATCCATTCCTTGATCCGAAAACGTCGCACCCCCTGAGCGATAAACTGCAGCTTACCTTTGACCTCCTGCAGTCGATGAATACGCGCCACACAACCAATCTCGCGAACATCTTCGGGTCTTGGGACACCACTGCCGTCGACAATAGGCGCATAGCTCATGGCAATTAATTTATGTGCGGTTTCTGCCACACGCTTGATGCCATCACCCCAGGGCTCACCTTCAACCACAATCGGTTGAACCAATACCGGAAAATAAGGTTCCGAGGTCAGCGGGATGAGCTGCAGCGTGTCGGGCAGCACTTCATCGGGGCGCGCCAGTAAATATTCCGACTTTTTGGTGTGGGGAATAAATTCAGCTTGTTCTTTGCTTTCTTTGCTATCTTTGCTTTCTTCGCTCATACAGGGCGCACTCAATAGGGGCTAAAACCAAATTGTTGGGCCAGACCGAATGGATTCAAGAGCCTGCGGGTAGCCGCCAATTGGCCTGCAAGTCAAACACTCGAACCTTGAATTGAAACCAATCTGCCTAATCCACAAGTTTTGTCCTGCGTGACCTGCACTATTCACGGCAAATCAGGCTAGAATAAAATTATCTGCCAAGTCTATTGAAGGGCCCATGACCACAGTCACTTGCATTGAAGATCTTCGGGTTTTATACGAAAAACGCGTTCCCCGAATGTTTTATGACTACGCAGAATCCGGTTCCTGGACCGAGTCCACGCTTCGCGACAACGTCGACGCTTTCGCCCGCATCAAACTCAGACAAAAAGTGCTGGTTAATATCGCCGACCGCTCTCTTGCCAGCACCATGGTTGGCCAGGCGGTCACTATGCCAGTGGCACTGGCGCCGACAGGCTTGACCGGGATGCAACACGCCGACGGTGAGATTCTGGCCGCTCGAGCCGCCGAAAAATTTGGCGTACCCTTTTGCCTGTCGACCATGAGTATCTGCGCCATCGAAGATGTCGCGGACCAAGCCACTCAGCCCTTCTGGTTTCAACTCTATGTGATGCGCGATCGAGACTATATCGCTCGACTGATCCAGCGGGCGAAAGCAGCCCAGTGTTCCGCCCTGGTACTTACCCTGGATCTGCAAATCATGGGGCAACGCCATAAAGACATTAAAAATGGTCTGTCCGCGCCGCCCAAAATGACCTTAAAAAATATCGCGAATATAGCGACCAAACCACGCTGGGCCATGGGGATGCTTCGGACTCGCCGGCACAATTTCGGCAATATCGTTGGCCATGTATCCGGTGTCGATAACATGGGCAGCCTGAGTCAATGGACTACCAGCCAATTCGATCCGAGCTTGAGTTGGGAAGACGTGGCATGGGTCAAAGAGCAATGGGGCGGCAAGCTGATTCTGAAGGGCGTCATGGACCCCGAAGATGCCTATATGGCGGTTAAAAGTGGCGCAGATGCGTTGATTGTCTCCAACCACGGTGGTCGCCAACTCGATGGCGCACCCGCAGCGCTCGATGCCCTGCCAGGCATCGTTGCTGCGGTCGGTGACGATATTGAGATATGGATGGATGGTGGCATTCGTAGTGGCCAGGATGTCTTCAAAGCCATCGCCCTCGGCGCTAAAGGTACCCTCATCGGTCGAGCATTCCTTTATGGATTGGGTGCCATGGGTGAAGCCGGGGTCACTCACTGCTTGCAAATCATTGAGAAAGAACTGGATTTGACGATGGCGTTCAGTGGCTTGAGCGACATCAATGACGTTGACGAGAAGGTCATTTGGGCACCCGGTTCCCGCTGAACCATGCCATCCATGACTCACCAACGCAGTCAAAAACTCCGCCGAGTCACGGCTCTCTTCGCCCTCACTGGCGCACTGCTACTGCTGATCTTGACGTGGATACCTAATATTGACGACGCGGCAACCCAATATCTGAATGCCGCGCTGAACAGTCATTTACTGGTCTACGCCAGCGCCAGAACGATTAACGCGATCATTTCAGTGATTGCATCCATAGAAGTCAGTCTCAGCTTCGGTGCAGGCGTCGCCCTGCAACCCGGTGAAGCACTCGATCCCCTGAATGACTTGATCGAGCGGTTTTCAGGTTTTGTACTCTATGGACTCGCGGCCCTCGGGTTACAGCAGGCTGTATTAGTTGCCGCCGGCAGTGTCGCCGCCAAGGTGCTAACTAGCTGCGCTGTGATTGGCGCCTTAACGGCGTATCTTTGGCGCATCAAAATACCGACATGGCTACTGCGCTTGCTGCTCCTGCTGATGTTTGTCCGATTCATTTTTGTTTTGCAAGTCGGTTTGAGCTGGGGGCTCGACAAGCTCTATTTTGAGACGGAACAACAGCAAGCACTGGCCTCTCTGAATCTGGTCAAAGATCATTTACACGATCTGCGCGACAGCTATATGCAGTCGATTGATTCCAGCGGGTTTTTCAGTGGCACCTGGCAAGCGGCTCAAGCGCTTATCGGTACTGATGACCAGCAAAGCATGACTGACATTGCCGCAACCGCTATCATCCGCTTGCTGGTTATCCTGCTGTTACAAAGTCTGCTGCTGCCATTGGTGTTTATCTGGCTGATCTGGCAGCTCCTCAAATCAATCATCACCAGACCAACAAATTAAGCCGCCTCAGCAGTCTAACTGGCTAGGCGCTTGTGCTTTTCGAGCACATCGAAGGCATTCTGAATTTCCTTGAACTTTTCCTCCGCCACCGATGCCAGCTCAGGTGACATACCATTCGCCAAAACACGGTCAGGATGATATTCCATAGCCAATTTTCGATACTTCGCCTTGATCACTTTCAACTCGTCAGTGGGTTTGCAGCCCAGGATCTGGAAGCATCGACTCAGATCGTTATTCGAGCCAGTAAAGCGGCTCTTGATCTGTTCGTAGTGGCTTTCCAGCTGAAAAATTCGGACGGCCTGCAGCAGCAATTTTTCTTCTGCCGCATGCAGGGTGCCATCGGCATAGGCTACCAACAACAGCAGATCAACCAGCGACTCCTTCACCACTCGGACCGACCCAAACTCTTGCTGGAATTGCTGAGCAAAGCTCTCAAAGGTCGCATCTGAATCTTTTGCAGCGTTGAATATTTGAATCGCGAGCTTCCGCGCCGGCGGATCAAGGCGCAGATTCTCGCGCATCACTCGATCGATAACATCCACTTCGGCTTGAGACACAAAACCGTCGGCTTTCGCGAGCTTACCCAGCATCGAAAAGGTCGCAGCAAAATAAATACTTTGCTTGTTCTCAATAGAACTCAACAGGCCTCGGCCTTTGGCCTTCGAATCGAATTGATGCCCCATGACCGCACCCATGACGCCACCCAGTGGACCGCCAAGCACAAATCCAATACCACCACCTAGGACTTTCCCCAACCAACTCATGTAATGCTCCGATAAAAATCTACCATTGTGTCCAGCAGGATCGGCACGGCACCGGCTGGTATGTTGTGCCCTAGCCCTTCGATGACATTGAGCTGACACCCGGGAATATGCTTTGCCGTGTCTTCACCTGCGGCGAGGGGTATTAATGGGTCGTCTGCGCCATGAATCACCAGCACGGGGATTTTTATCTGCTCAAGCATTCTCGTGCGATCACCGGTCGCCACCACCGCCGCCATTTGGCGCGCCACACCAGCCGGATTATGATTTCGATCGAATCTTTTTTGGGCGATGGCCAACCGCTGTTCAAGGCTCTCTGGATAGGCTGGACTGCCACAAATCAGCAGACCTTCCGCTGTCAGCGCAACAGCGGCCGCCTTGCCACCCGCCGGGTCGGGGCTGGCTACCAAAGAAGCCTGAGCCGCCGGCGTCGCGCCCGGTAAGCCGCGCCTACCGCTTGATGACATCATGGATATCATAGACAGCAATCGCGCTCCATGGGTGGCAGCCAGTAATTGAGCAATCATACCGCCCATGGAAATCCCCATAACATGAGCCCGCTGAATGCCAAGGGCGTCCATTAGACCGATAACATCATTCGCCATATCCTGCAGATCATAGGCCAGCGTCCCTCTATCACCTCGCACGATGGCAGACAGATCGGGCAATCCCGCCTGCGTAAACGTCTCGGATAAGCCTACGTCGCGATTATCGAAAACAACAACATGGAAGCCCTGCTCTACCAACCCCTCCAGCAATGCCTCAGGCCAATCGATGAGTTGTGTGCCCAAACCCCGCATCAATATCACAGTGGGCAGCTGTTGGTCGCCGCGCGCCTCGTATTCTAGCGATATCTGATTCGCAACAACTTGAGTCACAGCGCCTCGCCTCCCATCAACGCCAAAATTTCTGCGGTTTTGGTCTGCATCAAGTGCTGATCACCTCGCGATTCCACGTTAAGTCGAACCACCGGCTCAGTATTCGACATACGCACATTAAACCGCCATTGGGCAAATTCCATACTCAGCCCATCCGTGTGATCTATGGCGACCACGTCGGCACCATAGTGCGTCTCGAGGCTGGCTAACACCCCTGCAGCATCATCGATGCGACGATTGATTTCACCACTGGCGGGAAAGGCTAACATGCGCTCATCCACCATTTCTGCGAGGCTCTTACCCCGACTCGACATCAAGCCCACCACCAATAACCAAGGCACCATGCCACTGTCGCAATAGGCAAAATCCCGAAAATAATGATGGGCGCTCATCTCACCACCGTAAACAGCATTCTCAAGTCGCATCCGCTCTTTGATAAAGGCATGACCGGTCTTACTGAGTATGGGTGTACCACCGCCGCGGTTGACGATATCAATCGTATTCCAGGTCAACCGTGGGTCATGCACGATCTTGCTACCGGGCTGTTGTTGCAGAAACGCTTCAGCAAGCAAGCCAACGATGTAGTAACCCTCAATAAAACGCCCACTGGCGTCGAAGAAAAAACAACGATCAAAGTCACCGTCCCAAGCGATACCCAGATCTGCGCCATGGGCTAAGATAGCATCAATCGTGGGTTGACGATTCGCTTCCAACAGCGGGTTCGGCACGCCATTGGGGAAGTGCCCGTCAGCAACATGCTGCAGTTTGATAAACGTGAAAGGCAACGACGCCTCTAACAAATCAATCACCGCTCCGGCACCACCATTACCACTGTTAACAACAATCTTAAGGGGCTTTATCGTCTCCTTGTCGACGTAGGCGAGGAGCTTATCTTTATAGGCTGCACGATGTTCAAGCCGCGTCAGCTTGCCAATTCGTGTACTCGCGGGAAAGGCGTTCTCTTCAGCCAAACGTTGAATTTCAAACAGACCCGTATCACCACTGATGGGTTTCGAATCCTCCCGGACCAGTTTCATGCCATTATAGTCTTTAGGATTATGACTCGCGGTCACCACGATACCGCCGTCCATCTCGAAATGGGAGGTGGCAAAGTAGATTTCCTCAGTGCCACACTCACCGATATGGAACACATCAACGCCGCTGTCCAGTAAGCCTTCAATCAGTGCATCGGATAGCGCCGGACTAGACAGGCGAATGTCGTGGCCCACCACAACCCGCTTAGGCTGCAGGAATGCCGCATAGGCTCGACCGACTCGATAGGCGATAGACTCGTTCAGTTGGTCTGGAACACGGCCACGCAGGTCGTAAGCTTTAAAACAATGGATGGGGTCGGTCAATGCGCTTTCCGTTTACTGTTAAAGCCGCAGTCTAACACTTTAGGCCGCCTTGACCCACGTCTAAGCCGACAAAAAACCGTCGACCGAAGGCTCGCAGCCCGGACCTTAACCCACTGATCGACCACTGTCCGCCTGCGCCCATAAGGCCGACAGCCGATAACTTTTGAGGTTAATCCCAAGCGCCAGATCAGTTTTCAGACCGGTTAACTGCCGACAAATCCGCACCTGATCTGCGTCGGCTTGAACCCTGGCGACCATGGGGTCTTTGACCCCCGCCTCAAGTATCGCCGCCAGTGACCCATAGGTTTGCAGCAAAGCAATCGCGGTCTTCTTACCGACCCTCGGCACCCCTTTAATACTGTTGGTAGGATCCCCCGCCAATGCCCAAAAATCTGCCAACTGGTCAATGCGCAGGTTAAACTTGGCTTGGGCGTCCGCCGGCGAAACAAAGCATTGTTCAAAGTGATGATAGAGCTGTATCTGCTGACTCAGCAGCGGTAAAAAACCCTTGTCAGTAGACAGAATGACTACCTGCCCGCCACTGCCAGCGATACCCTGGGCCAAAGTACCAATCACGTCGTCGGCCTCCAGATGCGGTTGTTTCAGACTGGCAACGCCAACACTCGCAAAGGCCGACTTAAAATCCTCAAGGTGCGTCATTAGCCTCTCTGGCGTCGGCGCTCGACCTGCCTTATAACCTGGATAACAAGTATGGCGCCAGGTGGTTTCGTGACTATCCACCACGGAAATTGCGTGGCTGGGTTGATGCTGGCGCAGCGCTTTCTCAAGGGACCGGCGGCTGGCTTCGACTACCGTCTCGATCGACTCATTACGCGCCTGTCCGGCCTCATAAATCCGCCGTATCAGATTGAATGTATCGATGAGCAGTACCTTGATCGACACAGTGAGGCTCCTGATGATTGGCAGCCCAGCATCTGGCCGCGATTAATTTGCAGCTTAGCATGCCGGTGACGCGAGGCAACTGCTATGCTGCTGCCATGCGACCTATTCCTACCTGCAACCTACAAGCGGCCCGCCGTGCGACTCTGCGTTACCAGGGCTTGCTTAAAGGCGCCTATTTCGGCCAAGGCAAACAGGCGGTGGTCCGCGCCATTGATGCCCTGGGTTACCTGCAAATCGATACTATCTCGGTGGTTGACCGGTCTCACCATCATATTCTGAAAACTCGAATATCAAATTACACACCGGAGCTACTCACCCAACTGCAGGCTGTTGATCGTCAAGTGTTTGAATACTGGTCCCATGCCGCCGCCTACCTGCCGATCCAGGACTATCGATACTACCTGCCCATGATGCACGGCTTTGGCGCACAGCGCAGTCATGACCAAGCGCTCACCCAGGCGATTCTCCATCGCATAACAGCAGAAGGCCCCCTCCAATCGAAAGACTTTGAGCCGCAACGAGATCGGCAAAGCAACGGCTGGTGGGACTGGAAACCCGCTAAACACGCCCTCGAATACCTGTTTCTGAGCGGACAACTGATGATCACCGAGCGCGTGGGGTTTGCGAAGCTTTATGATTTGACCGAGCGCGTATTGCCCACTTTTATCGATACCCGTATGCCGTCAGTGACCGAATGGGCCCGCTTCAGCCTGCTCAAGTCTCTGAAGGCCCTGGGTATTGGTACGTTGGCGGACCTGACCTATGCCCGCGCTACGGTTCGGCGTTTTACCGCACCGGAATTTGTGCCCGATTACGCCGCGGCCCTGCAGCAACTAATCGATGAGGGTGAGGCCTGCGCCGTGGATGTAGACGGTGAGACTTGGTATGCACTGCCCGGGTTATTCGAACCTAGCCGCACGCAACTGGATCGCTCACAGATCCAGTTTCTGTCACCCTTCGACAACCTGGTTATCAATCGCAAGCGGCTCCTGCGTCTATTCAACTTTGACTATCAGTTAGAGTGTTATGTGCCCGCGGCTAAACGCCGCTACGGCTATTTTTGTTTGCCGCTACTCTGGGGGGATCAATTGGTGGGACGAATGGATTGCAAGGCCGAACGTAAAACCGGTGTTTTGCACCTACGTCATCTGCAGATTGAATCGCAGTATGTTCTCACAGATGCCCTGATCAGCGCGCTGGAACTGGGTCTACAGCGCTTTGCTGAGGGCCTGCAATGCACTCACATCGAACTTGAGACCACCACACCGGCCCGGCTAGGCCAGGCCCTCACACTGAAGCTTGGCAACTAACGCGAGTCAATGAAAGCGAGTCGACTAACGCCTGCTAGTTGCAACCGACAACAGGCAAGCGCCGTAGCTAAACACGATAGCTTTTTATATTTGCCGGTCGCGGCCAGCCCAATAGGGCTCACGCACCAGCCGACGCTGAATCTTCCCGGACGGCAGCCGTGGTAGATCATCGGTAAAATCAATGGTTCGTGGCGCTTTAAACGCCGGCAGGTGCTCGCGCACAAAGGCGATCAATTCAGCGACCGTGCCTTGGTCTGGCGCAATACCAGGCTTCAGCATCACCACGGATTTCACGTCTTCGCCCCACTCTTCGCTGGGAATGCCGATGGTACAAACATCGGCAACAGCCGGATGGCGCAACAACACATCGTCGGTTTCCTGTGGGTAAATATTCACGCCGCCCGAGATAATGGTTTCCGCGCTGCGACCGGTTAAAAACAGATAACCATCCGCATCGAAATAACCCATATCTCCCAAGGTAAAGTAGTCACCTTGATAACTACCCGCGGTTTTGGCGGTATCTTTGAAATATTCAAACCGGATCTCTGGAGCCCGAAAATAAATGGTACCTACTGTGCCAGTCGCCACTTCGTTGCCATCGTCATCACAAATTTTGTTATCCGCAGAGGGTGGTGCTTTGCCCACACTGCCAGGCTTGGTAAGCCACTCCTGGGGGCCAATAAAGAAGCCACCACCGCCCTCTGTGGCGGCGTAGTATTCATAGACCACAGGCCCCAGCCAGGCCATCATCGACTGCTTCACATGCACAGGACAAGGCGCCGCGCCATGCAGAACATATCGAAGCTTGTCGACCCGATATTTGTCGCGAGTCGCCGCTGGCAAGGCCAGAAGCCGATGAAACATTGTCGCCACCATATGGGTGTGGGTAATGTCGTATTCTTCCACTAACCTCAAGGTTTCTTCTGGGTCCCACTTGTCCATCAACACAGTGCCGACACCTGCAGCCAAGGGCGCAATGATATTGAAGGCTAACGGCGCTGCATGGTAAGCCGGCCCAGTACACAAAGCCCGATCAGTCTCAGCATCATAAGCCGCAGCAGCCATCGAGATAGCTGTGGTCTCTGCCGCTGCTCGGCTCGCTTGGCTCGCGTTCTCGCCCGCTGACACGGCGCCACCGGGAAGCGCGGCAGCCGACCGTTGTCGATAAACGCCTTTGGGACGACCGGTCGTGCCCGATGTATAGAGCATCTGCCCGCCGATTTCCGGCCCATCGATATTGCCAGCCGCAGCGCTATCAACCAAATCGTTGTAGGCCTGAAAGCCCGACAAGTCACCACCCACTGCCAAGGCAAGTTTCAACTGCGAGTGGTTATCCTGGAGCGCGTCAATGGCTGGCTGAGCACAACGAATATCCGCGATAAAGGCTTTCGCCTCGCAATTGCCCACAATGTAGGACGCATTATCGCCGGTTAAATGCCAGTTAATCGGCGTCACTCGAAACCCAGCACGCATACAGGCGTAATAGACTTCGAGAAATTCGGGACGATTCACCAACAACATCGCCACCCCGTCGTCCGGCTTCAAGCCGGCGTCGCGAAACACGCGAGCCAACTGATTTGCGCGAGCATTAAGCTCAGCAAAGGTACGATTACCATAATTCGAAATCACCGCCATCTTGTCGGGCCGTTCCTGCGCATGATAGGCCAGGGTCATGCCCGTTAGAGTCGCTTCAGGCAGTGTCAATTTCACAGCATTTGTCATAGTTAAGGACCCCTTCGCCTTATCACCGGCGTTGATTTATCTTGTCAAGACGACTGAGATTGCATTATCTTCCACCCAAGCGCAAGGGACAGCGATACTGCGTCTAACTCGATGAAGGATGCACATCTAGAGCCGTTAGTGGGCTCGAAGATGTGCAACAGTTGGCGGGTTGATTGTGGACAACAAACGATGAATTACTGATTGACAATAAGGAGCACAAACATGCCAGACGCTTACACGCTAGCCAAGCAACACCTGGATACAGGCATTCAAGAAGCCGCAGAAAACAACATAGAACTTAATGCCTACGGCCAGGCATTACTCTGGAAACTCATTGAGCGTTATAAAGAAAACGGCCGCAGCGCCGCTGACATCATCGACGAAATCAAGTACACCCTTGATAACGTCGAAGACGACGGCACTTTTCACGTGTCTAGAAACTAAGGACTTAACGTGAAGGACCAGGCAAGCGGAACAACAAGGCCTTGGATACTAGCATCCTGCGTGGGTGCTAGTACCCATGCGGGGCCTACTGCCGCACACCTTCGATATTCAACTCCATATAGACCTTGTTTTCCGGTGGCATGTTGAAGCCAAAGGCCGTCGTATCAAGAATGGTAGTGCCACTAAAGCCCGCACGATAGCCGCCCCAAGGATCGTCACCGGCACCGATCATTTGCGCGTCAATGATGATATCCCGGGTTACGCCATGCAGGGTCAGAAGACCATTGACTGTTGCGCCCCCCTCGCCATCAGCCACAACGGAAGTACTGACAAATTTCGCCGTGGCATATTTTTTCACATCCAGAAAATCTGCGCTGCGAACATGCTTGTCTCGTTCCGCATGATGGCTGTCGAGACTTAACGGATCGATATCGACAACAACCTGAGTCGCGGCGATATTCTTCGGGTCGTAACTGAAAGTGCCACTGAATTTATTGAACGAGCCCGTTAACCAACTGTAGCCAAGATGCTTGTATTTAAAATTGATTGAGGCATGACCACCTTGCGTGTCGATAACGTACTCGGCAGCATTGATCTGCGCGGTAAATGTCAGCCCTAAGGCTAAGCCCAGCAGGGTTTTCTTCATCTTATTCATCCTCGGTAGGGTTTACATTTTTGGTATTAGGCACCTTGCGCCCTAACATTTTGCTGAGTGTACCATCCCTGTCGATGAACTCATGCTTGAGCGCAGCCAGACTATGCAAACAGGCACCACCGATAATGCATATGGCCAGGTACCAGTGGATTTCACCTGCCAAGTCCTCTTGGTTATCGAGGCCGGTCAGACTCGCGGGAATTGTAAACCAGTCAAACACGGCCACACCCCGCCCATCCGCCGTGGTGATCAGATAACCACTGAGCCCCAACAATGGAATCAAGACATAAAAAGCCCAATGCAACGTCGATGCCAGCCTGGTCTGCAATCGATCACCCGACATGACTGGCTGAACGCTGGCCCAACGCCAACCCAGACGCGCCAGCCACATTAGCATCATCACGACACCCAAACTGCGATGCAAGTTAGGCCCCCGTTGATACCAGGCATCATAGTAATCCAGGTCAACCATCCACCAACCCAGGCAAAACATCCCCGTGATACCGATTGCCATGGACCAGTGCAAGATCATCGTCACCCATCCATATCGCAGCGGTGTATTGTTAAGTGGGCCTAGTTGAAACACGTTACCTCGCCATTAATCTAAGGCAATCCGCACGCTTGGACCCGTGGGTTCAACGCAGCGACTATCCTTGTGTCGGGCATTATTGACATAGGACGAGACTGGGGTGATCTTGAGCGGTACCCGCAGCGTCGGCGCCAGCAAAGCCGCCAAAGATTCAGTGGCCGTTTCCACTGCAAGCCACTGGGTAATCTCAGCCCGATTCAGGTGCACAGGAATTCGCCGATGTAAGGCTTGCATGGATTGGGGGGCTTCCGCCGTCACAATCGTACAACTGTAGACCACCCGCTCATCTTTTTCCCAGCGATCCCACAGACCCGCCAGGGCTAGCCCCTTATCGGCATCCGCCTCGACATAATAAGGCACCTTAACACTTTGCTCTGTGCGCCATTCGTAATAGCCAGATACCGGAACGATACAACGTCTGGACTTGAACGAGTCTCGAAATGCGCGACTGGTCGCCAGAGTTTCAGATTTAGCATTAAACATGCTGTATTTTGTACTGGGCTCTGGCGCCCAATGCGGTACTAGCCACCAGCGCATGGATGCCAGACACCGACGATCAGCCTCGGTATAAACAACCTGAACCTGCTCCGTCGGTGCAATGTTGTATTCGGTGGACAGATGCGGCACCGGGGTATCACTGTCCAGAATCTCCATAATGAACTGAGTGAGTGGTGCGCTGACCACATTGAACCGACCACACATATCGCTCTCCTGCAGGTGAATCCTTGCCTGCACCCTAGGACCCAAGGGCCCGAGTACTCGGGACTCAAGTTAGCGAGTTGACAGCTCGTTCACCTCGGCCATTTCAGCATCGCTAAGGCGCCAGGTAGCAGCCGCCGCATTCTGCTCGACTTGCCTAACACTTGTGGCACCGGCAATCACGCTGGAGATGTAGGGCTTGGTTGCCAACCAGCTCATGGCAAGTTCAAGCAGGGTTCGGTCATGGGCTTGTGCAAACGCAGTGAGTTTATCGACAATAGCAAAATTCTGCTCTGACAAAGCCGCCGCCCCACGTTCGCCCCAGGCCGCTAGCCGAGTACCTTGGGGGGCTGCCTCACCGCGCTGATATTTGCCCGTCAGCAAACCGCTGGCGAGGGGGAAGTACGGTAAAATGCCGATTCCGAAATGCTGGGCGGCAGGCACCACATCCTTCTCGATTCGTCGATCAATCAGGCTGTAGTGATTCTGGGCGGTGACAAACGGATTTAATCCATGATGGCGGGCAGTCCAGTGGGCGTCAGTCAGTTGCCAGCCATTGAAATTCGAGTGGCCGATATAACGCACTTTGCCGCTGCGAACTAGATCATCCAGGGCCCGCAAGGTCTCCTCGATAGGTGTTTGATCATCAGGCACATGTTGCTGGTACAGATCGATATAGTCAGTACCCAGACGCTTCAAGCTGGCATCCACCGCATTCATGATATAGCGCCGTGATGCACCGCGCATCAAGTCCCCCGCCCCCATGGGATTCGCAAATTTACTGGCAATGATCACACTCGAACGATCTTTGCCCTTGATGGCTTGGCCCAGGTATTCCTCTGACAAACCATTCGGCCCATAAATATCTGCACTATCGAAAAAATTGACGCCGGCGTCCAGGGCTGCATCTACCACCGCCGCCGTCGCCACCGCATCACACCGACGGCCAAAATTATTACAACCGATTCCGACGATCGACACCTTTAGCCCAGTGTTACCCAGATTACGATATTCCATAGATTTCTCTCTTATATTGCAATGACCAATGATGGTGCAACGGTGAGTCGATATATGTGCGCAAAATTAGCAAAAATTAGTCCTAGCTGATACTTGTAATAACACAAATGATCGGTTAATTTTCTGATCTCGCGTGACGAACTCCATCAAAAGTCCAGATTTCTGGGCTTTTTTTTTTGGGAAAAATGAACAGACATGAGACATCTACCGAACCTACAGTGCTTGGACAGCGCGGAAATCCGGGCGATATTATCCAAAGCCGCCGAGATCAAGGCTGACCCCGCACGTTATGACCGGCTGTTGCATCGCAAGTCAATGGCCATGCTATTTCAGAAGACCAGCACTCGTACCCGGGTTTCCTTTGAAGTCGCGATGACTGAACTGGGCGGTCACGCGATTTTTATTGATTGGGCGACGTCGAATTTTGTCCTGTCAGGCATCGAACACGAGACCGCCTACTTATCACGAAATGTCAGCTGCATCATGGCGCGCCTGTATCACCATAGTGACCTGCAAAAAATTATAAGTGCCAGTCTGGTACCGGTCATCAATGGCTGCGATGAGTTATATCATCCTTGTCAGGCCCTGACAGACGTGCTCACCATGCAGGAGCATTATGCTGGCGATCTGCAAGACGCCCATTTGGCCTTTATTGGTGTCCAGAACAATGTGTCCAATTCACTGATCACCATCTGCGATAAGCTCGGCATCACCATGACCATCGCAACCCCAGGACTGGATAGCGATGCCGCCAGCGCCGACTCCACTGTCAACCAGATTCTGCAGACCTCTGATCGCATTAACCACACAACGGATCCTCGCGAAGCCGTGCAAAATGCCGACTTTGTTTACACCGACACTTGGATTGACATGCAGTATTTTAATAATCCTGCGCACACGAAAGAGAACGAAGCCAAACTCGCCTTGATGAAGCCCTACCAGTTGAACTCAGCACTACTCGACGGCATCGACTGCAAGATCATGCACGACATGCCGATTCATGATGGCTTCGAGATCACCGCTGAACTAACGCGTGACCCACGCGCGATCATGTACGAACAGGCCGCCAATCGCCTGCACGCCCAAAAAGGCTTGCTCTGGTGGCTCTACAACGAAGCTGGAAATCTGAGTTAACGCGCACCTAGGCGGCGCACACTGGCTCAGGCTTCTCCGGTCTCATGGCGTAATCGATCCGCGAGCAACTCGACCCAATGCACCACAGGCACATCAGTGCCTGACTGCAGGTGCAGATGACAGCCTATATTGGCCGTGGCGATATATTCAGCCTCCTGCGCCACGAGACTGGTGACTTTGTTTGCCAGCAAGCGCTGGGAAATGTCTGGCTGTAAAATCGAATAGGTTCCCGCCGAACCACAGCACAAGTGAGCATCCTGGACCGCGGTGAGTTCAAACCCGGAAGCCTGTAAAATGCCCTCGACCACACCAGTGATTTTCTGTCCATGCTGCAAGGTACAGGGCGAATGAAAGGCAACCCGTGCCGGTTCACAGTCAAACGTGTAGGTGGCTAACAGCTCACTGACATCAACCAACTTGGCAACAATCTGTTCGGCTTTACGACAATACTCCCCATCCTCATGGAGAATCTCAGGATAGTCCTTGATCGTCACTCCACAGCCACTGGCGGTGGAAACAATGGCATCCACCTGGTTAAGACGCGGATAAATCTGATCTATCAGATGACACATGCGCTGGCGCGCGGTGGCGTGGGCCGCCAAATGGTAATCCAAAGATCCACAGCAGGATTCAGCCGCCAACATTTCAACGCCGATATTTTGAGTCGCCAGCAATTTCGCTAACCCTTGATTGACCTGCGGCGTTGCTATTTTTTGTACACATCCCTGCAGCACGAGCACACTGCCCGCAGGCGTTGTCAGGGCCGGGACGGAATAGGTTTTTCTCGACAGGTACGGCATGTGACGGGCAAGCGCTGCCGGCATTAAGGGTCTAACATATTGACCGAGGCGCAGCATTGGACCAAACAGTGCCGCTTTAGGTACGACGAATCGCAGAGCCCCAATCACCAACCTTCGAATCACGTTCGGCTTAATCGACTTCTCCGTCACCAGGCCCTTACCGATATCCAGCAAGCGGCCATAACGCACGCCCGATGGACAGGTAGTTTCACAAGCTCGACAGGTCAGGCAGCGATCGAGATGATCCACTGACTTGGCCGAGATCGCGTTATCTTCCAGCAGATTTTTGATCAGATAGATTCTGCCCCGTGGCCCATCCAGTTCATCGCCTAACAACTGATAAGTTGGACACGTCGCCGTACAGAATCCACAGTGGACACAACTACGTAAAATCTCGTCTGCTTCTGTGATTTCAGGTCTTCCGACGAGGTCAGGATGAATGTGAGTCTGCATTAAATTTCCTGGTAAAGCCGACCCGGATTAAAAATCCCCTGTGGGTCAAACTGGTGTTTCAATCTTTTGTGAATCCCCCCAACAACGGCAGACAGCGGCTGAAATCGCTGAGTCTGATCATCCGCTGGTGCTCGAAACAGGGTGGCATGACCTTCGCCCAGCGCCGACCGCGGGTCAAAGCCAGGATCCAGCAACCAACGCTGGGCACCAGACCACTCTAGCAGACTACTCTGGGTAAGCATGGCTTGCGAACCCGGTGACACCGAGATTCGCCAGACAGTTTTTGCCGCTGCAAACGCGTCAAGTTGCTGATCTCGAATTTGAGACCAGATGCCAGCGGCGACCACATCACCACCTATCGTTTGCCGAGCATCCTCAACACCCGCGTTTGATCCAGAAAAACGCAGATAACTATGACCCTCGAACCAGGCCGACGCCGAACAGGGCAGCGGCGTACGACTCAGCTGCAGGAACCGTTCATGGGCTTGTTCCAACGTTTCGCTGCGGACCACAGTGACCTCCGCTTCTGGTAGCGGTAAGACTTTAAAGCTAACGTCAGTGATCAGCCCTAAGGTACCAAAGCTACCGGTCATCAGGCGTGACACATCGTAACCAGCCACGTTTTTCATCACTTGCCCGCCAAACTTCAACGCCTCACCGGCGCCGTTGATCACGCCAACGCCCAGCACTAAGTCCCGCACGGCACCATAAGCAACTCGGCCCGGCCCGGACACCCCAGCTGCTATGGCACCACCAATGGTACCGGCGCCACCAAAGGTGGGTGGATCACAGGGCCAAAACTGGCGTTGCTCGGCGAGCACAGCCTTGACCGTCGCCAGCGGCGTTCCAGACCGAACAGTCATCACGAGTTCTGTGGGCGAATAATCAATAATACCTTGGTGGCTCTGCGTAGTAATGTCCTCATCGAAAGCGCCCACTGCACCGAGAAAATCTTTACTGCCGGCACCGCGAATGCGCAACCGCTTGCCCTGCGCCAGCGCGCCTTTGATCTGCTCTTGCCAATGTTGTATTGCGCTGTCGACGGCCACTAAAAGCGCTCCAGTTCTGGAAACTTTTCCTGACCACGATGCACATGCATCGCACCGAACTCAGCACAGCGCTGCAACGTCGGTACGGCTTTACCCGGATTAAGCCCGCCTTGTTCATCAAAGGCCGCTTTTACACCGTGAAACACATTCAGTTCTTCAGTCGTGAACTGCACACACATCTCATTGATCTTCTCGACCCCGACACCATGTTCACCGGTAATGGTGCCACCGCACGCAATACAAAGGCGTAAGATATCAGCCCCAAAGGCTTCCGCCCGCTCAAGCTGGCCGGGCTGATTCGCGTCATACAGTATCAGTGGGTGCAAGTTGCCATCCCCAGCATGAAACACATTGGCCACTGCCAGGCCGTGGGTTTGCGAAAAATCGGCGATGCTGCGCAACACTCTGGCCAATTCCCGACGCGGTATGGTCCCATCCATACAGTAATAGTCGGGTGCCAACCGACCCACTGCCGGAAATGCCGCCTTACGGCCCAGCCACAGCTTTCGACGCTCCTCGGCATCCTTGGCGCAACGAACCTGGACCGCGCCCGCAGTCTGCAACACTTGGGTCAGCAGCGCCTGCTGTTGTTCGATTTCGACGCTCGAACCATCCAGTTCACAGATCAAAATAGCCGCGGCATCCAGTGGGTAGTCGGCGTGAACAAAGGCCTCGGCGGCTTGCACCGCCAGCTTATCCATCATCTCCAAACCTGCAGGAATCAAACCGCGATCAATAATTTGACCTACTGCATCGGCGGCCTGGCCAACATCTGTAAAGGCCGCTAGCAACACCGCCACTTCGACCGGCACCGGTAACAGCTTCACCGTGACCTCCACAACAATACCCAGCATGCCTTCAGACCCGTGCATCAAAGCCAGCAGGTCGTACCCTGCCGAATCAAACGCCTCGCTACCCAGTTCATAGCGCTCACCCTCGGGCGAGATCATCACCAGCTTTCGTACATTGTGGACAGTCAGCCCATATTTTAGACAGTGCACGCCACCAGAATTTTCAGCGACATTACCGCCAATGGTACAAGCTATCTGCGAAGACGGGTCAGGGGCATAGAACAAACCCAACGGCCGAACATGGTCTGAGATGGCCAGATTGGTCACGCCGGGCTCGACTCTGGCCAGCAGGTTGACCTGATCCACTTCAAGAATTCGATTAAATCGTGCCAGGATCAGTAATACCCCCTCATGGTGGGGCATGGCACCGCCAGAGAGTCCGGTTCCCGCGCCTCTGGCGACTACCGGCACTTGATGCGCGTGGCACAATTGCATGATTAACTGCACCTGCTCGATGGTCGCTGGCAGCAGCACTAGCCAGGGCAATTGCTTTTTCGCGGTGAGCCCATCCGACTCGTAAACCTTCATACGCGCCTGGTCAGACACACTATGACCTTCGCAGATGGCTTGCAGCCGCACTTTTAATTGATCCCTGCTCAATATCACTGTCACTTTCTAAAGACCATTCAAGGTTACTGTGATGACAGATTATACGGCACATTTCTTGTATAATCGCCCATCGGCTACACCAACTGCGGAGTTATCATGTCAATCAGTTCTACCGAGGAGATTCTCGAGGATTTTCGCCAAGGCAAAATGGTCTTGATCATGGATGATGAGGATCGCGAAAATGAAGGCGACCTGATCATCGCCGCGGAAGTCGTGACGCCCGCTCATATCACCCTGATGGCCCGTGAAGCCTGCGGGCTCATCTGCCTGACTGTCACCGAGGAGCGTGGCCGACAGCTGAATCTGCCCTTGATGGTCGATACCAACAAATCCTTGCACGAGACCAACTTTACCGTCTCGATCGAATCTGCCGAGGGTATCACCACGGGCATCTCCGCTGCCGATCGGGCCCATACAGTGCGCACGGCGGTTGCTAAACACGCGGTACCAGACGATCTGGTCATGCCTGGACATATTTTTCCCCTGATCGCGAAACCCGGCGGTGTCCTGACCCGCGCCGGCCATACAGAAGCCGGCTGTGACCTGGCCCGCATGGCCGGCTACGAGCCGGCCGCAGTGATTGTCGAAGTCATGAATGAAGATGGCACCATGGCCAAACGCCCAGAGCTGGAAATATTTGCGGCAAAACACGGCATCAAACTGGGCACCATTGCCGATTTGATTCAATACCGCACTATCAACGACAAAACCATCAACCTGGAAAGCGAGAAGCCAATCACCACCGCCGAAGGCGATTTCACCCTGAGGACCTACACAGACAGCATCTCAGACAGCATCCATTATGCCCTGGTCATGGGCGAGATTAAGGCAGATGAACCCTGTCTGGTGCGAGTACAAACCATTAACACCTTGAGAGATCTGCTAGGCACAATAAGACCAGGCTTTAAAAAGTCATGGTCACTGACCGAATCATTGACCCGCATTGCCGCCGAAGGCAAAGGCGTTGTCGTCGTTGTTGACCAGGAGCATTCCAAACTTGAGGAACTAGAGCAGGTCCAGGTCTATCCGGAAATGCCGCAACTGCAGCGGGTTAATACCGAGTCGGGGGTGTTTCGAGTGATTGGCACGGGTTCCCAGATTCTGCGCGATATCGGCGTCGGCAAGATGCGCGTGCTCAGCGCCCCTAGCCATTATAATGCGATTTCCGGGTTTCAGCTTGAGGTGGTTGAATTTCTGGAAAACGACGCTTAACCATCAAACTCGAAGCTGAGCCTAGCCCGGCCCAGGGATTCAGGGCGCTCGGACTTAAGCGGAACACTACAACCCCAGTGCTTCGCCAGCCAGCGCCGGCATGACCGCGTTTTATGCCGGCGGTCTGACCAGCTCCCAAACCAGCTGACACCCCCTGCAGAATTTGCCAAACTTGCGAAAAAAAGCCTATGAGCGCGTCCAAGACCGAAAAGTTAGGGTAACTCATACACGGGCGACACTTTGTTGGTGCATCGTTATTGATTAATCTTGTGACACCCTGACCAAGGCCTTGGCCGCTCTCTGGGTAAATGCACTGACACTGACTCAACGAGGACAACATCCATGCGCTACCTGCTGGCTCTACTCTTACCACCCGTCGCGGTATTTTTATGTGGCAAACCGATCCAAGGCATCATCAATATTATCCTCACGCTGTGTTTCTATGTACCAGGTGCTATCCACGCCCTGCTGGTAGTCCACAGTTATCTCGCCGATAAGCGCACTGACAAGATCGTCGATGCCATCAAGCATCAGGACGATCGATGAGTGGTTTACACCGGCACCGCGTCAGGATCATGGTGATAGCCACACTCTTCATCCTCAGCGCCTGTGAAAGCACTTACTATGACGCCATGGAGAAAGTTGGGATCCACAAACGAGAGATACTCATTGATCGGATCGAAGCTGCTCAGGAGTCTCAAGAAACCGGCCAGCAGCAGTTTGAAAATGCCTTACAACAATTTCGTTACGTGGTTAACTTTGATGGCGGCGAGCTTGAAACCCTCTACAACAAACTTAACGACGAGTATGAAGCCAGCATCAACGCTACCGAGACGATCCATGATCGCATAGACAGTGTTGAATCCGTTGCCGAAGCGTTATTCGATGAATGGACCACAGAACTCACCCTGTATACAAATGCCAATCTACGCCGCGACAGCGCGCGTCAATTGGCCAACACAAAGCGTCGCTATGAACGTCTGATGGCAGCCATGCGTCGCACAGAGAAGACTATCGAACCGGTTCTAGCCAGCTTGCAGGACAACGTGCTGTACCTGAAACACAACCTCAACAGCCGCGCCATAGCATCTCTAAAAGGTGAATTAGCGACTGTCGACGCCGATGTCGGCGAGCTCATCAATGCCATGCAAAATGCCATCGACGAGTCCAGAGCCTTCCTCAAAGATCTACGCGGCAATGACGCCTAATGGGCCACAGTGACAGCCCAAGGCTGGCATTTTGAACACCTGCCTAGGGCACGATCCGCGCCGTCGTATAATCAGGATCTGCACCCAGAACCTGGCGCACCACGCCACGCAACTTGCCATGCTGCAGGTAGGCTGAACCCGTTTCCGCCATCGGTATTAAGGGCACGTCTTCGGCAATAATCGCCTGCAGTCGAGCAGCGGCAACCATTCTCTCGGTTTTATCAACAGCCCGCTGCAGCACACTCAGCCACTGGTCATAGTCAGGATTCGCATAGTGGCCACGATTATTCGCATTCCAACTGGCTAACAGGTCGGCGTAGGTCACCACATCATTGAAATCCGGGTACCAGCTCGCCAGCGCCATATCAAACTCACCACTTTCGGCTTTCATCAGGTATTGCTTAAAGGTTTGTTGGTCGACTTTAATCGACAGCCCTAACCCCTGCCCCATAATGCCTTGTAAATACTCCGCAACCTTAGCACCCGTTGGCGATGCCACCGTCAACAGGGTCATTGGCGGCAACTCGCCCTTAGCTTGTTGGACCTCAGCGATCAATTGCCGGGCCAGAGCGATATTCACTGGTGGCTTCAGCAACGGGTATTCTCGCGAGAACTTATCCTCGGCACCGGGCAACCAACCCGGGAAAAAACTGTAGGCGGGCTTATATCCGGGTATGCCAATCACTTTATTGACGAACTCATCAGAATCAAAGATCAATTGAATCGCTCGCCGTAACTTGAGTTCTGCCAATGGTCGATCTTTATCGACATTCAACCGCAGATAAGACATGCCACCCGAGGCAAAGGTGCGCAAGCGCATTCCCTGGCTTGCAGCATCTGCAACGGTCTCGGCGCCCAGGCGCGCCAAGGCAATTCGACCATCACGAAACAGGTTAAGCCGGGTTCGATTATCTTCCGTAATATAATCGATGTTAATCCCGTTCAGCGTAATCGCGGTTCGATTCCAGTAGAGGGGATTTTTGATCAGCTTAAGCGCCGCACCGTGGGTCCAGGACTCAATTAAAAACGGACCGTTGTACAACAGATTGGCGGCCTCGGCCGCATAGACCTCGCCCTGGCGCTCACGAAATGCTTGCTTGATCGGAAAAAAAGCCGCGTGCGCCATCAGACTGACGCAATAGCCACAGGGTCGCTCCAGCGAAACTCGGAGCGAATGCGGCCCCAAGGCCTCGATACCGAGCTCAGAGACTGGCAATTCACCACGTTGAATCTGCTCCGCATTCTTGATGGGGAACATAATCGAAGCATAGGCGGCGGCCATCGCCGGGTCCACCAACAACCGCCAGGCATACACAAAATCCTCAGCGAGCACTGGCGTGCCATCACTCCAGCGCGCATCCTCGCGCAGACTAAAGTCGATACTCGAATCACTGATCACCCAGCTGCTGGCAACACCGGGCACCGTTTGTCCACGTCGGTCATAACGCACCAATCCTTCCTGGGTATGGCCGATCACAAAAAAACTTACCGTATCCGTGGTTCTGACGGTATCCAGATTGGGTGGTTCTTGAGTCAAAGCGATGGTGATAGTTTGGCTCGCAAAATCTACCGCCGCTGCCTGCGAGCTCAGCGGCAGGAAACCCAGCGCAAGGCCAAACACCAGCCCAAGGCAAGGGCTACGGGCAAACTTGACAACCTTCAGCATCAGGAACAACTCATTTTTACACAGCCCGGGAGTGTGACAGAACAACAAATACGATGAAACTCTATTTCGACCTGGCGCACAACTTCGCTACAATATACGCCAACATAACCACCTTGCAGCCAAGTCATAACGGCTGCACCCAGACACCCAGTGAACTCAGATCATGACCGACGCTCGCATGCTGTTAATGACCCACCCTGATTGCCTCCATCACGTCTTGACCGAGCACGCCGAAAGCCCAGACCGTCTGCGCTCTGTCATGGCGACTATCAATGCCAGCCCAAGGCTTGCTGCGATAACCCAGCGATTGGCCACACCCGCCACAGATGCCCAGTTAACCCTGGCCCACCCCCTCGCGCTGATAGAGCAATTACAGAACCTGGAACCCTTAACTGGGCATATCATGGTCGACCAAGATACCTATATGAGTCCAGGTACAATGCACGCCGCCAGGCTGGCTGCAGGGGCTTGTATTGAGGCGACGCGTGCGGTGCTGACAGGCGAAGCTGACCAGGTTTTCTGCGCCATCAGACCACCCGGTCACCACGCTGAAATCGACGCGGCAATGGGCTTCTGCTTTTTTAATAATATCGCCCTCGGCGCCATCACCGCGCTTGCGCATGCAGATATCCAGCGGGTCGCGATTCTTGATTTCGATGTGCATCACTGTAATGGCACAGTGGACATCTTCAAAGATGATGATCGCGTGCTGGTGTGCTCCAGCTTTCAGCAAGACTACTACCCCAACCGCTACCTCGATTATGAGAACAGCCATATCGTTGCCACCCCGCTCGCCCCGGGGACTTGTAGCGCCAGCTTCAGGCAATTGATTGAGGACCAATGGCTGCCGGCAGTAAATCAACACCAGCCAGACCTGATATTTATCTCTGCCGGTTTTGACGCCCACAAAGACGATCCGTTAGCCCAGATCGAGCTCGAGGTAGATGACTATCGTTGGATCACTCAGTTGATCAAAGACCTAGCCAAACAACACTGCAGTGGTCGCATTATCTCATCGCTGGAAGGCGGGTATCATCTCAAGGCGCTAAGCGACTGCGTACGCGTCCACCTTGAAACATTAATTGAGCCTTGAAGCAGCCCGTCAGTTGCCGCCGCATTTAGTCGGCTGCCAGATAATCGTCGAGACAAATATCATCCAGCTGATAAGACTCTAGATACTTGGTCGCATAATCCTGGTACACGCCGCTTTCGAGAAAGAGTTTGAACAACTCACCATCGAGGTGGTGGTCCTTCACCATACCGGCCATGATATTGATGCTCTCGCTTAATGTTTTCGCTTTCTTGTAAGGCCGGTCAGCGGCGGTTAGCGCCTCAAAGACATCGGCGATGGCCATAATCCTTGCTGGCACAGACATCTCAGTGCCCTTCAGTTTTTTCGGATAACCGGTGCCATCCATTTTTTCGTGATGACCACCGGCAATTTCCGGCACACCTTCCATATGCTGCGGAAAAGGCAGACTTTCAAGCATGACAATGGTCTGAACGATATGGTCATTAATTTTGAAACGTTCTTCAGTAGTCAAGGTACCGCGAGCAATACTCAAGTTATAGACTTCACCCAGGTTATATTTGTGGGGTGGCACCTCCACCTGAAACCCATGGAGGTTACGCGGATCGGCAGAATGGACGACGGTATCGTGAGCGATGATGTGATCGGCTCTATCGGCCAACAGGTTTTCTTTGACCGGCAGGCTTGCTTCAGGCTGTTGTGACTTACGGTTCAATTCCTCCTGAGCAATACCCAATCGATCGTTCAGGGTACGCGTCCATTGGATCCCGGCAATCTGCTGCAGTCTCTGAATGCGCTCTTCATCCATAAATTCACCGCCACGATTACACTCAGCGACAAATTCGAAATCATCATCCAGTGAACGCAGTCGTTCATCTAAAATCTGTTTGAGTTCAACCCCATTGCGCGCACCATCCAACATCTTCTGCTGGCACTCAATCACCGCCTCACGTTTGACAACTTCAAAGCGCATGCGTATTTCGTGCAAACGGTCAGTAATGGTCTCTAACTTGGTGGCCTTGTCGACAACGTATTCGGGCGTTGTCACCTTACCGCAATCATGCAGCCAGGCAGCAATATGTAACTCATACCACTGCTCTTCGTTTAATGAGAAATCTGCAAAAGGCGCTTTAGCGGAATCGCAGGCAGCTTGGGTCAGCATCTCGGTCAGTACCGGCACACGCTGGCAGTGACCAGCGGTATATGGTGACTTGGCATCAACAGTCCCCGCCATCAACCTGACAAACGAGTCGAGCAGATGTTTTTGTGACTCAATTAAATTCTGATTTTCCAGCGCCACCGCAGCCTGAGACGCGAGCGCCTCAACCAGCGGCTCGATATCACGACCAAAAGGAACAACATTACCGGTTTGCGGCTCAATCGAGTTGATGAGTTGCAATACGCCAATCACATAATTTTGAGCATTTTTTAAGGGAATCGTCAAAAATGATTTCGACCGGTAGCCCGTGCCTCTATCGAATTTCTTGGTACCGGTAAACTTAAACGCAGTGGAACTGTAGGCATCAATAATATTAATGGTTTTACCCGTGAGCGCGGCTTCGCTAACAATATTGGTGTGGTTCTCGACCCGCTGGCCGGCAGAGTCCTGGTGGTACATGCCTACCGGCGACATGGAAATGGGCACGCCTGTCGTACCGCCCTCAGCAAAGCCTAATGAATCAGTCCTGACAATGACGAACTCGAGTTGATCCTCCTTGGTACGAATATACAAGCTGCCAGCATCTGCCTGACCAATCGCCTTGGCTTCAAGGAGGATCGTCTCCATCAGTCGCGCCGGGTTCTTCTCGGCAGAGAGCGCGATACCAATATCGATCAACCGCTTGAACGAGGCCTGTTCAGCGCTCATAGCTTGTACTCCTCATCATTTAAAATGAGGTTACTGTACTGAAATCTTGGCTGAGACGAGCACACCAACCACCTGACTGGCGGAAGGCAGTCGACCACCGGCAACTACTCCGTTAATTTATTTTTTGTCGGTCGCGGCCGAATCAGGCACTCCTGAGTGGTTGATGCAACTAATCGTCCAGACTCTGTATAAAAACTGCCCCGCACATAGCCTCGAGCGTCACCGGCCCAAGTACTGACATTTTCATATAGATGCCACTCGCTCATATCGATAGGGGCATGAAACCAGATCGCATGGTCCAGACTTGCGCCCTGCACCTGATCAAACCCCGCCTCCGCGTGAGGCCGCATGGTGGTCCCCATAAAACCCATATCTGACGCAAAGGCAAGCAACGCCCGCTGCATCACTTGGTCCTCGCCCACCAGGCCCATGGCTTTGACCCAGACGTGCTGGAACGGTGGATGTGCCTTTTGATCGAAAGGGTCGCTCCACTCGATGTGCCGAGTCTCGATAGGCCAACGCCAACGACCGCCCATGTTGTCCAACTCGGGCCGCAGCTTGCGCAGCGCATCCCAACGTTCTCGATCGCTCGGTATCCCCTCTGGCGTCGAGACAATGGGCATATCGGCTTGGTGCTCAAAGCCTTGCTCTGGCCCGTGGAACGACACAGCCATATTGAAGATGGCTTTGCCATTCTGGATCGCGACAACCCGCCGAGTAGTAAAACTCTTGCCGTCTCGTATCCGGTCGACCTCAAAAAGAATTGGCATCTCAGCGTTGCCGGGACGCAAAAAATAACCATGTAACGAATGGGGCAAACGGCCGGCGTCAACGGTACGTGCGGCGGCGATCAGGGCTTGACCGAGGACTTGGCCACCGAACACAAAGCCACCGCCCAATGTCTGTCCGCGGAATAGATTGACCTCAATGGGCTCGAGCTCCAGCAAGGCAATAAGTGCCTCCAGGCGCATTGGTTGAACCACTTCTGCTTGTACTTTTTGCATACATACCCAACGGCAAATAAACCATAATAAAAGCTTTTCCAGCGCCTGTCATATACCACTCATTCTGCTATGCTCGAAGCCAAGTTCACTGTCGGTTGCGAGGTTCTGCCTCACAACCGCGCAGACTCTAGACATTGACTAATAAGTGACTCATGCCATGGCTACTAAAATACCGTTTACGTATCAATACCCCTACGAATACGCGAAGTTGGAAGAGTTATCGCCACAGATCCGTCGGGTCACGGCGCGCAACCCCAGCGGCTTTACGTTTCGCGGCACTGGCACTTATATTATCGGTCGCGGCAACGTCGCCGTGATTGATCCAGGCCCCATGTTGGAAGAGCATATCGAGGCACTCAAGACCTGCCTGCAGGGTGAAACTGTGACCCACATTCTGATTACCCACACCCACTTTGACCACTCTCCTGCCGCGGCACCGCTGAAAGACTATTGGGGGACAAAAACCTATGGTTATGGTCCACACGGCGCAAGTAAGCGCGATCAGGGTGTCATGGTTGAGGAAGGCGGCGATATGGATTTCGTGCCGGATGTGGTTATCGCTCATGGAGACATCATCAAAGGCGACGGCTGGACCGTCGAGTGTGTCTATACACCAGGACATACTTCCAATCATGTGTGCTTTGCCCTACTTGAGGAGAAAGCCCTGTTTACCGGCGACCATGTCATGGGCTGGTCAACCAGCGTCATCGGGCCCCCTGATGGCGACATGACCCAGTATATGAACAGCTTGGAATTGCTTCTGACTCGCGATGACGAAATCTACTGGCCCACCCATGGCGCGAGTATCGGCAACGTTAAAGATTATGTCCGCGCCTTTATCGCCCACCGCTTGGAACGGGAGCAGCAGATTCTGGATTGTGTGAGCCAAGGCTACTCAAAAATTACCGATATGGTACCGGTGATGTACACCGATACCGACAAGAGCCTGTATGGTGCAGCGGCCCGCTCCGTGCTCGCCGCCATGGCGCGCCTAGTGGCGACGGGTCAGGTCATCAGTTCTGAGCCAGAGTTGAGCTTGACCGCAGACTATCGCCTCGGGTAAGTCTGCTCCTGAACTCTATAGCCATTGCCGGCAGAAATAGCCGGCAGACATAGCCGGCAGAATTAGCCGGCAGAAATAGCCGGCTTCGGCAGCAGAGCTAACCCGCGTCGGTAATGGTTTTCCACGTATTGTCAGCACCCTGGGTGACCACATAGCGGCCGATTGACTGCTGCCAGTGATCCTCGTTACCGTATTCATCACGCCAGCTCCACAATCGCCGAGTCCGCAAGTTCAAGCCGTGTTCCATGGTATAACCCATCGCGCCGTGCACCTGGTGGGCGATGTCAGTGGCAGAGCCAACGGCTTCACTAATACGCGCCTTGGCAATGGCGATATCAAACTCATTTAACGGCACCAGGGCCTCATTCAGAGAGTCTGCTGCTCGCTGACAGGCCGCTACCTCTCCCGCCAGTACCGCAAGCTGCTGCTGAATCGCTTGGAACTGGGCGATGGGTCGCCCAAACTGCTGACGCTCCATCGCGTACTGCACTGATTGCTCAAGAATCGAGGTCATCGCACCCGCCATCATCACCGACCGAGTCGCAGCGCCCAGACACCACAATTGATTCGAGAGACCCGCATCACTGGCAAACACCGCGCTCGCGGGCAGCAGACAATTGATAGCGAAATCCGACTGGGGATCCCCAGCCATCGTCTGAGTCACCTCTTGGCTGATCTCTGCCAGTGGCACGAGGCACAGATACGCGCCCGAGGCATCACTACCGACGACGATCAACGTGCTGCATAGGTTCGCGAAAGCCACGCTTTCCGCCTGTCCCTGCAGGCGATAACCAGCCCCTTCCTGGGTCAGCGTGAAAGCTGAGCCCGACACGGTCACTGGACCCACCGGCATCTGCGCGCCTACAAGCTCACAGAGCCTCGCTGCAATAAAGGTCTCGGCCAAAGGCAATGGCGCTCCCACACTGGCTGCCTCGCGAATAATCAGCAGCGACGCCGCCAATTCTCCACCCGTACCACCACTGGCCTCACTGATTCCCGCGAGGGTCAGGCCATTGTCTTCGAGGGTTTGCCATAACCCTGCTGGCCAGACGCCAGCCTCAGCGGCGTCGACAGTGGCTTTTGTGCACTGGTCTTGCAAGATGCGTCGAATCGTATCCGTAATTAGTTGTTGCTCATTCATCAGCCGCTCCTTATCGCAGACCGAGACCGCGGGCAATAACACCCCGCAGAATTTCACGTGTACCACCGCGCAGGGTAAAAGACGGCGCGTGGAGAATGCATTGATGCAAGGTGTTCTGGAATCGTTGCGAAGTTTTAGCCGGTGCCAGTACTCGAATTAACTCTGGCACAAGGCGTTCATAGGTGTTGCCCAAATCCTTAATCAATGCCGCCTCAGTAATGGGGGTCTTACCTGCCTCGAGCATTCCCGCGACGGAAATCGACATTCTTCGCAGAGTCACTAAATTGGCCAATAAACGCCCAATCAAAGCCAATTGCGCCGCATTCGGGTTATCACCGACTTCGCGAATAAACTCGACCAAAACTCGGAATGCACTCAGAAAACGTTCAGGCCCGCTACGCTCATAACCTAGTTCACTGACCACTTGCTCCCAGCCATTGCCCGGCGTACCGATAACACTCGCATCTGGCACAAACACATCATCAAAAAACACGTGATTAAAGTCGCTGTCACCCGCCAGGTTAAGAATGCCCTTGACCGTGACATTCGGATCGTGCAAATCGACGATAAACTGGCTCAAACCCGCATGGCGATTAGTCGACTGAGGCTCGGTGCGCACTAAGGCGATCATGTAGTGGTTCATGTGCGCGCCACTGGACCAAATTTTGCTCCCATTGAGGAGCCAGCCACCATCCACCTTGACCCCATTGGTGCGCACAGAGGCTAAATCAGAGCCCGTATCAGGCTCGCTCATGCCAATGGAAAAGTAACACTCGCCACGGACGATGCGCGGCAGGTATTCAAGCCGCTGGGCTTCGGTTCCAAACTTTAGCAGCTGCCCACCGCTCTGGCGGTCAGCGATCCAGTGTGCGCCCACCGGTGCACCGGCGGCCAGCAGCTCTTCGGTCACCACATAGCGATCTAAAAAGGACCGCTCGGCACCGCCATATTGTTTGGGCCAAGTCATGCCGATCCAGCCCTGCTGGCCTAGACGCTGACTAAATTCAGCAGACTCACCCGCATTAAAGTCTGAGTTACGCAAGTAGTCAGCCGCCAGCTCACCTTCAACGAAGGCCCTGACCTCGGCCCTCAATGCGACACTGCTTTGCGGAAGTTTTACCGGTTCAAATTGCAGACCCTGAAACATAGATCGTACCCAGCTGAAAAATCAGTGGCTAAGGTAATGGCTTAAGCCAAATAATGCAACGCAGGCATGTCGAAAAAACTGCCTGCTGAGCATTCACTAGCGTAACTCATCCGTTCCATAGGCCTCATGAAAGATATCCATCTCCGCGGCGACTTCAGCCATGTCTGCCTCGAATCGGGCTAAATGGACCAAAGCATCACCTTCATTCACCAGCGGGATTCTCGACTCGCCAATGACAATACCATCGAAGGGCGACACCAACCGCGCACTGAACCCACTGAAGATATTCGTCGGGTCAAACACCGTACCGATCAGATCACCCTTGTTGACACGGTCACCCAGGCCCACTTTTGCCTGAAACGAACCGCTATCCGGCGCTCTTAGCCAACGACTACTACGCGCAACAAAGGGTTCGGGCAGTGGTTTTTTACGGCGTGTCGCGACGATCATTCCGAGCTTACGCATGACATTTAGAATCCCTGCAACACCCACTTTGATTGACACTTCATCGTACCGCAGGGCCTCACCGGCTTCATATAGCAACACTTTGACATTGTTCTCAGTCGCCACCTGACGCAGCGAACCATCACGCTCATTAGCATTCAGCAACACAGGAACACCGAACGATGATGCTAGCTCAGCAATCTGCTCGTCATCAAGATTGCCACGTATCTGCGGCAGATTCGATCGATGCTGCGCGCCCGTATGCAGATCAATCCCATAGTCACATTTTTTAACAACCTGTTCTAAAAATATATGACACAAGCGCGCTGTCAGCGAGCCGCGCTCTGAACCTGGAAACGATCGATTAAGATCACGGCCATCGGGGGAATACCGAGAATGCTGGAGCATACCAAAGCTATTAATCACAGGGATGCAAATCAAGCAGCCCTTCAATCGCTCGAATCGTCTACGGATCAGAAGGCGGCGGATAATTTCCACCCCATTGAGTTCATCGCCATGAATAGCGGCGCTGATAAACAAGGTAGGACCGGCAACTCGACCGTTGACAACATGCACCGGCAGATGCATCTGGGTATTGGTGTATAGGTTCGCGACTGGCAATTCCACCAGCTTCCTCTCGCCCGGCTTGACCTGCGTCCCACCAATCTCAATTACTTTTTGCTTGCGTGTCACGGAAGATTTCCTGTCCATAGTCAACAACGGTTGAATGAGCGCGGAATATAGCACTGGCGGGCTGGAAGTGGTGAGCAGCTTTGATCGATCAGGCCTAATATATCCTTTTCCAGGATCGCCTGGATCGGCGCAACTTTTCTTACACCGCAGTTAGACAAACCAGGCAACCTACTCAGCCGTGGGAAAATGCTTCTCGACTTCGTTCCAGTCCGGGCTCCGCAGGTGCAGATCTCGCTGCGGATAGGGAATTTCGATGCCGTGCGCCTTAAAGCTATCCCAGACACTCAGCAGAATTTCACTGTTTAAATTGGCTCTGCCATTCATCGGGTCATCAATCCAGTAACGAATTTCCAAATCCACCGAACTATCGCCAAACCGTCGCAGCAGGCACACGGGCCCTGGTTCCTTGAGCACCCGCTTCGCGCCTCTGGCAGCCTCGACACAAAGCGCCATGGCTTGTTTGACATCCGATTTATAGTGCACGCCAATAGGCAGGCGAATGCGATAAAGGTTGTTGCTATGTGACCAGTTCTCGACACGGTTGACGATCAGGTCTTCGTTCGGGATCAAGTGCTCTATACCATCTCGCGTGGTCACCGACACGTAACGCCCCCCGAGGGAGTCTACGCGCCCGTAGTAGTCGGCCACCGCAATCACATCACCTGGCTTAATCGATTTATCCATCAACAAGATAATACCGCTGATCAGATTGGCAACGATCTTCTGCAATCCCAAACCAATGCCGACACCCACCGCGCCACCAATCACTGCAAACGCCGTCAGGTCAATACCCACAGCACTGATCGCCGCGACCACCGCGATGAATATCACCGTGA